>Ga0157363_1007096_pt1 | contig 10597 bp, 2 predicted proteins | sample AttsexASBM1_FD_111477 | JGI IMG/M metagenome (GOLD analysis project Ga0157363, IMG submission 111477) | Fungus gardens microbial communities from leaf cutter ant in Ribeirão Preto, State of São Paulo, Brazil - Atta sexdens ASBM1 | ecosystem: Host-associated > Fungi > Mycelium > Unclassified ...
ATTATTATTATTATTATTATTATTATTATTATTATTATTATTATTATTATTATATATTCATTGACATTTTCTTTCTTACATAATAAATAAAACTGCATGGAAGTTCAAAATAATAATGATATTTTTCCAAGCGAAAAATACGTTGCTTCTAACTAAACAGAAAGATATCAAGAGACAAAATGCCAAACCATTGTCTGTCAGACTGTCTGGTCGTATCGGTCTATATGGCCTAAATCGTTGATGTGACATATAATGCGAATTTAACGGCTACCCACAATGTCAAAACTCCGAAACATCCGAGACAACGCATAAAAGATTCAATTTCATCACAACGAAAACGTTTTTGCAAATGAATGTAAGATATCTCGACATTGGGCATTGTACAAAAAAAATAAAATAAAATTGACCGATGTTATTTGATAGTAAATATATTTTTATATCAACATAAATGAATCAAACATTTATGCTATTGTAAATATCTTGGTTGTAATAATTTTCATTGTTAACTCTTGAAACAATTGTCATTTCGAAATTAGTTGCTAGAAACTTTTTCAGTATATTTAACATCGCAATATATTTCTTCTAATATTTAATTAATAGAAAAATTTCACGTTGCACACAAAGAAAATATATAATAATTATAAAATTTAATATTAAATATCAAGTATATACATAATATTATAATAACTTACATTTTTAATGTCAATATTGAATGTAATATTGTATCGAATATTTTAATATAAAAATTTGTATATTTAAATAGACTATTTCTTAAACTACACTATAAGTAATACCTTTTATGACAATCAACAATCATATTTATAAGATTTAAGATTGACTGTTTTATATATAAAATACATATTTTAACACGTTAAAAAATAGTAAAATACTTTTATTAAAAAAATAATAAATGCAACGAAACTTTCTGGATTTATAGAATTTTCTATACAGAAATGTAGCATTCAAGTATAGCATTCAAAATAATAATTCATAATGTAATAATTCGCTATATTATACTCTATATTTCAATATATTTATTGAAATATCCATTTATCGAATCAAACTTTTAGAAGTTTTACTAGAATAGTTCTCGCATTCTGTTCTAATAAAATGCTTTAGTTTAGAATCAATCGCACAGCTCGAGTGGACAACTCCACATCAGTTCCTCGTTTTACAATTCGATATTCGTCCGGTGATGCTGGATTCTCGCCGCGACAAGAAGAGAGAAAGAGAGAAAGAGACAGAAAGCTGGATATGCTGTATCGATTTTCGTTTCGTTTCAGTATTTCACTGGCTGCATCCCTAATTTTCATTGGGACCCTTCCATCAAAATTGCATTATCGATTCCATGCACGATAACAGGTCTTTAATATATCGACAACAAGCGCATTCAATTAAACACAATAGGGCCTTGTGAGCGAAACAGCAAAGGGTCAAATTTTAAATCGTTGCATAAATGATTATTCATGAGATTTACGTCCTAAACCGCAAGTTGCATGTGAGAGCAAACGTGATAAATAAAACCCAATATTGTAAGTAAACGGAAACGATAATAATAAACACATTTTTCGAAGAATTTAAAATCAATTTTTAACCTTGCAAAAAATCCATTCGCTAATTCTGTTAATCAGAGAAAATTAGCATTTAATATCACTTAAATTTGAAAAAAAAAAGTAACCATAATGTATAATCCCGACGAAGAGTATCAATGATATCTCGCGAGAATCTACAAATACGGAATTTCAGATTTTCGAATAATCAGCTTCCCATTCGTTAACAGGGCAAATATTTATCATCCTCTGTACACCGGCTAAATAACCATGGTGCAAACACCGTCATACGTCGAGAGCTGCATTGACACTGAAAATCGCTTACCACGCCCGAGGGTGAATACAAAAATTACAATCAGCAGCTTAGCGAAAAATGCGTACACGTATAATCAGTCAATGATCATATCGACAATAATTAATAAACAATCACGACGCCACTGCACGATTTTCAGACGCGTGTACTTCGACGAAAGCGCGTGGTCGAACTGAATTCAGCATCTGATACTGCTTCATGGGTACCCTTGGTAACTAGGGAACGATATATATCCTCTATCCTATGGGATACGCAGCCCATAGGGTGCAAAATTCGTGTGGTGGAGGGTGCCGTTTAGCGAATGCTGCGAGCTGTACGAAATTTGAAGCGCGAATTTGTCCGTTCCGATTATAAAGAATCCATACCAAATCTCTCATCGTTACTCAATGTGTTATAATAAAAAAAATTATCGTTTTGTGTAAAAAATATATTAGAATATTTTCCACTACATAAAATACTTTTTATTACAATAAAAAAAGAATAGATATTCAAATATTCTATTATAATAATTTAATTAATTTCATTTCGAAATATCAAATTTATACATCTAAAAATAAAATTGATATGCATACAATATACATGTAAGTTAAATACAGTTTGGCACATTGATTGTCTAGTTTTCATTCAATTTTATCGATAAAATACAAATGACAATTGCAATGATTTTTAAATAAAATTGTAATGAATAGATATACAGATCGTGTAATTTTGGGATCTTTAATGCAAAACGTGTGTTCCAACCCGTCACTGCCATTACACCTAATCCGATGGAACTGGGATCGACAAAGAAGATGCGTATTGCGCACACGCAAAATATCCCATCGTAATAACAGAAATATAAAAACTTTTGACCATCTTTTGAGATTGAAAATATATTACTATGTAAAAGTTCCAGCATGACAAATTTAGTCATAAATCGTATGTATGATAATTCCCCTATTATTAGTATATGCATATTTTGCATTGTTAAAATTTAGTTATATTATTTCCCCCTCTCTCTATGTGTGTGGGTTTGTGAGTGTATCTGTCAAAACATATATTCTACAAATTTAAACATAATATAAAATAAAATTAATTTTAATTTACTGTGTTTAATTAATATAACACTATCTCTAATTAGATTGTAGCATCGTATTATACTTCAACATTACTTTTAATGCTAAAATTACCGATGATGCCATATTGACTCCGCTAATTATTCAAATTTTATTATTGTATTAAATATACAAAACTAAATATTGAAAATATGTGAATGTAACACAAATATAACTTTAACGTAAATATAAATAATATTAAAATTTTCATCAGCCAAAAACAAGGATAAGAAATCATATCAAATTGGCATTTTCGGCAGTTCCAGTGTTAAAGAGATCGAAAAAATTATTTTGAAGCTATACTTATAGATATCCTTCTAGCACTTTTTTGTCCAAAAAATGAAATTTAAATCTAACTTAATTAAACTAGAAAAATATTCCACTGAATATCATGTAACATTAAATAATAAAGTAAAGCATTTTCTTGCAGGTTGCAGATAAGTTTGCCTAAAAGTATTGAAAATTTCGCGAGAAAAGGCCAGCAACTCGCACAGGCATGCTTATCAACTACGAATATATTTCCCCACGCCGCATCGGGTCGTCGAGTTTCATGATTGCATTTTTCGTCGCCTGCGAATGTACCAATGAAAGATGCAAGAGGTGGTATGGATACAAGAAAGTGAAATAGAAAAAAATAATAAGTACACACAAAGATAGCAAAAAAATACGAAAAATTTTATAATAGTCGACACAACATGCTATCAGTATTTATCAGTATTTATCAATAAAATTGTGCTCATGATGAGTGTTGATGTCTCAAAATTCTAATTATTTTTATATAGCAACATTAATTATGTAGCAAACAAACGTTTATTTGGCAATTATAAAATAATCAAATTATTAAATAAAAAATTTTATAAGCAATTATTTTACGTTTATTTTGCATATTATATAGAGTAACTCTGATATATACGTCATACCTATCAAAAACTTAATTTATTAAGTATTATTTACTGTGTTTATTAGTAAATGAATATCAATAAAAACTTTGTACTGTCTACTATTATGAAAAAAAATATTAGAAATCCGAAATATTTTGAAACCCTTGCATTTTTGCCGTATATCCCATAGGAGTGAGATATACGACAAAAATGGATATATGACTATTCATAGAGAGAGAAATATATATGGCTCATAAAAAATTTACAAATAATGCATATAAATAAAACGTATAATAACACAATAAAATGTGTTTATAAAATGTGTTTATAAAGTTTTATTAAGGAATAAGAATGATAAATATGTATATGAAGTAATAAATAATTACAATTTTCCTACATATATTACAAGTGTACATCAGATACATATTTCATATAATGCGTTTATTGCATTTAATGTGAAACTGAATTCAATCTGCGCACTTTGTATGCTTTGGGCATAAATCTCGCTAAAAATGCCATATATCACTAACAAGTGGGATATACAAGACAACAAATTAAACAAAGAATAGGAAAGCACTTGTATTTTGCTACACAACATGCTTTACTATTCCATTGCACGTATGTATTACGAAATAACCACTCTTTTACACGCCCTACATTAATCATTTTATGTAGATTATAATTTATGATGGCATTACTTATTACAGTGACAAATCGATTCAACTCACAATAATTTTATTAATATTAACATAGTTACAATAAGAAACTGAAATCATAACACAATATTAATATAACATAAAAACATGTAACAGAGTAGTTGCGAAAAAATTACCCCTATTCCTTCTATTTTTTTCCTTCTGCGGCGTAAATTCCAGCATATATTTACCAGAGTTACCCTACTTATCGTAATATTTATTAAATTATTATTTTAATTATTTTTATGACAACTTCCTCGCGAAATAATTTTTACACATTTATACAAATTCTATGTTATATAATTAAAATATCATTAGTTTCTAAAAACGTAATAAATTTCTAAAAAAATTTTTTATTAAGATTATTTTAAACAAAATAATTTTCTCTTCATATATATATATATATATATATATATATATATATATATAATGTATATTATATTATATATATTATATTATATATATTTATATATATACATATATATACATACTGTTGACATTTATATTACATAAGTAAAATATCAATTATTAAACCACGCAAATTATTATTTAACATTTTGCTTTTTTGATAAAAATATATAATCCACAATATGATAGTCTGTGAGTGTACTACGAAAATAACTCTGACGTGTATGAAGATGTATAATGTACGTCACAAACGCATTTGCCATTAACTGAAGTACACGAAGACTGACTATACGATATAAAAGCAACTGCACACCTTTCTTCCTCTCTAAGCTATAAAGGAATTGCATCGTGATAAAACTATGAAAAAAGTGAAAATTATTTGAAAAGGGACCAATTTAAAATGGTCAGAAAAACGAAAAACCTCGCAATCATTATTCTCTTTGGGGAATAATGATTTTTCGTTTTTCTTTATATATATATATATATATATAATTTAAAATTAAAATTTTATTTTTTACAGTGTAGCATTCATATACTTAAAGAAAATTTTTCGTTTCCTGATTTATTTATTTTTTATTTGATTTTGAGAAATTCTATGTTTTAAGTTTTAATTAGATTTGAAGCTAGCAAGAAGTATATTTAATTATATCGAGTTTTGATGAAGTTTGTTTTCGCGCCACTAGAGACTATAATTATTTTCGTAATTTATATCGTCAGACCGATAACTTCTAAGTACAATCAAGTTTATACTCGAAAAATTGAACTGTGGTAAGAAATTTATTGCGTTATTCTAGATTGAATCTTATCTGCTATTTTTCTGAGGATATAATGAAACACAATAAAATTTTTTGTATTTTTGGGGAAAGAACAAAAAAATTTTATTTTTACAATATTAAAAAAAATATTTGTAATATACTATGTAAATAAACAATTGAATTCAGTATCGCAAACTATTTCTAGGAAAAAGAGTAACATTGCAAATTGTTTTAAAAATCTTTTAAATCTTTTTTTGAAAAGAAAATAACAATATTTAATCGGAAAGTTATCAAGATCAAATCTTTGTTTTTCATTTTCTCTTTACGGAAAACGACAGTATTGCATAAAATATTCTTGAAATTATAAAGTTTCTAGTTTAAAGTATGCATGATATTATATATTTCAGGATATTTAATTATGCATTTTCCTCTGCGGAAATTTTTTCAATTAGTGTTGCAAAATTTTAGACATTTTATAGCTAACGTTTTGAACAGCACGAAAGGTTTATTATAGTGCCCGATGTGAATGTTACATATAGCAATTACATAAAACAAACCAAGCTTGTTAAAAGCAGTATCGCAGAGAAAAATCAATAAAAACATACCGTTTAATATAATCATGAAAGCATAAATAAAGTTTCTTAAATATCTGCAGCTGCATTTAGAAAGTTCTTTTTTTATCTTATTTTGATTTTTTTCATATAATTTAATTAATTTTCGTGAGCAAAATTTTATTTATTTTATCACATTTATGCATATTTAATTTAAATTTTACGTCTGCATCAGATATAAAATTAGTGCTAAATACATATTTACATCACAATACTTTCACAAAAGATTGTAGCAATAAAAAAATTATAATCAGTAATTTTATAATTCTTTTAAAAATAATGTAATATTATTTTATTTATTAATCATATTTATATCTAATTGTTAATTTAATCATTTCTATGATAAATTTTTATTAAAATATTTGCTTTATAATTTTTTATTTTATCAATTTTATTTTATTCAATAATTGATTTTCAAATTATTTATATGATACATATTATTTTGCGATATTTTTTTGTATATGTAAATATATTTTATACACATTATATATATATACACACACACATATAATTAAATATATATTAACACAAAAATGTTAATTTTAATATTTTTGCATGTCTTAGAAAGTCTCCACTATATGACTGTAAGTTAAAATTAACATTTTAGTTTTTACAGTGTATGCATTAAGTAGCTGAAACATTTGCAAAATTTGCAAAATAGAAAGTAAGTTTAACAATATTTTATCGATTTCACAATCTCGACTGAATCCAATAATGTCACTGACGATGCCCGCAAAATTACATACATATAGATGGATTGCGATTTCACCCGAAGGTAATATACTGACAGAAAAGTGAGATGAGAAGACGGTGAATTTCAATTTTACCGTAGAAAATCTGTGACACTCCGCATGTCACCACGCAAACGACACGTATATCTGTATATCCAAGCTGTAAGCTCCAACACGCGTTATGGAACGAGGACGGCTATTCACCGGATACCGGCATAACCGAGAAATTGCGAGATCGTGGAAGGTTCTTCATAACTACAGGCGCGCGCACGATTCCCTGACATTATTACTTGGCAAGTCCTTCTCAGGACGGTATAAGGAGTGCAACCCTAAAATCCTTTGGGCGCGGACGAGAGGAGCCGCAATGGGATGGTGCGCAGAGTTATCAGACACCAGCAACAAAGCCATACGGAGGAAACGGAGGAAATAATGGAGAAGACGTTTATTGCACCCGGTGTGAAGGAAGATAAAGAAGCTCGTATAGCTTGAACGATAACGCATACGATGGAAACATATATAATCGCTGCAAGACTATAGGCAAGAGAACGGTTTACAAATAGTATAGATATTATTATGATAGTGATTCCAAAGTTTCTTTCTTTATTTAAACTACACTCGTAAGATTTTTTCAAAAAATCAATATGATAAAATCATAATAATTATAGCTAGTCGTATTATAGTCTATTAATCCAATTATTTAAATAATTAAAATTCGATAATTTAGATAAAAATGCTACAAAGAATAGTGGTATATCGATAGTATATGATTTAAATGTATGTGTTAAACATATGTATTACAAAAATTAAATTAATAATAAATTTGCTTTTATAAATATTATATCCGAGGGAAGCACATTCCTTAAATAGCGTTGCTCTAGAAATTTTGTCGGTGACATAAAACGATATCAACGAGTATAAGCAACACCGTTATTGTAGCATATTATTAAATTTCTTCTTTGCGTCTTTACTTATACTAAAGGTATACATAACTGCGTATTAAGATGAAATATTTTTCATGGAATTATATATTTCAAAAAAATCCACAGAGCAAAGAAAATTTTATCTTGCAAAATATTAAATATTAATCAATGCTCACAATATCAATAAAAAACAAAACAAACATTTATTTTAATGTTAATTTTAACATTTCATTGCTATTTGGAAATATTATATAAATAATTTCTTTTATAAATCGAAAACTTAAATTAATTGATGTCAAATAATTTTAGATATAAAAAAATTATTATTATCGGAAAGTCCTAGCTGAATGAAAGTAATAAAAAGTTAATCTAGATGAATAAATAAAATAAGTAAGGAAATAATCAATACAATTAAAGCTATAGATCTGATGCCTAATTTCAATTCGATCACTGAAACATGTGGAAATATTTATCGCAATAAATTCTTTATAATTTTTAATTAATATATGTATGCATGCATCACGTTACTTAATCCATATTCGTATATTAATTACTCCATTTTATAAAAAAATTTATTGCTTAAAGTCAGAATACTTCTCGAGTGACTAAAAGCACATTTCATGCTAACATGCTTCCTGGATGTCGTAATTGGGCTTTGTTGGACGAATCCTGTTACGTAGCAGGTGACGACAATGACTTGTGTAATGCTAACAGTGGAGCAAGTTTAAGTAAGCTCATGAGAATAAGAGAAAGATGAGGGTAAGATGAGAGCGAGAGAGAGAGAGAGAGAGAGGGACAAAATCCACTGACAATTACATCGAGTGTAATTGTAATGAGATTTGAAGTGCGAAACGTTAAATATCTCGCGTATGGAACTATGTAGTCTTCTCTAAATGTATAATTAGTCCCCGTATTTACTCGGAACGATTTCCGTAAAGACAACGATATAATTCTAAATGTTATCAACCTATATGGAAAATCCAATACATTTTCGGTAAAATTTCTGTCTTCGCTCTGTATACCTTCTGCGCGCCAAACTATCTCTTCCTCGGCATCCTCACAATCGGAAATCAATAGCAATGCCACAGTAACAAACCTATTGTTTTCGGTCATCCCTCAAAATGCATTCGAAAATTCCGTTCCGTACGTATAAGCAGAAAGAAGACCGTATGATTTGTCATTTGTCAGAATACAATATCACTAATCAATCAAGTGCGCCATTTGTCCCATTCACAACCGCCTGGCGCATGCCATGAGAAAAAAAAATGACTTCGCTTCCATTCAAATAAAGAAGAATTCCTATTCCGAAAGGAAATCCTATCACGCCGTTTTTTCCCGAAGCTTTCACATCAACGAACAAACCTTTCATGTGCGCAAGGTTATTTTTTTCCGATAAGAAATGCCGCCGAATTGAAACTAATGATTTGTGTCATTTCCCTATCGTTTTTTCGTGCATCCTTATAGTCACTTACACATTATGATCATAGATTTAAATTAAATTGTATGAAATAAAAAAAAATTGTCTCTGACAAAGTGCGCCGTGAAATAAATGAAAAAAATATTTAGCGCAAATTAAAAACAGTAAAATCTTAGAATTAGAAAAAGCCTTTGAAAAAAAAGTATAATGAGACTATTGCATCCGCGCGCAAAAGAATGCAACTCGGAACATACCAGTTCCTCGAAACTGTTTTCCAAGATATAAATGAAAGGCAAGGGGAATGAAGGGGCACGTAATAATGTACCTCGGTCTGAGAAAATTTACAGTAAACGTTCATATTATTTCCGCGGTAGAGTTTTTCATGGAAGAACATTACTACGAGACTATGATAACAAAAAGAGACCCCAGATATTCACGGGATGAGAACATGTAAAAATATTTCAAAGTTTTTATGGAAAGGTGAAATTAACGACATTCTATTAATATAAAAAAAAATGACAGTTCCAGTACTTTTCATAGCTCTACAGTTCCTTATAATATTAAAACAGAATTCCGCATTTTATATTAAATCAAAATTGAAAATATGGCAAATATCGCTAATTTCGAGAATTTAGCATACTTCCTCTCAAAAAATATAAGAAAAGATAAAACTGTAGTAAATATTTCCATATTTACTACAGTTTCCGTTAATATTATTCGACTTTTACCAAGATATTATGTAATTTAAAAATTCTAATAATTATCAATTTTAATGTACTTTAAATACAGAAAATAACATGACACTTGGAAAAAGTATTATATATAATATTATCGTACTGATAATTTTAGCGACATTTCTTATTAATTCTAACAGAATTCTATGTTTTACAATAATTTTTAAACAGCGTTCCAGTTGTTATTTTTTCAACTATTGTTTTGTATTTAAAAAATGCGAAAATTTTTTTATTTTCATAACGAAATGTACAACTACAGAAAGTGGAAAATGATAAAATTACAAGAAGTTTGTTATTATTACGATTTCATAATTATATCTATAAAAATCTCAAAATGTTTTTAAGATCGTCATACTCAATTAAAGATATTTTATATATTTATACAGTTATATGTATATGTATATATATATATATATATATATATATATATATATAAATATATAAAATATATATATAAATAAAAAATAAAATATATAAAATAAAAAAAT
>Ga0157363_1007098_pt1 | contig 10596 bp, 12 predicted proteins | sample AttsexASBM1_FD_111477 | JGI IMG/M metagenome (GOLD analysis project Ga0157363, IMG submission 111477) | Fungus gardens microbial communities from leaf cutter ant in Ribeirão Preto, State of São Paulo, Brazil - Atta sexdens ASBM1 | ecosystem: Host-associated > Fungi > Mycelium > Unclassified ...
ATCCTTGTATACATTCATACAAATATATATTGTAAATAAAATAGTATATTACATTTATTGATTATTTGTTAAACATCGGGATTAACATCGTTAATATCGAGATGTATATTTTTCACGAAAAAAGAATGATGCTTAAAAGATACAATTTTCTCCTTAGCTCCTCAGGTGCATCATTCGAAGAAACGTACGCAAAATTCTTGGTTGGAAACTGATTTAGATTCCGGAATAACCCTGGACCATGGTTTAGACTCACCGTCGAGTCCGTCTTTGTCTATCTCACCTCCGAACAAACAAAACGATAGCTCCCACCAACGATACAACTCTCCTATCCAGTACAAGGACTTATCCCCATTGAATCGCCCACATAATCAGCAATCCTTTGTACAACCCTCACAAAATCACATATCTACGCTTTCGCCACAGCTGCGCGAACAAATTCAACAACACCAATTAAAGCAACAATTATTGAAAGACCAAATGCAGGGCAAGGGTAACGTGATTCAAGTGGTGCCTCTGTATGTTAATACGGATTCAAGAGTAGCAGGTAATATTCTTGTTGGATTATGATGAAAATTCATCCTATTAATGTTATCAATAATGTTATGTTGTTATTAATAATGTTCACGTGTATTAGATAAATAACAATTAATAGCAATTAGCGTAGTCACAAGATATTCTGATATTCAAGTATCGATTTGTATTTTTAACGCAAGGTGATCATATTGCCGACACGAGCAAGCATAACGGAAATATAATGAATGGTACGCTAAATCCTGCTCCGGAATATATCCCGCCACCGCCGCCCCCTTTGAGCGAGGAAGCATTGTTATTGAATGATAATTATAGACAAAACGAAGACAACAAATTCGCCGGTAAGTCGCCCGTTCCACTGCGGAAACATTATTAAGCCTGACATATATCGGAAATTTTATTCTTCTCTTCTCGTGCCTTTGCAGGATTAATGCACAATCGCGAGAAACAAGAAATTAAAACGGTGCGCATAGTGAAACGCGAATCGGAAAGGCGACAAAGGGATCGCGGCGACAGAACCAGCAATCTTGGAATTCCTCTGACGAACGGCCTCCAGGCACCAGGCGGTGCGAAGAGATTGTCCGATGATGATTTCGGAGGCTCCCAAAAATTCGAAGTAAAATCGTTTTCGATTACGCCTTTTCAAATACACTGAAAAAAAGATTTACTAAATCTTAATATTTCTTCGAATAGTACTAAGTAAACATTTACTTACAGTAAATAAATATTTATTTACTCAATAAAAAGTGATAGTTAAATCACACAAATTAATTTTTTTTGTATCAAACAAATACATGTTTACATTTAGTAAAGATTTACTTAGAACTATTCTAACAAATATTTATTAAAACTTAGAATTTTTTTCAGTGTAATGAAATCTAATAAAAAAAAACATCAATTTTTTTAAACTTATACTAATGCAGATCTTTTAACATCTAGAAAGCTCAGCTTGGCAGAGTAGTGGAGGAATCGCCAATTGTTCACGCGCAGAGCACGGTTCAGCTGTCCGAACTGGACGATGTTCAATTCCAAAGAAGCATGTCTCTGCCACGTGGTTTCGGCGGGCAAAAACAGCAGACTGGAGTACACTATGGACCCGTGGTACCTCCACCGCGAAGCGACAGTATGCATGCCCTGAAGAGCATGATGGCACGTCGGCATAAAATTAGGGTAAGTCCTGCCAATAACTTTCGATACCTAAAAAACACAATTCCAGGTCACCTCTCAGATCATTCCGTATAACAAAACCTTACTTCCGCATATTTATTGATGTATATATAGTTTTGCGAATATTATTGATAATTTTATTCTACTCCGAGCATCCTGACGCTCGTCTCGCTCGTCCATTTTTGTTAATCCTTTCGATCCCGGTATTTTACAATTTTTTTTGACGCTCCATCGCAGTTCGAAAGTCATGACGGCAGCTCCGATAGCACTCTGTCACCGTACACGGATAGTCCTACGTCCAGCTCTCACATGCCAATGAGCTCTCCCAACTATTCAACCGCCTCGTCGTACAGCCCGTGCCAGAGCCAGAATTATCCGTCGCAAGCGACGATGGTCGCCGCGCAGTCTCACTATAACAACTACTCGCTTGGACCGTACAGGCAATACGAGAAAATCGGCACTCTCGCGGGTGCCATGAGCCCCGAATTAACATCGCCAACTAACGTCGGCATTCACGAGAGACCGACTACCGCAACGACGGCGAACACAAACCACTCTGATTCGCCGCAATTGTCGCCGGTGTTCAAGAGCGAGGCTGCCAAACAAATTATCAAAGAGATGACGGAGAAGAGGGTGGAGGGACCGAGACGAAGGCAGATTCCTCGCGAGAAAAGGCGGCATTACACTGTGTCTAGTAGCAAACCAGTGCTCGATCTAGAGGATACTTTCTCGAAGATGGTATTTTTTGTTTCATTCAATTTCTGTTTCTCTCTTATTTCCCTATCTTCGTCTACCTCTGTCTCACTTTGTCTATTTCCTGTTCACTGACTTTCATCGCTGCGCTGTGCCGTACTATTACCCATCATGGTAGTTTCGAAAATCCTGATTTTTCGCTTTTACGTTACGAGAATCTTTGATAATTTCTAGGGCATGGGTAGAGCCAGGGACGATCTGGACATGGAAAGAGCGCTCAGACCCAGGATAAATGCTCCTGACGTGGTGCGATCAACATTAAGTCACAAGGAGTTGAAATATAACGAGAGTACTATAGACCAGCTGTTAGGCACGCCTAATAAAATTGTCATTCCCGAGAGATATATTCCTGAGCAGGTATTTATACTCATTAATTTCTTTAAATTAAATTTCATAAAAATCAATTTAATTACACTTGCTTTTAATATAAATTTAATATAAAAGATCGGAAAGATTATATGTTAGAAATTTGTATCGTGAAAAAGATAATATATTTTATTTTATTATTTATATAGAATTCTTCGATATATTGGAGAATTATATGTATAAATAATATAATTGAATCATTATTGAAATTAAATTAAACTGAATTAATTGAACTCTAAATATATGTTATTATATTTTTATTATATATGTTATTATTTTTTCAGACGCCGGAGCTAACAGCAGAAGAACAAGAGCAACGCTTAAAAAAGGCGGAAGCAATTAGGAAAATGCTCTCAGAGACAACCGTAACTGCACCGGAAGGAGGTGGTATGCAATATTTTTTTTCTCCAATTATTTACCATTTTTTGTGACAATGATTACAAAAATATTTTGTAAATCTGCACCTGCTTTCAGATGATGATTCTAACATAGAAAAATCAGACACCTTGAAACGCAAAGTAGTGGAAGAAAAACGGCAGAGGGAACACATTCTCCAACTTAATCAGATACTGGCGAAGCAAGTAATGGAGAAAAGTAAAATGGTAGCGGGTACGTGTCGATAACACTCCAAGTATGATCGCTGCATGATTGTAATTGTTTTTACGTACAGCTATGGCAGCATGCTCGTTTCGTTTAGCTTTCAAAAAGAAAAAAAAACGTATTTCTTTACCACGCTCGATCAATGATGAGTGCAGTTTCACATTTTCTATATTGCTATTGTACAATGATTTTTATTTTTCTATCGCTTAGGTGTTCTATAATATCGCAAACACCTCGTCACTAGTCACAATCTTTCACGACAGCCAATCAAAAGTGTCAATAATTAGTATTGACGCAATTCTGTTAGGTTATCGCAAAGCATTGGTGAGCACGGAGTGTTTGTGACACATTGTAGAACGTCCTTTACAGAAACTCGGTTTAACGTCATTGTCAGTGTTCATTCGGTTTGAGCAATTTACATTATATTGTGCATACGTTCACATAAATGCGAACACGCATGTATTACTTTAGTTATATGCTATTTTTATACGATTTTATTAATAGCTTTCGTTCAAGACAGCGAATACAGTCTCGTCTTAGGGAGTATGAATTGTTGTTTGGATTGTTTTGTGCTTGTGTGTGTATAGGTAACCAGGCACACTGACCGACATGCTTACTCCATCCCTCCCTATAGGACACGCACGTCACATTATCATTTTCAGGTTTGTTTTTTCATCTTTTTTTTCCTTCGTCTTTTTTTCTTCTATTTTTTTCCTCCGATCAAGCTAAGCAGATACAACCGCAATATTACTTCCATCGATATACGTTTATTGAAAGAGTAGAATAACTATTGTGTAAAAAACAATAATTCACAGGAATAGTCGAGATATAAATGATATAAATGATAATAAATAAAAATATATAAAATAGTAAAAACATTGAAGATAACAAGACTGCATTTCAATAAACGTATTAATTTATAATTTATAATTGCTTCATGTCTCTCATTCATCAACAGTGAAAGCTCTAGCAACGCTTCCTCTGAAAACTGAATCAAGCTTGGATGATGAGGATCTCTCGCCAGTGGCTCCTTTACCACTTTATCAGCAAAGAGAAAACTTCTATTCCTAAGCATCGTTCCAAGAATACAAACAGAAGCACAAAACTACTGCCAATACCAAGAACAAGAAAGAAGAACAAGAAAATAAAAAGAGAAAGGGAACTTTTTTCTCAACGATTAGTTAAGAAAATGGAAGTTCATGCAACATACTGAGGAAGTGCTTTTTATTTGTGCACTGATTACATTGTATATAATGATCGACTAAATAATACGGTATAATATAAGTAATTGTCATTATTTGTTATATATGATAAGAGCTCGTAACGTACAAGTACACACGAATGAGCGTATGAGGAAAGCGCAGATAGAAAGGACTATCAATGCATTATCAAACGAAGCTCATCCCTTTTTAAACATTAAATCGAACAACATCGCGACTTACTGTCATTTTTTACTAATTCAGGCGTTCGGTCGTTCAATAACAAATCTGGCGAACGTCAGACTTTACCCGTGACTAATCTAATACGCTTCCGGGCGATATATTCCGGCTTTGGAGAAACCTTTACCGCGTCTCTTCGCAGATCGAAAGTTCTTTTTCGAAAGTTTTCAAATCGCGTATTTATAAGTATAAGAGACTGTAAAACCCATCTGACTGAAAATCTGGTTTGGATATCGTTATGTCCTTTCCCGTTTTACGTACAATCATTTTCACGAGGCAAACTTTTATATATAATATGTCGACAGACGAGACTTGCGTATCCTCGCAATCCGAAGTGTCTGTGAGTGAGGTGATACCATTAGATTTAATGGCGCGGAGAAGATTCTTCATTTTCAGCGGCGACAAACAAAAGTATGCGATTGTAACGCGTCAAGCAATGAGACGAAATTGAAATGAAATGGGCTTCCTATAATAAGCTATTACCTAAGCTTTAAGTTTTAAACTGTAATAGATTTTCTACATTTAATCATTATCTAGGTTTAAATCTTAAGCCATAAGAAATTAATGAATCACAGTTGAATGTGAGAAAAATAATTGACTATAATTGACTATAATTGATCAATTTCGCTTTGCTTAAAATTTAAAGCTTGGATGACTTATTGTGGAAAGTCCATAAAAAATTGACCATAGTTAATTGATTATAGTCGATTATTCTTTTCACATTCAACTGTGATTGATCAATTTTTTATATAAGACTTAAGGTCCTTCATCAAAGCCATAATGAGGCATCAGAAATGAGAAATGACACTTTAATTTTTATTATAAACTATTTGTAAATGAAAACAATTTGAAACAAAATAATGAGATCGTTTTAAAACAATTGTAAAAATAAATGAAAGCTATTCTTATTTCCCCTGACAGTTAATAATCGTAAAAAGTAATAAAAGGCACGTGAAGTATTTTTAGTCAATACACATGCATAGCCTATTTTCACTTTTACGTGTCTTTTATCAATTTTTACGATTATTTACTGACTATCAGGGGAGGATAAGATAATAGTTTTCGTCCATTTTATTTTCAAAATGTTTTAAAGCGATCTCGTTTATTTTATTTTATCCAAATTGTCTTTATTTGACACATAACATAAAATTAACGTGTCCTTTCTCGCTTCTGACGTCATGATTCAATATGTGACGACTATTCAGGAGTCTTAAAACTTAAAGCTTAGGTAATAGCTTATTGTAGAAAGCTCATTATAGTCATTAAAGAAAACAATCGTGCTAAAATCGAGCCTTTCTAGATTTTATTCGCCGAACTTGGCGACAAAAGCAAGTGTGTGAATTACCATGTAAACTAGATTATAAGAAATTCACGGTACATATATACAGTACACACGCTTCTGAAGCGTCCGTTGCTATTAACGTTATATACACGATTTTTCATGGGCCATTGTAGTATGGCGTTTTAATGTTTAGAGCAGTTGTCACACATAAGAGAAGAGTGCCAAATTCCTATCGAGCGATTAAATAATCGTCAATTAAAAAGAATCGCCATACCGATTGATGCAGGATATGCTGGAGCATTTGTTATATGTAAAAGTAGAAATTACGGAAAAAAACGATCATACACGATATATATATATCTTATATTACTTTTAATTAGTTCGGCTTGATTTTTCAAGTTTTGAATTTAATATCGCGATATTACTTCATCTTTTAATATTATTACTGTATCCCTTCAGCGCCGAGGTGCAATTTTGGACAGTCTTAAATATATATGTAATTTACATTCAGTATATAAATATATATATATATATAATATTATTTATACATATTTATTGCTATAATACATAATTTATTATTACATATATAATATGTAATGTATTGTACAATAATATAATTATATAATATATTGTATTATTATTGTATATCATAATGATATATTAAATATTATATATATGTATATATATATAAATAATGGTCCAAAAAAAATATTAAATCAGCAAAATCTAATCAAGATCCAATAATAAAGAAATTATAATAATTTTATCACAATTATGTAAACATCACCAGTCTTATTATAACATCCATGACATTTCAGCCGATGCTGGATACTGAAAAATTATATATGATATATATATATATATATATATATATATATATATATATATATATATACGCGTATGTATACATATATAAAATATTTGAATACATATATAAAAACTCCAGAAAAATATCATTTAGGGTCAGCAGAGTCTAATCCAAAACTAATGAAAAAATTATAATTCCATCAAAATCTGACTCACCGCCGATGCTGGAGGGATAATTATGAACGTAATCAGCTCCTTTATGCATCCTCCAATTTGACTCTTACTTAACATACACACACTCCCGAGCTCTTAGCAATAAGTTTTTATAATGATATAATCTACGCGTGCGACACATATACACATATATATACATGCACGTATCATTGTATAGCACGTATAATTTCTTGTACATAATCGTGCACGATATAACGGCACGCCTGGTCGAAGAAATCGGAGAAACACCGGCTACCTTTTGCAACCGCGACGTACTTTGCAAAAGTTCACCATTAAGTCAAATAGCAACTTCGAGGATCGCAAGCGCGCGCGATCGATAGTATCGATAATTGCGGTATGGGCGATCGCCGCCATTTTCAAACGCCGGGAAATTTTAAATCCTCGCACCGATAAATTCTCGTAATTTATACGAGTCGTGTAAGCGATGCGAAATATCGCAGAATATTATTAATAGAAACACTATGCGAATTAACACGGGAAAGAAAACTGTTATTGTTATAATGATGAAATAAAAATTGTATGGCAAGTAAAAACGGCGAAGACCCATTTTTTCATCCTCAATCCAAAAAAAAATAGTCTTAAAAAAATAAAGATCTTTGTTAAACTAAAATAAAATTTAATATAGATATCAAATTAGCTTAATTAATAATAGAACAAGATCGTTTTATCATTTATTATTATTGAATCTCTCATTATTTTATCATAAATTTAAACAAAGATACCACGACTGATTGTGAATCAAAATTTTTAAATTTAATGTTCTTTTTCCAAAATAAAAATTCAACAAGAAAACTGTTGAAGAAAAAATAAATTATGAATAAATTTATAGAAACTAAGGACTTAATACTTGATATAAATTGTTTTTAAAAACTGATGTAAACTGATTTTAAAACCAGTTTTAGAACTAGTTTTGGTATCAGTTGCTTACTTTTGTGCATTCTGAATCTTATTACTTTCTCTCTCTTCAACGTCCTCTTATATCTATCTCGTTTTAAGTGCAAAAATTTTCAGGAAATTTTCAAGCAAACAGGACCTACTGATAAACACGTAGCACGAAAAATTAAGGTCATTTGAGGTCACGGCTTGCAGACAAATCGCGACAGTTTGTCAATCTGCGGACTGATGATCTGATCATTGCTTGCCTGACTATAAAAATGGCTATGGCACACATATTAAGGTCCAAGTTCGTGCATCTATCATTGAAGTACGCTAATCCCAACGCGCTTCGCGTGCCCTTAAATTATCAACGATTATGTTTTCACACCAGCACTATTCTCGATGGTATGACATTTATTCAAAAACTATGATTTTTTTTCTTGCAAAGTAGTTGATTTTGAGGTTATCTTCAAAAGAGAACCAAATTTTATGAAAATATCTGTGAAAGATAAAATTATCTCGTTTTTTTATGAACGTTAAACGAAAAAACAAATGTCTGACAATTATAAATTAAGCTTTTCGCTGCGCTCGATAAATAAATTTCCGTGTTTTTCTTTTTGATTATGCAATCAATTTTCACGCGATACCTATTATTCAATCTGTTTGCAATTATTTCAGCATAATTTCTTTTTCCATCGATTTTCTTATTTAAACATTACTTTGCAGAAAAAATATTTTATTCAATTGCATATCTACATTTATTGCAAATTTATAATAATGAAAGTTTTAATTTATGAAGATGAACATAGAGACATTTGTTTTCAGTAATGGGAAAAGAATTGTCGATGCCATCATTATCACCTACTATGGAAAGTGGTACCATAGTGAAATGGTTAAAACAGGAAGGTGATAAGATTGAGCCTGGCGACGCTATTGCTGAAATTCAGACTGATAAAGCCATTGTCACACTGGAATTTGACGACGAAGGTGTGATGGCGAAAATAATCGTATGTAATTTAGCAACGAATCAATCAAATCATATGGATTGCATCCAAATTATGCAACATATATTGATTAGGTGCCTGAAGGAACGAAAGATATTAAAGTAGGAACTCTGATAGCTCTCACTGTAGAGGCTGATGAAGATTGGAAAACAGTAGAAATGCCAGCTGGTCTAGCAGAAGCTTCTTCAGCAGCATCATCCTCTATTGAGGCAAGCCCACCTGTTACGAAAGCTGAACCACCATCCGGCCAGTATGATTCTTTAATAAATATACTGTGCTTTAAAGTAATATTGAAATAATGCTCACATATTTATATATTTCCTTAAGTTCCTTTAATATACTAGATTTAAAATAATGCTGAATGTATATAATGCTTATACATTTATACGCTTATAAATCAACAGTTAACATTTTCAGAATTTGTTTCTAAATATTTTATTTATTTTCAGACAAAACATTGCTATGCCTGCCTTGTCACCAACTATGACAACAGGTACAATTGTAAAGTGGCTGAAACAGGAAGGTGATGAAATACAGCCGGGTGATGCGTTAGCAGACATACAGACAGACAAAGCCGTCATGTCCTTTGAATTGGAGGAAGAAGGAGTACTCGCAAAAATTATTGTACATATTCAATTATTAACGATAAAAAATTCTACATTATAGTTCTTTCTTAGACTAATTAATTATTTATTAGATTCCAGAAGGATCTCAAGTACAAGTTGGACAGTTGATAGCTGTTATGGTTGAAAAAGGAATGGATTGGAAAAAAGCTGTTATTCCGACTGAATCAGCAACACCTGCAGCACCAAGTCCTACTAAATCGACCGCACCAGCTGATGCAAAACCATCAAGTGGGCAGTATGTGTTAATTTTTTAGATAATTTATATAATTGAATTAATTTTATTTATTTATTATTTCCATATTTAACATAATATACTCTTGCAAATAAATAATTGTACTGCAATTAATATATTTTTTGTACAGAATGTATGGTTTGGCGGTAAAGAAATTATTGGAAGAATATGACCTGAGTTCTGGAACAATCAAGGGCACTGGACGTACGAATCGTTTACTGAAGAGCGATGTTTTGGCGTACATTCAGATACACGATGTTAAAAAAATTACGCCTAAATCCGGTAAATATAATATATTGAAATAATACTGTCTCTCTTGGAGCATCTATAAAATATTTAATATTGGGTTGTCCGGAAAGTTCGTGCCGATTTTGAAGGAAAATTGAAAGATTTAAATCTTAGTATATATTTATTAAATTATATAAATACCATTCTGTTCTACAACCTTTCTCCATCTTTCAGACTGACTTGAAAATTCCATCCTTCCAGAATCTCTCAGGTTTTTCAGCGGAAAACTTTTTTAAGTGATTTTTTACCTCGACCAAAGAGTTGAAGCTTTTTCCATTAAGGGAATTTTGTAATGATCGAAATAGATGGAAATCAGAGGGCGCGAGATCTGGTGAATATGGTGGATAGAGTAGAACATCCCAATTGAACTCCAACTTTTGTTATCGAAGAC
>Ga0157363_1007099_pt1 | contig 10596 bp, 7 predicted proteins | sample AttsexASBM1_FD_111477 | JGI IMG/M metagenome (GOLD analysis project Ga0157363, IMG submission 111477) | Fungus gardens microbial communities from leaf cutter ant in Ribeirão Preto, State of São Paulo, Brazil - Atta sexdens ASBM1 | ecosystem: Host-associated > Fungi > Mycelium > Unclassified ...
ATAAAATTACATTAAATCTGAAAATGTATTTTTTTCGAAATAATTACATTTCTTTGTTGACGTGTTTTCTTTGTTGGCGTGCAATTTTTTCAATCAACGCTTGAATTTATATTTATTATTACGGTTTTTAGAGTAAATTTTCACTGTTTGAAATGAGATTCCAAAGAATTTAGAAGGTATGTGTGCAAAGAGTTACAATTTCTATAACATGTTTATGAAACAGATACTTCAAATTAATCAATTAAGAATGAAGACCTAACTTTATCTTTAATAATATTATATGAAACAGTTATAAAATAATCATATAAAAAATATTTAAATAATAATAATAGAAAGTCAATATATAACTAACGAAAATTATTTTGTCAAAGCGAATCTTAATGCCTAATAATATTTTTACATGAATTTTTATATATATATTTGTTAATTCATGCAAACTGCAAATCGATTATTTATCAAACTTGAAATACTAAATCCTAAATCGAAGCTTGAATAATAATATCATAAATTAAATTAATATACAATTTAATAATAATAATGCTATTAAAAACATTTTAAATTATTGCAAAAATATTTAAAATAATAATTTTTTAATATTTTGCTTGATGATATTAATAAAATAAAGGAATTTTGTTGATTCTTTTAATTATGCAAAAAACGCATCGATGTATAATATCGTTATAAATAATTATTTTTATTTTAAAGAACACGATGTTATAAATTATACTTCCATAACTCATCTCTTAAGTTTTACTATTTCGAAAATGTGAAAGAGTTTTGATATTTTTATTAGATATAATAAAAAGGAACTTTTGAAAGGGAAATAGGGAATACTCATGAAAGATAATCAGACTCGCTTTGTTCGTAGCATTTATGTGGATATATATACGCAGAGGAAAATGAAGCAATATTATTTTCAGTGAAATATTCTGAAAAGCGGCACAGCCGTAAGTTTTATAATGGAAGTTTCTGTGTTACATCTTCCGACATCTACTGCATAGAAATTGTATCTCGATGAACATAGTAAAATTAAACAGCGCACAAAAGTCTCTATCCCAGAAGAAATCCTGTACATCTCGCATATTCTCCATTCTTGGTACAAATTTTATATATTATATAAATATGCTGACATGTTTGTAAATATTATTAAATATGACAATGCACTTTTAGTATATTGTTTCTCAATATTGCATGAAAAGTATGATTTTGCTAAAGTATCTAAAAATTTACTATTATAGGTATAGATCTGAAAATAATTTTCGTTGTACCACCAAAATACATAATTATGTAAAATATTTAAGCATAGTTATAGCAATATTGCAAAAAGTTTTTCTAGCAATTTCAAGCAACAGCTTGAATGTTCTACGTAATTATTTTAATAGTAAAAATAATTATTTAATAATTATTTTTAGATCTGTATCTAGATAAATTTTTAAATATTACAACAAAATCGTTCCTTTCATATGAGAAATGTTAAATTACAAATAACAATCTATATGTAATGACGACAATCTGCGGTTCGAGATAAAGAAAAAAATGAATAAAACGTGAAAATCAAAACTTGATTTACTCGCATAGATGCGTGATCGTGTCAGAACCAGATCCGCAACGGTTAATAACGCGTTCACTTGCATGCACATATTCGGATAATACAGTCAGTAAAACCGCGTAGCGCGCGTCACACAAAAACGATATCGTTGTAACTTTTATTAGAATCACCGTGATCGTAACTTTACAGGGATATTAATGTCGCATTTGGCGCCGAATCACGTCGCGCGTTGGCTAGTCGTTACGCGAGATTTTTGCGGAACGAGATAGGATTAACGCATAATGCATTACAACATACATTCATAATATATCCCAGAAACGACGTAGAGAAGAGTGAGCATGAAAGAACCGATTTTTTTCAAAATATGAAAAAAAAATTTAATCTGGTGTTAAACAAATATAATCGCTTTCTTACTTAAGTGTACTCATTTATCTATAAAATCCATTTAATAAAGAAAAATAATATTTAGTTAATAGAGATTTAATCACTATTTTTCATAAACAAGAAATTCAATTCTTTCAAAACAAAACGTGGTTTTGAAAAAGCCATTATCTGTTTTGAAACGAGTCAAGTAAATTATATAAGCTTTGATATAAATAAAATCAAAATATAAACCTTTAATAAATATTTTTTTATTTAGGAAATTAATAAATGTGTGAAAAATAAAAAATATAATATTTCGAATTAAAAACATTTATTGCAAAAGAAATAAAAATTTCTCTGGTTGCCACATGAAATATGAGCTCAGTTAGAGTACATTTGCACCGATACCAGTCTTCATTGCTTACAGAATAATCTATTAAACATGATAGATGATTGAAAAAAATGAAATATGGAAGTTGAAATCGGTAAAATGCTTCAGTATAACTTAATCTAGCAACATAACCTACAAACAGAATGCTTTTACAATATAAAACAAAAATACATGAAAATCTATTTACCTATAAATATGCACAGGGATGCTCTTCAAAGAAGGAGATTGCATCTGAAGATAAATTATATAGAAGTATACTCACAGGATCATATATTGACGCCACGCGACGGTGTATTGACACCGAATGAATGAAAATGGACTGATTATCACAGTACGATGTATTTCAAAAAGTACTGATGTACTTTAAAATTGCCTGAATTGTACTAAAAAGAAAGTCAATTGTAGTTAAAAGAACATCTCTGGGTATGCAATGAAAAAGCCAGGCAAAGCAATAATAGAACTGGCTTTTTCATAACTCTAAATACCGGTTCTTTCATAACGTTACGTATGTGCAAAACATTTAATCACAGAATATCTGATAAACCAAAATAAACAAAGAATTTGTAATTACATTCTTAGTTATAAACAATAAATGTCAATACGTCAAAATTTAGAAACGGAAAGATAAAAGACATACACCACGCAAGATATCGTTAGCGAGTAGTTATATTTGATTACAATAAATTATAATCGAATTACAAATTACATACATACATAATACATAATTAAATATTACATAGACGTTTCGGCCTTACATTGGGCCATCTTCAGTATATAAGCAATTCGTAAATTTTTTCGCGCAACGGACAACTAATCTAAAAGTTTATTTTCTTATAACTCTAATTATAACGTAAGAACGCTCTAAAAATTATTTTTTTATTTGTCCATATATTGATGTTAGTCCAAAGAATTTCGAGTTATACTAGCCAAAGGAAATCGTCTTTTATTATAAATTTTCTGATAATCCAAATGTTCATACTTAATTGTTACTTGAACGCAAAATTTCCAGATTCTAATGTCATAATATTTCTTGATTAATTAAATGTTTGCAATTCGTGTTATAAAATATTCGAGTTATAAAATATAGACAATTAGTATTGTGTTACAGTCAACTTATGTGGATTAATATTGAAAATGAATGACTTATAAAGATTGTAATAAAGTACTCGTTAAGATGTTCTGCCGAATTCTCATCATGATACGCAATTTTATATATCCAATTTTATATACTCAATATGTATCGAAGGAGAGGGTAAAATGGTATGGGGAGTTATACTAAGCAAACGAAAGAATGTCTCTCTGATAATTTTTCCGTATTACTCTGCTTGTTCAGATTATCAATTTGTTTTAATCCTCAATATCCTCTTGCGACTTTTTTAAAAGAAATTATTGTTAAAAGTATAAAAAAAGAATTTGGCTACATAAAAAATAGTTTTGAATTTGTCAATAATTTAATCAGTATTGCATTAGAATCAAATTACAAATTGGTCTCCTTTGACATTATATCTATGTACACTAACATTCCTATAGAGTTAATCACAAAAAGTATTGAAAAAAGATGGAGATATATATCAAAAAATACAAGCATTCCTAAAAAAGAATTTCTCAACGCTATTTCCTTGATTATCCATTCAACTTATTTCAAATTCGATAATAAATTTTTCAAACAAATCTTTGGTATGCCCATAGGGTTTCTATTGTTATCAATCTCAGCGAATTTAGTAATTCAAGATTTGGAAGATAAAATTTTTTTCAACATTAATATCAACATTCTAATTTACTACCGATATGTGGATGATATTTTATTAGCTGTCCCGAACAATCAAATCAATGAGATACTTGATAATTTCAATTCTTACAATGATAGATTGAGATTCATAGTTGAGCATGGGGATGACAATTCTATAAATTTTCTTGATGTTAGAGATATGATATTGGATGATGGTTGTATCAAATTTGACATGTATAAAAAAACCCACGAACTCAGGAAGATATCTAATCTTTATAGAAGATAGCTATAAATCGAACCATCCAATTCAACACAAAAGAGGAATAATAATCGGTCAGCTTGATAGAATTCTTTTTCTCTCACATCCTGAATATCACAAAAAAAATATTGAATCCATGATAAACATTCTTCTAATTATTGGTTATCCTCTTAATCTTTTCTACAATTAATAATAGAATTAAAAAATTAGCGAGTAGAAAGAATTTATATAAAAATAATATTATGAACAACATGATTCCGATACAATACAAAATTCACAATGATTCCGATTCACAAAAAAATATTTCACAATACCATACATGAATACAATCTCGGACCAATTTAATACTATAGCGGAAAAAAATAATTTTAAAATAGCGTATAAACCTATGAATACCTTTTGAACTTTTGAATCATTTCATAAAATTGAGTAAGGATAAATTAGAAAAAAATGGAACAATGTGATGTGATATACAAAATAAGTCTGTCTTGATTGCGACTCTTCTTATATTAGTCAAACAAAAAGAAAAGCAAAAATGCGAATCAAAGAACATAAAGCTAATATAAAAAAATTAAAAGATTCTCTCACTGTATTATCACAGCATCAGATTGAATGTGGTCACAAAATAAATTGGGACAATATGCAGATGTTAGATATACAACCATTTAAAAAAAAAATGTCAGAAATGATATTTATTATAAAAAACAAATTGATGGTCTGAATAAGCAGAGTGATACGGAAAAATTAACATTCTTTTCTTTGTTAGCATAAACATAATACTCCCTACATAATACCATTTTACTCTCTTCTTCGATACATTGAGTATATAAAGTAGTGTATATCATGATGAGAATTCAGCAGAACATCTTAACGAGTACTTTATTACAACAAGTATTCACTTTCGATATTAATCTACATGAGTTGACTGTAACACAAGTAACTAATTGTTTATAATACGAATTGCAAACATTTAATTACTCAAGAAATATTGTGATCATTAGAATCTGGAAATTTTGCGTTCAAATAACAAAAAAATTAAGTATGAACATTTAGATTATCGGAAAATTTGTAATAAAAAATGATTTTCTTTGGATATATAATTTGGATATATAATTTGGATATATAATATAATATAATATAACTCGAAACTCTTTGCACTAACTAAATATCATTAAATATATGGACAAATGAAAAATAATTTTTAGGTACCATTCTTACGTTATAATTAGACATGTTATAAGAAAATAAATTTAGATTAGTCGCCCATTGCGCGAAAAAATATACGAATTGCTTATATACTGAAGATGATCTAATGTAAGGTCGAAACGTCTATGTAATGTTTAATTATTTATAATTCAATTATAATTTATTGTAATCAAATATAATTACTCGCTAATGATATCTTGCGTTCGTGGTGTGCCTTTATCTTTCCGATTATATCTTAGTTATGTTAATGTATATAGTATTCGATAAAAAAAATACTTGTTCCAAAAGTTAATCGTAAATAAATGAAAAAGACTTAGAAATTTAACTCAAAAAATGTAGTTTTTGTAATGATAATTTTACTATCTCTTATTACGGCAACATCGTTTTGACGATGACTATCAAATGTTTATGGATAATTTTAGTACTGTTATCAAATGAAAATATTTTAAAATTTTTGGCGATATTTAATTAGTTGAAATACGAAATGTCTCTTTCAAAACATGTCTCTTTCTTCATGCTTTCTCTCTGCTACTTGCCTTTAGTCTTCTTTCTGAAACATGCTCTGAATTTGCGATAATCCTTCATACGTTTTAGAAATTTTATAAAAAAGTATATAAAAATAATAGAAACGCTTTAGAAATTTTATACAAATATTATTAATTTGGATATACTATAATAACAAGCAGAAAAAGTGAAAACATGCATTTGAAATGTGGTTTGATTGATAAGATAATCCTTAGTGTTTATATTAAAAGAGTCCCAAATCCTAGCTCCAAACATTCTTAGTTTTTTAAAAATAAACAATACTTAAATATAAAAATTTTATCTTTTAAGGGTTCAGAGGTCTCGATCTAAAGTTGGTAAAAGACGCTTGTATAGAATGCAAGAGATCTTTGATTCCAAGATAATATTTTTCGTAAAAAAAAGTTATTTACAGATTTTAATATGTCTTTCAGTATTGTTAAGATTGTTCTAAGATGCTTATAAGCATTGAATTACTAGTCAATTTAATTTGTGATATTACGTAAAGTGAAGTTTATGTTATGATTTTTCGAGATTGAAAAATCATTTTTGAACGCAGTTTAAAGGACTATATATGTATATATATATATATATATATATATATATATATATATATATATATAGATTACACAGATATATGAATTTATCAAATATCAGTTGTGGCAGAAAAATAATTTCCAGGGGTAAAATTTTATGTATAAAGTAGTTTCCAACTTCTTTCGTTACATCTCAAAAACTATTTAAAATATTAAAAGATATGTTATCTACAAATGTTTTACAATGAAATTATTTCTGAAATAATAAAGAAGATCCGTATAAAATATACAATACATACTGTAGAGAGTGCCAATGATCGGTCAAAGTTAGATGTTCCGAATAATACAATATTCTTTATTTATACATTTTAAGATATAATCGCGAGCCATTCAGTCATTCGCATATATATGAAAATCAATTTGTCTCAGATATGACTGTGCGCCGAAACGTTTGAACTTTTAAACACAAATAATTTGAGACGCTAATAAGATTCCCTAAATGAGACCCTCTAAATTAAATAAGAAACTTTTTATTATTTTTATTTATCTACGTTAACAAATATATTTTTTTAATACATTTTGAAAATATGAATTTTGAAAATAATTATTTTATTATCTGATGCATACGCAATATGAATACAATTCAAATTAATAATATGAACTCGAGTACGTTGCTATGAACATTGTAAGTGATGAAAACACATTAATTAAAACAGTACTTACATCATCTACCTATATCAAAGTATTGGAAAAAGTCAATTGATCTTAAAACATTGTAATATTTAACTTTTTTTTCCTAAAATCTATTATTTTGCCAAGTTCTATTATTTTGCCAAGTAATCGACATAATGACTCCAAGATAAGATTTTTTGTATTTATAACATTAACTTTTAAACTAAAGAGAAGCTGAGGTTTGAGATTCTTAAAATAAAAGAGAGAGAGAGAGAGAGAGAGAGAGAGAGAGAGAGAGAGAGAGAGGACAAGAGATATATTTTACAATAAACCGCATTTCAAAAAATCGCATTTTTACTTTTGCTTTTTGTAAAATTAATATGTTATTAATGTTCTCAGCAGGGTTTTCAATTGCTATGCTACGACATAGATGTGCCGTAAAAATTTTAGAAATATATAGTAAAGGGAAGCGACAAAATTTAGAAATAAGTAAAAAAGCAAATGAGATGCAAATAAAGAACTATATAAAAATTTATATTGTGTTTATTTTCATTTTAATCAAAAGTGATATTCATCCATTGCAATAAAATAAAAAATTTTTTAATTTATTTTGTCTAATAACGTCGAAGATAAGGGACATTGATCTTTCTCTCATTGCATTGTCTACTTTATTCATATTATTTATTTTTTTGGACTGAATTCTCAATTATAATTATGAAAGCTATGATGCGTTTTTCGTTCTGGACACTAATATATAATCATACACTGACTTTTTTTGCTGTACAATTTTTCTAATAAGACGAAGATTCTTTATTGATACCAATACAGTTTGATGTCTTGACATTGCGAAGTGTATTTTCATTTGCCATCGACCGTACACAGTATAAATTTTTACTTCTCTGACGAATTTTATTGTATGCATTTTTTGTGCGTTACTGTTCCGTTCAACTACAATAATAAGACGAAGATCCTTCTTAATTTTATTGATACCAACAATATAATTATTTAATGCAAAGTTCATGTTTAATCTTCGATCGACTTTGTTATGTTTTTTACCGTTTAGATATATCTTGTAAACGTTGCTAATGATCCGATCGTGATCGAAACGTTTGTTGTTATTATTAAATTTGTTATTAATGTTATTAAATTTCATAATTAATTTATTAAGACTTTTACTTATCTACCAATTTTTATAGGTCAAAGTTGTTGGATCATAGACCTTTTATTTTAACTTGTTTTTAAATTATTAAGTCATTATACTATTGTATATTTTCAAATAAAGTTTATAAAACGTAATATACAATAATTTAAAAAATATTTTTAAAATAAAAAATATTTACTTTTCATTTCTAGATATTAGATACAATTTGATAAAAGATCTATGCTGAGCATTGAAACGTGCAAATTGCATCTAATATCTAATATATCTCGAAAAATTTAATTTACCGAGAATCAAAAGATGGAGAAACATTGTTCTACAGAAACAAAGTTATTATTATTTTTTTCAATATAATAAACTGATTTCGTTTAGATTTATATAGATTATTGACAAAATTAGATTTATAATTAGATAAAAAACTTTTTTTTTAGAAATTTTTCAATCTAAGATTTATGTGCGATATAAGATATTAAATGGCATACACATATATAAAACACAAAATTTGCTTACGCTAAGAAAATCCGTATAAGTCAAGTTAGCGAATGAGCAATCACGTTGAGAAATATCTTGATCGTTTGCAGGAGTATTTGCTTATGCAGTCGGTGCCGTCGCAACTTTTATTAGACGCTCTCTGTAACTATAGTTTTACAAGGCTATTAATATCGCATTAAATGCGAGCAAGCCAATGATGAATTCTGTTACGGCGTTGTGAAGATAAATAATGAAACTTCCTTACGAAACTAAATGCGTCGGACTCGTGCATAATGCATTACTTGCAATTCCACGATGCGCAAGTAATTGCGGACGACAGGAGTTAGGTGAATTATTATTCTCGAGGCAGTGGCTGCCACTAGAAACTATTGACGACAGTACTGTAAATGTTCATAGCGACAATTAATCGGCGAATTAATAATTTATATCGGGATCGCATAAATTAATTACATCTTCTTATAGACTAAAATAAAAGATCGACAGCTGAAATAATTATAGAACATACGAGAACTAAAAATATCAATTTTATCTAATTTTTTTATTTGAGATTATTGTAAGTACAATAAAATGTCGTTTATCTTCGTCTTGTATTAAAAATTTTTTTAAACATCAAATCTTTGTTAATTTTTTTTAATGGTATACACAGACAAGCATATACAGACATTTTTTCAATCAAATAATTTCTTGATTTTTATTTCCTTTTAACGTCTGAATGACAATAGTTAAAACAAATATTTTGAAGAAACTCGATGATGACAAATAATCACTGTGCAAATTAAAAGATAATAAATGTTACGATTGTAATTAAGTTGTTGTAAACTTAAAACAGCCAATAGGTACTACTTATCTTTTCGAATTGTTATTGATGTTGAATTCGATGAGAACTAAATTGTTGCGCAATGTCGTTCTCCAAACATCGAAGCCATCGTTAGTTAGTCCCGCGTTTATCGCGTTTTATTTATCGAAACTCGAAAGTTGAACGATACACAGTCGACGGTTGAATTGAATTACATGTGACTGACATGTCCCAGTGGCACGACAATTCTGACACTCACCGGTCGCTGCAGTTTGTGATGCATGCATCGCTGCGACAAGCATATGGCACGGCCAAATGGTTCCCTTTTAGGGTCACAGCGTGTAATTCACTATACGCGGTTGCGTGACCTAACAATTTGGGGAAAAACAACGGTTGCACGACGTGATCTCTAGATAATTAACAAATTAACAAATTGTTTCGTTTACTCTAGTGGACATCCACTTCCGCAAAAACCTTGTTCGATCGATGCGTTGCACCACTCTGGATTCATATTTTATTGAATTACGTAACAGTCGCGCGAGATTTCTAAAATATATGGCTTGATTTTCTATCTTTTTTCTATGCGGAACGAATGATTTTACTAAAACAAAAAATTTAAATAAATAGATCTGAAAATTATTTTGTTAGTCTATCAAAATAATTATACAGGAAGCATGGCGAGTAATATTACAATTTTTTATATTCTAGCAACCAACTTGAACGTTTTGTAATTATTTTAATAATCTAACAAAATTATTTTCAGATTTTTTTTTTGTATATCTAGTGACATAAGTAGATATTATTAAATTATCAATTGGATCTCAATTTAAACAAATTTCGTTTCGGAAACTAAAGAGGTTTAGCACAATAGAGAGTATCATGTTATCATGTTAACAGTAATTGACAATTTACCAAGCGATGA
>Ga0157363_1007101_pt1 | contig 10595 bp, 6 predicted proteins | sample AttsexASBM1_FD_111477 | JGI IMG/M metagenome (GOLD analysis project Ga0157363, IMG submission 111477) | Fungus gardens microbial communities from leaf cutter ant in Ribeirão Preto, State of São Paulo, Brazil - Atta sexdens ASBM1 | ecosystem: Host-associated > Fungi > Mycelium > Unclassified ...
TAGCATTAAATATATTGTATAATGTTGGACATTCTGTAAAAAATATGAATACACTCGAAACTGTATTCATAACTCTTCAATAATATTTAGAGTTCAGAAGAAATTTTTTATTTTTTAATATCTTTATTGATTAAGTTTAACAAATTATTCAAAACCGAGACATTTATTTTAATTTTAAAGACGTTCAGAATTTTTCATGTATTATAAATAAAATATCCTGCCTAAACAAAAATTTTCTAAATTATTTAATTATAAAAAAAATGACAAATTGTAAGTACATGTATATAAAGCGAAGAATGATGATTGCCACAATCGGAAATATAATAATAGAATCTTCACTCATTAATTAATTATTGGTTCTAATAATCATAAGATGAATATATCTTAACAGCTGCCATTGAGATATATTAAGCTTATGATTATTATAATCATATTATAGTTCTCATAATAAAAACTTTTGATTGATATTGGGTGACTTTTGATTGTGGTAACTGTAACCGCTTTTCCGTGAGCGAATCAATTTCTATCCTTATTTGATTTTCATCAGCCGCAGTATAATACAATCAATCAAATCATATCTATGACTATCATAATTTGAAATCGAATTGGAATTACAAATTGTTCATAACTATATAACCAAAATATTTATGTAATATAGAAAACGCTATGATAAACTATGATAGAAATGACCAATATGATACAATGTCAAATAATAATAATATTTAATGGTATTCTAACTTGATAAAATTAATTTTGCTAATAAATATGTTCACAAATATGTTCACGAATATATTCGCACATAATTTCTCCGTCTTATTTCAGTGAATAAATCTTTGGATATCACTGGCGTGGTTGGATAGATTCCGCGAAGAAATCAATGGAGAGATCTATTTCTTCTTTTCTTGACTCGACTCCATAGGAATAGGAAGAACAATGTGCGCCTGCCTGGGAACATCTTTTATACAATTATAGTTTTTACGCGATGCGATCCGCCCGGAAATATGAACGCAAAAGGGGGATGAAGACGAGCTCGTCCTAGCAGAGGTAGCGCAAGGAAGCGATAAAGGAGTAACAGAGAAGAAACGAAGGAAGAGAGCGAAAGAAAGTAGATAATAGCTAGGATAGAATTGTTCCAAGAGCAAAAAATCCGATCCATCCCGAAGTGTTATCGGATGGCAGAGACGCTCGCGAGCCGAGTGCTGCCTCGCACTCTTTCTAAAAATGTCTCTAGGAGAAAAGTGCTTTATTCGCGTGGCGTTCACATGGCAGTACCAACTGCTGCACTTCGATTTCCGTGATAAGCATCGTACACAATTAATCTATTAACAATAAAAATTATTTTTATAATAATTTTTATAATAACTAAAATTAAAATTTTTATTTTTATTAAATCTTTAGAACAACAAAAAAAAATTATAACTAAAATATTTTTCTTTAATTTAAAGACGTAACCATATTTGTACTTTAATTCACTAGTTTGATTCTACGTTAAAGTGTACGAAGCGAATACAAATACATATATGATCATTGTATCAATATAACACTTGATATTAGCTTGTCGAAAAGGAACAATTATAATTCATTCAATGGAAGACGCTTCTAAAAATATGACAAATGCAAGTAGCTTCAGATAGGGAACTGTAATCACATCTAATTCCAAGAATAATCGCAAAGCTGGTATTATGATGCTTTTAAATCAGAGACAAATGCTTTTTCATCCCGTTCCCAAGAGACAAGAATCTTTCGCGAAAGTAATACTCAGTTGTATAAGTATAGGTCAAAGGAGCAGACGAGAATAGGATAAAACGGCAATTAAACATTGTTTGTTCGATTCGTCTCTTATAACTATGAATACCTAACCTAGATTCGACATGTAACGAATATACTTTCCCTTTCGAGACTTTCACAATTACTTCTTCACAATTTATCATGTAAAGACATCGGCAGATATTGACCGTAAATATACAATATCATTTAAGAAATATTGTAATATTTAAAATATATTTTGAATGTTTTGTAACTATTTGTGGCATATGAAATCTCAAACCGTAATTGAATTTTATCAATGCAATATATAATTCAATATATGTGTGTATATAATGATATATCATTAATAAAATATATTTTATGATATGTTGACTACCTGATGTACCCAATCCTTTATGTGTTTCAAAAATATTTATTTTTCTTATTAAGAAAATTACTTATTACAGTTAATCAGATGATGTAATGTAATAAAATGTGACATTAAATAATCAAATAATTTTCTACATATCGCGTATGTGAGTAAGATTATCAATTGATTGTCCGAAAACAAGATCGAGACTGATGAAGTGATCAGTCCAGTTTTGGAAATAGTTGGGAAATGTTGGAAATATTTTGCGAGCAGAATCCTTTTGCTGCGATATTGCATTTCAATGTGGAAAGCAGAAAGACGAAATTAGACGTCTTAATTCTCCCATGCATTAAGAGTTTTTTAACTTCACCGACATTTCTAGCATCCGCAATCGACAATAATCATTGTGATTTTTTTTCAACTATGGAGAAATTTAAAAAAAAATTTTTCATTCTCTCAATATCAAATAATAATAACGTTTTCTACAATGTATATACGCACGTACATTGCTGCAATGTAGATATACATAAAAACAGACATGAAGAATTTTCATTATCATTTCATGCACTATTCTCACATATGTGTCAATATAAAATAGTAATGGAAATTATTTACTGCGGAAAAACACAGAATGAAAAAAATTGTTCTCGGAAAATGTAATTTCTTGATAAAGAATTAAATAAGTTAAAATTTTTTTATATCCCTGACAGCGAAGCCCGCAGAGATAAAGTTTGAGCAGAGCTTACTAGCAGAAAGCTAATAAATTGTACTCAGAGTTTATATTATCTGACATTGTCAATAAATTGCTATCAGAAATATGACAAAGCCTGCTAGACATGGTGGAAATCTGTTAAACCATACTTCTACTATGTGCTAGATATGCTGTGCCAGTAGACTAGTAGCAGAAACTGAACAAAGTACATAACTTGACGAAAGATAAAAGCAAAGTGAGAAAATGATTTGAGCAGATTCTGCTCAGTTTTGCCACCAATCTGGCCATGTTGGTATAGCCTGTCAGCAGGTTTTGTCAATAAATTCAAATTCAGTCAAATGCGAATAGAGGCTATGATTTTGTAGTCAAAACATTATATGATCGAGTTTGCTATTAATTTGGTCCCAAATTGCTAATATTTTATTATCAAGGTATGCTAATTAAATTTTAATTTTACAAAACCATATGACTGCATAAACATATGAAAAGGCCGAAATTCATAATTCGCTTTTATTTCATCGTCTTATCTTAAAAATGTCTTATAAGCTTTTTACAACAAGCCGTTAGTACCTAATAAATTAGAACTCAATAGCAAGTTGTAAACAAGTCAATAATGTATCATATGACTTTGTAATATCGTAATAAAGTTCCTTTCTTTTATTTTTTCTTTTATTTTGAATGAGAGAAGTTCCCTTCACTTTAAAGGCATAAACGTAATTAAGAGGGCGATCGGGACGCTTCTGCGGGAATCATTTATTACTTTTAACCTTTAGTACTGTTAATTTCTTACTGTTAATATTAATGAAATTATTGTAAGTTGAATCAATTTGTCACTGTGTTGAATAGCCCTATCATAAATTATAATTTACATAAAATGATTACTAAGTAGGACTTGCAAAAGACTTGTGATTATGTCGTGATACATGAGTAGAGATATAGTAAAGCATGTTGTATAACAAAATACAAATACTTTGCTCTTGTATTGTTTGTTTAGTTCGTTGTCTTGTATATCCCACCTGTTTGAGATATACGGCATTTTTAGCGGGCGAGATTTATGCCCAAAGTATACAAAGTGGATAAATTGAATTCAGTACACTAAATGTAATAAACGCATTACATGAAATACTTCTTTTCATAACATTTGTAATACATGTGAAGATTGTAATTATTATTTATTACTTCATATACATACTTGTCATTCTTATTTCTTAATAAATTTTTATAAACACATCTCTAAATTATTGTGTCATTTTACGACTTATTTATATGCATTATTTGTTCAAATTCTTTATGAGCCCCCTCCCTCTAAGTAGCCACATATCCTCTCCTTCTTCTATAAGTAGTCATATATCCCACTGTGGGATACGGCAAAAATACAAGGATTTAAAAAAGTTCATTTTTTAATACGAAATATAAATATTTTAAATTTCCAATATTTTTTTCATAATAGTAGACAATATAAAGTTTTTACTGATAAAGTTCATTTACTTTAAACGTAGTAAATAATACTTAAATTAAATTTTTGATTGAATTTAGGTACGGAGTTATCCTGTATAAATTATTAAACGATTTTTGAACATATTTTGATATGTTTAGAAAGTATTTGTACAGTTATATATTCATAACAAATGGTAAATAAATTGTTATAACTAAATATAATTAACAAAATGAGAAAAATGCACTGTTTCATATAAAAATGTAAAACTTGAAAAATGTTTAAAGAAAAAATAATATTACATCTTAAAAATGAAATTCCAAGCTGCAAAAAAAAATAGTTCAAGTGTCGGCTGTCCAAAAAGCTCAGTTATTAAGTGATCAGAAAATGATGTTTTTTTGATATCCATGAATGGCATTAAGATTAAAGATATTGCATTTACATTTTAAATAATGCATTTTATTATTGCTATTGTATTAAAAAAATTTATAATTTATTAGGAAAATGAAAAAGAAAATTTTTATAACATTACAGATAACATAATACATAATGTTATTGACAACATTTAGCATAAGGGTACCAAAAATCGTGTTTATTAAAGGCTAATATGTTGTTCAAAGATTAAATTCTTTTTTTAATAATTCGCGAAATATTTCCGCAATACAACCAAGTACAACCGAACAATTAAAACAAATAAAAATTTTTTAGCTACACAAAATGTACACTCTGTACACACGTTGAATCATTTATGATCCAGAGTGAACTTCGAAGTTATGCCAGTTAAAGGATACATATGAATTGAAGCAAAATTTGTTCTCTAGATGTCAATCTTTTTTTAGGAATACAAAAGAGATCTATATTTAACCAGGTGCTCTTAGTATTTCAAAGAAAAGAAATGCGCAGAACACGAATGAAAGTGTATTAAAGATTAAATTAGCTTTTAATGCATTGAGAAAAAATGCTATTAAATGAATAAAAAGATAAATTGAATCAATTAAATGCATGTATTATGGTCACAATCATATTTAATATATAATTAATTCAACTCTATTTGTTATTGATTTAATATTTTTATTTGTAACAATAACATATCAACTTGACTTAAGGACATATAATGATAAATTAAAAGCATGTTGAATTGAAGGAACATTTCCTTGTGTTAAATCAATATTGAATTTAGTTGTATACAATATTTATAAAATTGACGGAATTATATACAACAAAATAACAGGAACTCAATAAGTTGTTGATAGTAATAATTCGAAATAAATTCAACATTGACATTGAATTATTGTAATTATATTATGAATGTTACATTTTTCAAAAAATAAATTGTTTCTAATTTTTACATAAATTCTTTTATTATTCTTATGTAGAATTATTTTATAGTTTCACAAACAATTTATTAATTACGAATCGGGTATTTTACAATTTTTAAAAACACTTATACGAAATATCTATGGGATTCGAACCTGAGATCTCTAAGGTGGTAATCTAACTAACGCTGAGCTATAATCGCACATTTGTGAACGCTTTATTAGTATTCAATTATTATTTGAATCTTTCGTTCTGAATCTTTATTCTGCGATTCGTTATGCAGTCGTTATAAGTTTATGATTAGGGACGGCACTAGGGTATTTGGCGTTCCTCAGAAAATTTTAAGTTAGCGCCCTACATAGGATAGTAATTTCTAATTAATTATCAAATTTCGAACCTACAACTTACAGCCCAAAACTAATGGACATTCTGTGAATGAAACTTTTTTCTCACGATGTATCTAAGGAAAACAACGTGCTTATAAGTAAGTCTTCTTTTGTTCAAATGTTCAAAACTTTTAAAGCGCGTCACTATGCGTGCGATTCACGATTCAAAAACAGTTGTGCAAGAGTTTCGAACATTCGACATGATGATCTAATATCTAATAGAATTTATCTCATAGAGATAAAAATGTTACTAAGCATTGTATATATGTCTTTACACAGTAATTATTATTTATGTAAAATATTTGTTAAATATTAAAAAAAATTAAATTCAATTTTTTAATTTAAAAAACTAAACAAAAAAATAAGGAAATTACATTCGAATATTCACTGATGCGTATATCTTTATCCAAATATCGTAGAACAATCATTTAAAAAAAAATGACAGATATTATGTAAAGAAAGAAAAAAGAAGAGTATTGAGAAAAATATTGCAAGAATCGAAAGATATATACATCGGTATACACTTGATGTTACTAAAATTGAAATTTTTTTTTAGAAATTTCGGAATGCATAAAAGGGTCATAACTATTTGCTTTATAATGCTGCATAATTCACGACTTTTATGTATTTCGCAATTTATTGAAAAAATGTATTTTAATCTCATTCAATACAATATAGGTAAGCGGTCAGGCGCCCCTAAAACATGGTGCCCCTTCCCCCTCTCGCTCATCCCAAACGTGCTGAACGCGCTTACCGTATTCCCCTGTTCATAATGACAGTTGCGCAGTTTTTTTACTATAAAATATCTGCGCAACTGAAATTATGATTGCATAACGAATTACAGAATTTCATTGTTTGGCACTTATCATGGAACAAGTTGAAATGGATTCAATCGGAATTATTCCGTTTTCTCTAGAAAACACAATAAAAATCTAGGATATAATTTCGATCGGAATCTATTCCGACTTATTTCTTGATCTATAGCTGAGCGGCCAATGCGTGTATCACACGCAGACGTCTTTTCATGAGGGCGTCAAAATCACAAGTTAATTAAGTTAACAATTTTTCATGCTCGTGAACGCGTTTATTAATATTATCCATATTGCAAACGTTCAATGTTAAAAGAAATTTTTTTCACAAATTAAATTTAAGTAAGTGCGCTCAGAAGAGTTACCAGTACTCATAGAGCGTGAGATCCTCCACTCTCTATTGCCGGATCTTACTACTACATTATGCAGCATATGCGTATGCGACAGGTGATTCGCAAAGGCTAAATTTGAGAACGAGACAGCAGATAATCGCTTCGTCGATTTGATCGCTCGAAGATCAAAGAGTAGAGCGAGCCCCGAACTAGCATCTAGAGATCTAGATTCGTGCGTCATTTAATTTTACACCGGCGGTGGCATTTGAAGTTAAATAGCTTAGCGACGGCAGATTTGCCAAAAATTTTAAAGACGAATTCAGCAAGAAAATGTAATATGGAGGAGGGAGGGGAGGCGCCAAATACCAAGCTTATATGCAGATAATTTTATATCAGATAGGTGCCTTGGGCACCATGGTGGAATTATACGAGGTGTTCCCGAAGATGCGCAGTAACAAAATAATGACGTCCACGCATTTTGCTCCTAAATGCAGCTGACATGAATGTAACGTTTGATGATTCGATTTTTTTTTAGAGTTCTTATATATTTGACATATCGTATTAAAACATATATTTCATATATTTGACATATTTCACATCTTAAAAAAATGAAAGTCATACTAACATTTAGGGACAATTTTTTATTAGTGTCGCCATATACTGCGCAATAAAACACTTTGTCTAATTCCATCACGGCTCTGGGTACCATAAAACATGTCGGAATGAATTCCGATTGGAATTATTCCGTTTTCCCTAGAGAACACAGTAGAAATATAAGGAATAATTAAATAATTCCTTAGATTTCTGTGTTTTCGGATCGGAATCTATTCCAATTTTTTCCATTTTTTTCCATTTTTTTCCATTTTTTTGCCCTGGTTATGACTCGCAAATCAATGTATTGATTGTATCAAGCAAACATGTAATCAAATATGAAATATTTTCTACTTGTCTTAAATGTATATGATTCATTTAATATTTAAACATACACAGAAAAAAAATGAATTCCTGATTCACGTATATTTTATTCTTGAATTTATTTATTTTTATTTAAATATAAAATGTTCTCTTCAATTATAAATTATATTCACTGGCATCAATAATAAATAGATTTATGCAAAGTATACTTTATTCTTAAAATTGTATTCTTATTTCTAAAATCATTATATAGTATTCTAACAAACTCAATTGCATTATTTACAAACTATTTATTCTTGGATTAAGAATTGGATTATAAATTTGAAAATTCGCCGGCAGACGGTAACAGTGTGCATAAATATAAGGACCCCTAGTAACATCAAGATATCGGAAGTGCATGGGTGTAGTGAATGATGATTAATTGTGGTTTTGTGGTTGCATTCGTGGAACATACCTCTAAATGTGATTCGATCTTTAAGGGATGAAATATAACTTGTCCTAATGTTTCTATCAATTATATTGCAAATGGAGATGCGCGAATAAACCGGCCAATTTTGTCACTGCGACGTGACGAAGAGGCGCCTATATACACTGGCGAATTTTTTCCGCGGCGGATTCGCGGATCTGCTATCCAAAGTTAAATGGGTGAGATGAACAATGAATCCGTCGCGGCGGATCTGCCTGCCGGTTGGTATATGCAGCCAGCGTTCTCTATCATTGTGACGAGGACGATCTGTTTGCATCCTTATTTGCAATACGACTAACAGAGTTTGATAGAATGGTCTTAGCATTTCACTTGCCTTTAAGCTACATTAGTAGAGGGTGTAATCCAAGTTTGATTCAGTTTTTCTTTGGGAACTTGTACCCCGTGCACATTAAGAGGCATGCTTCATAAATGTGGCACTTTATTTACAAAACTATCGTCACTTACTGTAGCATTGGTTTCTGTCTTGATGTTACTAAAAAGCATACTGGGGATTTGAAATAAATTGACAAAAGGTATCATTGAAGAAAAAATAATATAAGCTAATATAAGCATATTTAGTGTTGAACGAGTGCAACTTTATTCTTTTATTGAAATAAAATTTGTGTTGAAATAAGAATAAAATTTTATAAAATTATTTTACGAATAATTTATTGTTAATCAGAAATTGTTTATTCTTGGCGCTAATTCTAAGCATAAAATATTCTTGGATTAAAGCATTTATGCATTTCTTTAAGAATTCATTTTTTTGTATGTATATAATACATGATAAATGATTTATAAAACTGTATAAAAAGATTCTTAGATCGAATAAATTATATTAAATTTCAATCAACTACAAGATATATTCGTATTAAAATAATAACAAAATTGATTATATTGATTATATAGATAAATGTTTGGATAATTGTATATTTCAATTGTATCGAACATATATTTAATCAATATAAAATAATTTCTATTTGACTGTAAATTAGATGCTGATGATGTATGTAATATGCTTAAATTTAACATGAACAAATTATTTATAAACTATATAAAAAGATTGTTAAATTATGTAAATTATATTTTAATCAATTTGAAAAAGTATTTCTATTAACCGTAACGCGCTCGCGTTCAATTGATTATCAATTGATTATATTGTTGATTTATATTAATTATTTTATACAATTAAACTAATAGTAGGTTCAATTTAATTGATTAAACTAAATTCAATTACATTACAAGAGCTTTTTTTATTTATTTCATATGCAATTAAAATAAAAAAAATATTTATTTAATGTAACTATATATATGTAACTATATATATGATTTGTATAAGAAAATTGTTCAACTACTATATAATTAAGACAAATACTCGTTTATTCAAACAGAAGTATGACATATTTGTTTTATTATTAATACTGTTATTTATATTGAATTATATATATTGAATTAAGATTATTACCAATTAAGATTGATGCTATTGATTCAACAGCATTTTTTTCTCTTTTTTAGTGTGTAAATTCAAGAAAATTTGATTTAATTTCGTTTTTGAATCAAAAAAGCTTCGACAAATTTAGAACTCGATTCAGTTTTTGAATACTATCAAAAATTCGATTCGATAACACAAATGCTTGATTCGCAAACCTCTTGCCATTTTTATTGAGAAAACCGGTCAGAATTGACTAACTCAAAACTGAACAATTTAGGAGTCGTATATCTTAAAAACAATGTAAGTAAGAATTACAAAAGTGAATAGATTCACTAGTTATTGAAATTATAGATATATACTAATGATCTACTCACTTTTGTGAAAATTTTCACCTTGTTTCAAACACAGTTGACTCCTTTTTTTTTCAGAGTGGAAAAGTGAAAAGTGAAATATTTTATGTGTATATGTTTAATTATTAAGATGTTATTACCACTCTATGATTTACTTACGATATTTTAAGATTATATATACTTAAGAGGTCTTAAAAAATGTAAGAATTATGAATACCGATCTAAGAATCTTATAAAATAAGATCTTAGAATAAAATCTTAGGATCCTAGAATAGAATCTTATAATCTTAGTATATATTGCATATATCAACATTCATGGCAAGGA
>Ga0157363_1007103_pt1 | contig 10589 bp, 8 predicted proteins | sample AttsexASBM1_FD_111477 | JGI IMG/M metagenome (GOLD analysis project Ga0157363, IMG submission 111477) | Fungus gardens microbial communities from leaf cutter ant in Ribeirão Preto, State of São Paulo, Brazil - Atta sexdens ASBM1 | ecosystem: Host-associated > Fungi > Mycelium > Unclassified ...
AATAATACGTCAATAAACTTTCCCGGAAAATTTCAATCAACTATTAACGCGGAACTGAAGTGAAACGGATTTACCGTAACGAAGACACGCCCGTTTGTTTATTCGCGCTGCATTCAGACCGCCGCACGACTTTACCAGGAAACTTTTCCGGGAGATGAGAAGCAGATGGTATTTTCATGCGTCCGTGCCTTCGACTCTAATTGTCGCTGGTTATTATCTAATTAATTCATAAGCGTCATCAGCCGCGCGAGCATTACGCCGCATGATCGCACAGTGTTTCGCGTGACTGAAACTCGCGGCCGCGTTCGGGCTAACTTTTGACATTATCTTTGGATTATTTCGTTTGTACGCGATTTGCCAGCGATCGCCGATGTGAGCGTTCTTTCGCCGTGTTTCTCGCAACGCCAACGGTAGGCAGTCCGAGAGAAATGAGTCTATCGAGTCACGATATACGCGCTGTGGTTGATTCGGCGGATGAGCGTCTCGACTGTTTCGTCGTAAGTTCTATCTCTCTGATTCGATTGAAGACCTCACAATTAGATGGGCGGTCTTAAGGCTTTGTTCTAACCGCGCGTAAAAGCGAGACTCTTTTCTTGTCGTCGCTCTCTAGCCTTTCAATTCTCGGAATCACACAAGTGAATATAGGGGGAGTCGAAAATAATAATTCCTTAAGAGTTTTTGAACATTGAGATTGCTTCGTAAAATAAATTTCTGGTTTTATTAAGTTTCAATTATCCGTCTATTCCAAGTACACCTTAAGCCCCTTCTAATTGAAAGTTCGCAATATTTAATGCTAGTTAATGGTTATTGTACGTGACAATATCCCACGATAAATTGTAATTAATCACCCATTGGCCGAAGCAAAAATAAATGCGTCAAACATTCGTTTAAAATTAATCCTCATTCAACATTCTCATAAAATTTAATTGGAAGTTGCTACTTTCTCTGTCACAAACAAATTTATTCCTAAGATTAATATTTTCATAGCAATGAAGTGCTCCAAAGAATTCTGACGCGCGAGATGACTTAATTCTCTAAATATCGCTTAAATTACGTGACATAGTTTAATTACGGCAAAGCGGGCGATCGTATCTGAACGCAAAAATATTTACCTAATATTAAAAAATGGAAAGACGGAAATTATTATTCGGTATGTGTGATAAATGAATACATATTTATTAAAATTTATTTTTTTAAGGTAATAAGGTTATGTAGGTTACGTTAAAGTTATTGGAAATCGCAAAATTTCTTTCGCTTTTAATACGTTTTATTTTAAAATAAAAAAAAAATTATACGTATTGAAATATTCAAAAAATTAGTAAAATATATGTATACACAGCAAGAACGATTTAGCTGAAGCATCTAAAAATTTAGATAGATACAGATTTAAAAATCATTTTATCGAACTCAGTTTATCAATTTTCATTATAAAAATAATGAAAATAATTATATTATATTTTATATTTAAAATAATTATGTAGAAATCTCGAGCACAATGCTGCAAAAAATTTTGACATTCTAATAACCAGTTTAAGCATCCTATATTTTAATAGTCCAATAATATTATACATATTTTCAAATCTATATTTGAAAATATTGTAATATCTAAATTTTTTCAAAATTGTTCCTCTCGTATGCATAAGTTAATACGATGAACTTTCATTAATACGTATACTAAGAAAAAAATCCTAAATTTCAATAAATATTTATTTGAATAGTATCAACTAAATATTTATTAAACATAAAAATATATTCATTTAGTATAAAAAAATATTAATTTGATTTAATAATTACTTCTTTTTATTAAGTAAATATTTATTTATTGTACATAAATATTCAGTTGGCAGTATTCAAATAGATAATTATTTAAATTTAGGCAATTTTTTCTTAGTGTATGGTAAAAAAATTAATAAGTCGCGTCAAATTTCTGTCTAGGGGAAAGAGATCGCAAGTATTAAAAGTTTGCGTATCACTGTTTTATACTGAAAGAAAAGATTGGCTGAATATGACATAGCATTTTTGATTGTAGTAGTTTGATTGTGTTAGTCTCCACAATATCAGTATAGGATTTCGATAGGCTAACACAATTAAAAATTGGCTGCTGCAGCCAGTTAAAAATGCTATGCCATCTAATTCGCTGCAGTAGCCAATTTTTTCTTTCAGTGTAAGAAACAGAAATTCGCGAAATAAACGCAAATTATGGTCTCCAGACGAAACGAAACGTCCCCCCTGTGAGGAATCTCCCTCTCCCGATGATTGACGCGGATGACACGCGCTGGAAAATGTGACGCTGATGGCTCGCGTCCCTTAACGCTCATTTTGCCACGCAATTTCGTCCGAGTGGGGATGTACGCACGCAAATGAGAATGCAGCGTGTACATCGGTAGATGAGCTTCGCCTCGATGAAGATCTCACGAATAACTACGCGAGTGAATCACAACCCTGTCGACACGAGCGAACGATTCCGCTTGGAGGGTTGTGAACAACGTGGTGACTTTGTGTACGAAACTTTGCTCCGACACGCCTTGGCTCGCCTCGAAAGGTCGCAATAATACATGATCTCCAATTTGAATGTATAATTTCCATAGAAAACTATGTTTTAATCAACAACTCGTAGAAACGCGAGGTTCACTTCGACTTCCGGCCCGAGAAATCAATCCGCTGACGTCGATTTTCGATTTGCTCGAACGTCGTAAACGAGAGCTCGCTCTCCCCTGCCTCCTGGCATTCTCCTTAACGCGTCACGGCGGAGAAGAAAGCGCGATCTCGATTTAGGAAACGTTACGCATGACGCAGAGAAGGACGAAGCCGCGCTTTGTTCGCGGAAGTTCGACGAGCTTCGAGAGTCGCCGCGCGTTCTCGAAGTATAAATAGAATTCGCTGTGCTACGCCGCGGATATCCTCGATATAGTGCCACTCTGGACGTTCTTGACTGCGCGCAAACTGTCAGTGTTGAAAGAACCCGAGGTTCGTGATCATCATCACGAGAGGAACAGAAAGAAAAGCAAATTATTAAACACGTAATTATTAAACGTGGACGCATCGAGATCCACTTGGGATGAGCATTCTCGACTGTTCTACGCAGGAAGCTTACTCGTAAGAGAGATGTATCAGAATCGTGCGAAAGTACAAGGAGCATTGAATCTGTCTTAAGTAAAGAAGCTGAGAGGTAGAGAGATAAAAAATTGTATGACTGAACGCGATTTGGTGTTTTGCTGCTTTCTTTTTCTTTTGCAGCAACAGACACAATACAATATATACAAAGAGGATGATTTTGCTGAAGTATTTAAAAATTTAGTCAAATACAAATTTGAAAATAATTACTATAAAAATAATAAGTAATTCTGTAGGATGTTCAAACTGGTTATTAAAATGTCAAAACTTTTTGCATTTAGTCATACTTGAGATTAAATTAATTTCTACATAATTATTTGAATGATGCAACAAAATTATTTTCAGATCTGTAGCTAAATTTTTAGATACTTCAATGAAATCGTTCTTTCCATGCAGCGATCAATTTATCTCTGTTTTAAAGGTCAAACAAGTATGTAATGATTCATTAGGTATGTTACATTGGGTCCAGTCCAACAAGAGACTGATTACACAATGTAGCTCAGTGAATCATTATATTCTTATTGTTTGCCAATTAAACAGGGATGAAATGATAATTTTAACACATTGTGTTACACTGTGCCTATTGCTGGAAAGCACTTATGGGGTGTTTTCTATTTGATGACATAAATCAATACAATTGTCGTTTTATTTTTGTTACTCTCTGAAAGTCAAGAAAGATAAAATGATATTTGTGTCGACTTATGTCACTAAACAGAAAGCATTCACTGTGTCATCTACGTCTCTCGCTAGAAAACACTCTATAGTAAACGAGTTGATCGTATTATCTTCTTCTCAAGTCACCAAGACGAACGTCATCGGACGACATCCGTGGGAAATGGCGTGAGCATGATTCTTGATTCTCCACGTTGACCAGCTCTCTGCGAAAGTGCGTCGAAGCAATTCCTTCGGTGAAGGAAATGCTGCGTTGTTGCAACTTCTTTCTGACATTCGAGTTTTCGTGCTCCTGGAGGCTCCCACGACGAAAATTTGTCTTGTTGTAGATTTAGCGGAGTTAACATCTTCATGGCTTGAGACGAGTGTTCCGTCAAATCCGTTTTCGGCAAACGCTTGCGAATACTTAGTCCTCGTCATTGGATCGATAGCTGCAATGACGAAAACGAGAGAGAATGGGTTAAGTGTCCAACGCGACGCGTTCCCAAATGAGACGAGCGCAATTGATTTCGCTGACGTGCGGAGTTCGGCAACCCGCTGCGGGCACCTTGGACGGAAGCGACGTACTATATACGTGACCAAACGTGACGAAAACAAGGGACCAAACGCAATGTGCATCATGCGCACACGCATCTTTTGTCCGCGGCGCACGTGAGTCACTTAGCACGTGCACACATCGACGTTGATTGAAGTTTCTTTCTTGCTGCCGAGAGAGACGGAACCAGTGTTGTTATTCTCAAACGAAATAAATCACTGTAAATGTCTTTACTGCAATTCAGATTAAATTACATCAATTTAAATTAACTCTCAAGTAGACGCTTGGGAGCAGAGGTACTTTTTCTTCTTCTTTTTCTTTCCCCGTGGACTTCGAATCCACCTAAAGAGGATCATAAGATATGAATAAAAGACAAATCGAACGATTCAGTGTTTAGTCTCCTCGTGAGAGGGAAACTTCAGAGCTATTTCGTAACAATTGCTATGATTTTGTGCGCTTACTTAAGGGTTGACTAAATTAATAAGTTTAGATTAATTAAATTAATTTAGTTTAGATTAAATTGATTTATTTAAAATATATATAAATGTATTATTCCAATATTTGACTTTGACAGTAATAGTCGTTTCTTGTCGTGTGTTTATAAAAAAAATTCATGAAAATATCCCCTTCCGATTTTAATAAGTTTTGAATTGTTGTTTTCTAGACAAAAATAAGGGATACGTATTTTTTTTTTATAAAGACCTAATCGCACTTTTAGGGAGTACAATATCTTTTTGAAGAAAATTGATTGCTGTCTTATATTCGCTTAAAAAAAAAATTAATTTTCTTCAAAGCGATATTGCATTAAAAATGCGATTTTGTTTTTATAAAAAAATACATATTCATTTTATATATTTTTGTCTAGAAAACAACATATTTAAAGCTCATCAAAATCGAAGGGGAACACTTCCATTTTTTTGTTAATTGATTCATTCATATAAATCCCGTTTCTAATCTTAATATTATAAATTAATTTAATTAAACTTAAGGGATTAGGCTCACCTATAAACCTTCAAAAAAACACATTTTTGGGTTTTGACATTTTCTTAAAGTACATAATTTCAAAAATATTCTCTGAAAATTTCAAGTCAATCTAAAAATTGAAGTTAAAAGAATTTTAAGATTTTGGAGCAGATATAAAAAACATGCATGCAAAGGCAGTCCCTTTTTATGGATGTATGCATATTCTATGTAAATACATAAGATTACGTGAAGCTATAAACAAAATAATAATGATCTTTTGGTCCCTCAGAAAATGTAGCAGAGAGAGAGAGAGAGGGAGAGAGAGGGGTGGTGGGAGGGGAGATGGAAGTGGAGGGGAGGTGGAAGGGGGAGAGGAGAGAGAAGGAGGGAGAGAGAGAGAGAGAGAGACATTGGCACTAGCAGTATAGCATTGAACTTAATTTGAAACTTTAAACCGTTTTTCTCAAAACCACATTTTCGAAATTGATGATCAAAATATCTCAAGAATCGCTGCATCAATCAAAATGAAATTTTGCAGGCTTGCTTAATATATAAAAATCTAGTGATTGTGGCTTTCCTTTTTTCGTTGCGTATTTTTATTTAAAAAAAAAACAGATAAAAAGCGAGCGATTTTTTAGTCAAAAATCAGTACTTCAATTTTGAACAGCCGCTATTTTGTTACAAATTAATTTTTCTATACAATGAACGATCGGGCATTAGATAATCTAATATATTATCTGAAGTTGCTAAAATTTTTTACTTCAAATAAACGAGCTCAAAGCTGAGCGATCACCGCAAAACGTTCTTCTTAAAAAAATACATACTGCCATTAGATCTCTAATATTTCCTTTATTTATCCTTTATTTATTATAATTTGCTGTTAAAAAAAATTATTGCAAAATTACTGCAAAAAAATTATTGCAAAAAATTACTATATAATTTATAAATATATACATTTAACATATACATATAAACGTTTGTTTAAAACAGTTTTTTTAAGATTAAAAAAAAATTTCCAGAAATATATATTTTTTTTCGACCTCACAGGTGAGCTAACCCCTTAAATAATTTAAATAATTTAAATTTAATTATTTAATTTTAATAAATTAATTAAATTAATTAAATTATTTATAAATGTCAAGAAAGAAAAATCTAATAGAAAATATCATTTCAAGGCAAAGAATTGAAGCGTAATTCATTAAGAAGATTGTTAAATCGTAACATCAAAATTCCTGGAATACATTTTTTAATTTTAATAGTGAGAGATAAGATTCTCAAATAGTTTTCAAATCAAATGAAGAATAATAATCATTCAAACAAAAAACAAGAAATAAAAAGGAATAAAATAGGAGGACAAGTGTATCGAGAAAGTTGCCCAACGGAAAATCAGAATACAAATTTACTCAAATTCGACGAAATTAATCAAGGAAACGACTTGCGTGAGGAGTTCTGAGAATCCCAGGAGGCATTTCGCGAAAATTGCTGTAATCGGCGCATCGAGGGCATCGCAAATATCATCCATCTTCGCTCGCAGGGCGCTCTCGTTGAATCAAAGAGGAGATTGAAGCAAGATCCCTCTCCCACTTCCACTGTCGACATCGCCAACGGGTTGCCGGGTATCGGCGCGGTGTGCGCTGCGCATGATGGCAGTGCGCTAAGTGAGCGAGTGCGGACAACGACGCGAGCGCGATAGTACAGTACAGGTCGACATGGCAGCGGATTACGACGAGTGATCGGCCACGACGGGTGGATTGTGGCGGGCGGAGAAGGTGCGAGAGAACGCGACGATAGACTAGGAAAGAGTCGCAGAAGAAACGTGAGTTTGCGATTTGGAGAACGAAGAGTGCTCAACGAGATAAAGTCGCTCTCTCACGAGCGAGGAGAGCGGCCGTCGCGCCTCGCGCCGCGTCGCATCGCGTCGCGTCGCGTCGCGTCGCGTCGCGTCGAGCGCGCTCGAAAATAGAACGCGGTTGCGAGTGTTGCGACTGCGAGCGAACGTGCGAACGAGCGCAAAAGAGAAGAGAGAAGCGGGCCACAAGGGGAAGAGCTGAGAGAGAAAGAGAGTGACTGACGGTTTAAGCCGGTCGTAGGAATGTCGCGAGTGTCGCTCAACAAGTCGCAGTATGGCTCACGTCGCGTCCGCAAAATCAGCTCGGTACGGTTTGTATGGATACATGTTAATTATGGAGAGTGAAAGCATGGCCACCGTGTCGTTCAGTTAAGTGCGAATTCGCGTACCATCTTCCTTCTTTCCTTTCTTCACACTTGCTGTTTATCCTCCGCTCTTCATCTGATCTGTTTGCCTGACAAAATAATCATGGATGCTTTCCAGTGAGAGGCACAGTGAATCATTTCGTCTTTATTTGACAGGATATAATGATTCATTGTATTGTACTTTGACATTTCTTTTGTTACAAAACGTTCTGTCTACCTGAGTGACCCTCGCCTAACACAATCAAGTGTCAACATTGAACAAAGTATGATTTAAAAGATCTGAAGGACTAGCGAAACATCTGTTGCATTTCTTTAAACAAACATCCCGTTAATTCTTTCACGCCGCTCCAAACAGATGGATTTTTGTCATGAAATGTTAGGTTTATTGTACACTAGAGTACCTACAGAAAATTCCCACGGTACACGTTTCGTATTCCAACTCGTTGCTGAACGTTATTGATTTTTGCGTAACCGGACGTGCCAGTAATTCGCAGCGTAATTTGCGTGTCGGCCGCGCCGGAACAACGATCGCTATTTACGTGTCGTGTATATAATCATCGTGCTAGCGAAGTGCATTTTGCATGGCTCCTCTGTCGAGCGATAGAAAGATGACACGTGACTCAGCCTTGACAATCGGGGCCGGTTGATCGGCGGGAGAATAAGCGCCAATAGTTGCACTTCTAATACGCACGCACGTCTCGCGTACTTTGCATTACGACAGTGCGTAAATTGCACGTACGTGTTCACGCGCGCGAGTATGTTAACGACGGTGTGTTAACAAGGTCGAACGAATCGCGAGGCGTAGCGCAGATTTTTCGTCGAGAGAGAAAGAGCGAAGCTTCGCGCCTTCCGTCGTCGGATGGCGCGATTGGAATGACAGCGCGCGCGATCAGCTGATCAGCTGTGGCCTTCCTTTCGGCCGAGTCCAACTCTCGTGTCAAGCACGCGCGCGCGCTGCGTTTAAATTCGTCTTCGCGGCCGCGTGACACGGCGAGGTCGTTGATCCAAATTCATTAGCGTTGGGAGGCTCCGTGGCTCGCGGTGAGATGTGAAGAAGCGCGTATGTAGATGAGACCGTGATGATGATCTGATCGAGAAAGAAAATCAACATTTTGCACAATTTTCCAAGCGCAAAGTATCCCGCGAATAATTTTATTACACTGAGAATAAAATAGTTCATCTAAATTAATTTAGTTTGTCTTTATTTTCAAAGAATTAATGTATTTAAATCATATATATATATAATATTTAATGATTAAATTAGAAGTAAAGATATATATAAAAATATAACCATACGTTTCAACCCCTATCGAGTCATTTTCAGTGTACAATTTAATGAAACTAAACTTGCGATTTAATCGTCGATATCGATATAACACATCACATCTATCACATATTCTTATTCGAAATTTTTGCGATGTTAAGGCGATTTTATTATTCCTTCTCGAATTATGTCTATGATGTTCTTACTTCTCCATATCTTTCAATTGTTGCAGGCAGTAACGCAATTCAAATTCATCCATTGCAATTTCAAGATTAAAAGCATTCTCAGTATCTAAATTAAAATAACTATTAATTAATATTATATAATTTGATCATATTGTATAACTTCAATCAATCTAAATATAAATTATTTGTACTTTTAATTGACTAGTATTTCCAAATTGCAATAGTTCACAATCACCGAGATATCAAAACAGAATAATTATATTAAGTACGTTATTTTCAAACAATTTAATAAATAATGGTTACGGACAAGAGACAAAGATATTGTGTTGAAGAATATGTAGTGGAAGGAGAACATAGTAGAAAGAAAAGAAGGAGAATTAATTAGAAAGGCATTACATTTAATTTAAATGCATTTTCCAATGAAAGAAATAAAGACAAATTAATTCAGTCAATAAATGAACGATTTTCTTCTCAATGTGACGATAAAACATGACTGAAATTATACGAAATCTATGCGAGACTGCAAATTGAAATTATACACATGTTCATATATCGAATGATCAAAAGAACGATTTTGTTGAAATAGCTAAAAGTTTATTAGATCTGAAAGTATTTTTGGTCCATCTAGATATTTGTGTAGAAAACAGCACGATGAGAATGCTGAAAAATTTTTCATGCGTTATTCTAGCAATCAGTTTAAGCGTCTTACGTAATTATTTTGACAGTCTAAAAAAGAGGATGAGTAAAATTATCAGATTTTAGCTTAAACGAGGGCATCTTTCTTTATGCATGTTTTTTTATATAAAACATTTTTTATGTAAAATATTTTTTTATGTATTGAATCATTTGCAAATTAAATGATTATTTCAAGTTGATCTAATGGGAATATGTTGGAATCACAACATAATTAAAAATAGCATAATTTCGTTAAAATCTGATCTTTAATTACAATTTTTAATATTCCCATTCATTTAACTTGAAATTAACGAAATGAAATTTGCAAATTATTCATCATATTAAAGAAAATAAAAGCATATATAAGGAAAATATCACTGCTTTAATCAAAATTAACCTATTTTATTTATTGTCCAAGACATTGAATGAAATAGCCAATTTTAGTTTAAGCGACAAAACCTTTTTTAAATATATTTTTTCGTACTTTTTGATGTGCTAAATCATTTGCAAATTTGTTAATTTTAAGCTAAACTGATAGAAAAATATTGAAAATTGCAATCAAAGATCAGATTTCGACAAAATGTTGTGCTACTTATAATATGATTTACAACATGTTTCCATCAAATCAGTTTGAAATTATCGTTTGCAAATGATTCAACACATTAAAAAATACAAGAAAACATGCATAACAAAAGGTGCCCTCGTTTAGACCAAAATCCGATAATTTTATCCATCCTCCTTTACTTTCAAATCTATATCTAGCTAAATTTTTAGATATTTCAGCGAAACTACCCAATGTCAGTTATTTTTAATCTCTTCTATAAGTCGCTGCTTCTACTCAATATGTCGTTAATTTAATAGCAATGAAAACAAATTAACTTTAACTTAAGAAAATATATCAAATTTGACTTAAACTTACAATTAGTTTATTATTTACTGAACATATGTTAATATGGACATTGTTTAT
>Ga0157363_1007104_pt1 | contig 10588 bp, 3 predicted proteins | sample AttsexASBM1_FD_111477 | JGI IMG/M metagenome (GOLD analysis project Ga0157363, IMG submission 111477) | Fungus gardens microbial communities from leaf cutter ant in Ribeirão Preto, State of São Paulo, Brazil - Atta sexdens ASBM1 | ecosystem: Host-associated > Fungi > Mycelium > Unclassified ...
ACGCGCTCATAACAAAAAAAAAACGAAAAAAAAATCATTGAAAAAAACTTGCATATTTATTAGTAATCTTATTTTTAAAATGTTCTTGACATAATTGTTCATTGAACATTTTTCTAGTTATATGATATAAATGGATAAAGAATCATCTTCTTGCTACAAGCATTCTAATTTGATTCTCCAACTTTATTTCATTATAAAAGAGAACGATGTTATTGGATGAAAGTGCATTACAAGAAGTTATTCTCGTGATATCTTGTTTCACTTCCATTTCATTTCATTTCATGAAATAATAAAATGAAAATAGACTTCTTGTATTAGACATTCTAGATAGTAACATAATTCTGTGTGAAATTTTATACTATACCTAACTAACTATGTTTATGATATTATCATAAATTTCTTCGCGTATGAAACAAATAGATTTATTACATTAAAAATTTCAAACATTTTTTTGTTAGTTAAATATACATATGTATATTTTCATATATCACAATTTTATCGGAAAAAAATCTTCTCTTGTGCGATTTTATTATTTTAAAAAAGGCTTGAAATAATAAGGTTGCTCCGAGTGCGACTGTCGATTAGACTCGTTGAAAATATATAACTCACTGGATCGATATTTCTGAGAATTTCTCCGATTTCGTAATGTTAAAGCGATGGAAGAGTCTATGGGCTCACTAAGACCAAAACCGTTAGAGATGAGAGGGTATTATGGTTTAAGCCTATCGGTTAAATGGGGATTCACGCATCGTTAATACCGTCCGCTACCCTTAAATCTACACGGAGCAGCAGATGGCATCGATTAATCGGTTAATTACTCAAATACTAAATTTACGATACAATTTAATTCGTATCGAGGGATATTAAGCGTATATGCTCATTCTTTGCTTCATTTTTTATCATCTCAAATTTTTAGAGATAATATTAACATTAATTCCACAAGTTTGCAAACGTTTTATGTACATAAAGTGAGTGCAAAAAGTATTCGTACAGAGAAAATTATTTTTTAAAAAACTTTATCTTTAAAAAGTAAACATTATCCAGCAAGAAATGAATCATTGAATTGATGTCGAATCAAAATCGATACGATGATTTCAACAATTTGATGTCGATTCGATATTTAATTGACGATCATTTCTTACAGATAATGAACAATTTATTCATAATGTATGTTTCTTAAAATTATATATACCGAAAAGATATAATATAGAAAATATATCATCTGAAAAATAAGCCAAAATTTAATGTGTTGTTTGGATGATCAAAAAGTATTTGTACAGTCGAGAAATTTAGAATCTTTTAAAAAATCAGGAATACATGCGAAACTCGATTATGTTAGAACAGAATGTATTCATTAATAAAATTGCTAATTAATATTTATTTTCTACAAATAAGATTTTTTTTTATAAAAAATTTCTTTGTACGAATATTTTTTGCTCTTATTGTATATGTATAATCAAAATCTTTGGAATTAATTTGATATTTTTTTATACAATACGCACTTATATAATATGTATACTAATATATATTTGTCATCATGATTTAATTTGAAAATTCAATGAAGTTTATTTTGAAATACATCTTGAGTTTTGTTTGTCATGATCTAATGATATAAAATCTAAAAGTAATAATGATGTATTAATTTTCATAAATAATTAATGTAATTCTCTCGTTAATTAGAATTCAAATAACAATATTCCTATTCCGGTTTTTCATTTGAATAAAATTAATTGTTATTTTAAACGACGCTAATGAGTTTATAAAACAAAGCGCAAAATGTGCCGTAACGGGTCATTATTGAAATTGGTTTGAAATGTATAAAATATCCAATATACGGTTGCATTCGTTTATATTTCATGAAAAGTTAAACGTTAAATATTTCATGGGAAACCAGACTGATGACATTGTTATTTGTTTTGTGGCAGCACACGATATGTTATGCTGTTATGGCATACGCGTGGCCATTGCGCGTCGTGTTATCATTCGTGTAACAAGACTCGAGTCGACAGGTAACAGCATAAGCCGCTTCGTGTATCATCGCATTGTTCATCAACATGATCACAGTAAATAAGTGCCAAAAGATGCCAAGTATGATTACAAACACTTAGATTATTAGTTCATGCAATCCTAATCAATGACTGTATGATATTTTTTCATAACCTTTTATACTTATTAACTTGTTATAGACTGGCGATTCCGTTTAAAGGCTACTTTCTTTTACTTTATAAACTGTTCGTTCGATTTTTAAAATTAATTCTGTGGAGTATTTTGATCTTTTATTCGGACACTGAGATTAAAAATAAAAAATTTTAAATAGGTCTAATAGAGGACAGAATTTGAAAAAAATGATTATCATAAAACTTGATTTTATGGAATTGCGAAACAAATATTAAGTTTGCAGTTTCGAGTTAAAAAAATTTTTATTAGTGCTACATAAATAGTTAGAATTATTTTTCAAATTGATTTTCGAATTTTGATTATGAAGTCCTATGATATACTTTTTATCGGAAGTCAGTACCCTTTTAAAATTTAATAATTAAAATTTAATATTTTTTGAATATACATTCAAATTTAACGAAAACTTTTTATTAAAAAATTTTACAATGACCAAATTTTTAAAATTTGAATTTTAGTATTTAAAGCCCAAAATCAAATTAGCGACCCGAATATTTTTAGAAAATCTTTTTAAATTTCTTTGTTAAAAAGATTTCATCCTTATATAATTACCTAATTTGAAATAAAAATGTTTCATCACTATCGCATATATGTAATATGATGGTCATACAATAATTATGCAGTGCCTTGATGACAAAAAAGGACTATTGAACTGTTTGTATCTGAAGATATTTTATTCTGAATGCTCTCTCATTCTCCCAATATTTTTTATATAAGATTTATACAATTACATGTCATCACCTTATAAATGTAATGAAATGGATTTATATGTTAATAAAAAAAGAAATGAGTACTACGATCCCTGATAGACTATTTCCTGTAACTAGTATGTAATTGATATGATTTTATAATTTGATTTAATTATCTCTACCGAACAGAGTGCTTGTTTTTTTTTTAATATTTATCATGTTAATTCTCGTATTCTCTGTATATTTAATTGATTGCACATTCGATACGTAACTGCATATTGTATGAACAAGTGAATATTATATGTGATGTAGCATAGTTCAATGAAGTCACATAATATGGCCGAAATGTTTTAATTTGAATTTTTTTTACACAGAACGCTCGCATACTACAAGCCATTTGAAAATATTGAATAACGTAGTCTCTCTTTTTTTCTCATTTACGCGGAATTTATTGAAAAATATGAAATCAATTATATTCATTTAAGTTAATATTAATAAAGTTTCACTCAAATATTCAAAAAAGTGTCTTTCATTTTATGTATATTTAATTTAATATATTGTTTGAACGATGCAATTATCCAAATTTATTATTTTTCCATCTCATTCTCATTAAATGGTTGCGATGGTTTATTATTCGTAAAATAATAAAATTTTATAATCGCCAATGCTTGAGAATTGTAATATTTCTGCGAAATGTTCTAACAAATTACAAATCTTGAAGTCTTAATAGAAATTTCAAAAATCTTGAGTCACGCTTTAATTATTCTTTGTAGAATAAAAAACACAACAAAAAGAAAGAAAAAAATAAAGAATTTCAAAAATAAAGAATTTCATGAAATGAGAGACTTTGCATTGTACTTTGTTATCTTATCTACTCGTGGAGTTTAACGTCCTTTATAGATCGCGTGTCATTCATGTTACAAACATATACTTTACTAACATATAGACAGTAAATATTAGTTTTTTATCAGCAAATTAACATTAATTAAATTTGTTTACATACGTTATATTTGCGATAAATTTATAGCAGTTTGAAAACGGCTTGTTCAACAAAATTATAAATTTAATTGTTCTAGTTTCAACGATATTAATACGCGAGTCAATATATTTTTGCGTGACAAATGAGGCACGTTTCTCCCTTATCGTAAACACATTATTCGGCAAATTATAAGGATGATTCAGCACGCATGACAATTTTCTTGATGATTAATGGATAGTACCAAGCTACAAGATATTTTTCTATGTTTGTGTGGTTGAAACAATGATTACTCAATTACGCTGCAAATAATATATCAGCATAGTATATGTACATTTGGTATTAGTTGAAAGCTATTTAATATTTTAGCATGTTTATTACAGCAATTTAATCGATAGTTTACTCGGAAATTTGGGACCTAAACAAGAAAAATCGTATTTCCGTGTGCCTTGTATATACAGAAATGTATCCAGCGTTTGCGTACACATAAATACATAATGGACGTCTACTACGTCACTTGCGAAGGCATTTAAACGGTTACCCGCACGTTGGGCGTGCGGGCTCCACCCGATAGCAATTTACATGACCATAAGCAAATACTCCGGATGTATTGACTGCCGAATATTATTTGCAGTTGGCGGTGTCTAACGCTGACGTAGTTCCGTTGTAGATATATTCGAGTGTAGAGGGTACCAATTTGTACAGCCGCATAGTCAAATGATTAATTACTTAACGCGTTATACCGACAAAAATAATGCGTGCAAATAAAAGCGGTCATTTAACGATTTGACGATGAATTTTCATTAGCAAAGGTATATCATGAATACATATACACTTCATATAGTTACACATTCATCGACTCCTACTGTGTGCTTTATGTCCTTACTGAATAAATAAAAAAATATTCATTATTTTGCATGATATATTTTTATGTGAATATACGATGTACGCTGTTAAAACGTTACGTCGAAAATTATTAAATGTCTTGGTTTTACAATGACGTGCAAAAATACACGCGATGCTATTTTCAGAAATTATCCTCGTTAAACGTATAAATTTATTTATTTTTTCTCCCTCCGCAAATAGTAAATGCTATTATTGGTCTCATAACATAAACGTTAAATGTCAAAGGTAAATCACTCTCCGTGACAGAGCCGCATTAATTTGCGATAATTATTAATTATGCAATATATTTCATAAAACCGATCAAAGAATATTATCGGAGTTTATGTGCATGTTTATTTTCGAGGCACGAGTAAACACGAATGTGTTTGCTGAATTTTATAGCGCGGTAGATTTGCGAATGCGAACGAGTATTACACAACGTACTCGATTTTGCTGCGGTCGTCATTGAATTAATGCCAACGGCGCAAGTAGATACGAAGAACGGATGCAATCAATGTCGCGGTCGTTAATGTACCGTCTAAACTAACTGCGCCTGCAAGCGCCGACCACAGTAGTCGGAAGTAATTCCTTTCGAGAACTTGCGAAGGGGAAGGGTTGTCCGCTTAGACTTACATTAGCGTAGCTTACGTATAGAGTTAATGTTGATTGAGTTCACGCGCGACGTTTACTTAGCGATGCTTTCGTCAACTAGGAAGATATTGCAAGTGAGACAATAACTTCGTACACATGATTATAGTTACGATTATAGTATTTGCACGATGTCTGTTGTGTTGTTGTCATCAAGTTTTGGTGCAAAATCAAGATTGATGATTATGGCCGTTTTTTTTTTAAATCTAATGCATTAATAAGGATAGATAAATATTCTTTCTGTCTGCAATATTTCCGCACATCTATTTGATTGATAGAATAAAATTGTTCAAAGGAAAGAAAGAATCCGTGTAACAAATCAAACTAACCAAGACTTCTTGTAAATCAAAGAATTGGAAAGGATACGGGCAACAGGAATCAAGCGCAGAAGACGTCGCGCAAATAATATACCTATGAAGTGTGAAACTTCTTTATTCATTAAAACGCGCTTACGTGTTTCGGCTAAGTTTTGAGCCTTCCTTAGATACAACATAAACTAACATATATAAAAATTGTGAATAAAAAAGTTATCCATGATAAGCCTCCCTACATCGAGAATTTAAATGTCGGAATTAAAACCAAAAAGAGTGAAAGCAAAAAGGAAAAAAAAATCCTGACCCCATCACCTGGTGTTTTCCTTGTTAATGTTATTTAGGGAACTATTATGTTCAAAGGATAGTCGATTTATATTGTAATTCAAGATGAAAACAATAAAACTTTCCTTTTTGTTACAATTTTCGTAAATCAATTAGAATCGTACGTGTATGTGGCTACAAAGTATCGCTGATAAGATCGAAACATATAAATTGAACTGTAAAAGTAACGAGCGCAGCAACAGATGTTGCCAATTTCCTCTTGGATGAGCAAAGCAGATGCTTGTCGTACGGAAACGCAAAAATTCAGCTGCATAGGAAAGGATTTCGACACTACGCGGATAGGAAATGCTTATATTTTATAACCTCGCCATCGATGTATCTTCTGAGCTCGACCGTATTGATTTCAGAATCAGCATACATTATGAAATTTATTTTATTTGAATCGATGTAATATTAAAATAAATATCCATCACAATCTATTTTCTTTTCAAGAGAAGCAATTTTTTAGTACAGAATTTTGAATCTCATAAATAACATAATGATTATTAGAACAAAAATATTATGACTCTATTTTTTTAGTTAGTCCTAATATTCTTCACAATCAAAAATGCTGAAAAATTCTCTTTTAATACAATATTATCAATATTATGGAAATCCTCATTTAGATTATCTATAGAAATCTTAGATTTCTATACAAATATCTTATAAATTTCTAATATTCTGTAAAAATTTTGTTACAAATAAAGTTAAAATCGGGACTATATTTTTGTCCAATAATTATATATACATACGATACTTTGAGTAATGCTTTGTGTGTCAGAAAAAGATGTTCGCTAAGAAAAAGATACTTAAAAATTTATTTGTAAGAAATATTTATTTTACTAAAATATATCTTTATTTAAATAGAGCAAAATAAAATTTTATTTCTAGCAAATAAGTAATCTATTTTATTTTTTTACAATTAACAAGCTATATTACACAGAAATGTATTATTATAATTTCGTTATCACAATTAAATTTTTTTATTATTAATAAAAGTAACATTTGCTTCGCAATACTTTTTTCCTTCAGTGTAATATTGATGCTAACCTGTGAAGATATCCAGATATAATTATACTTTTTACAATTGTAAATAAAAACTAAATAATATTTTTATTACTTTTTTATTCTAAATATTTTTGCATGCATAGAGTGATATCTTATAAGTATCCAATTTTTCAATTTTTGTAATTGAAAAAACAGGTTTATCACGATACTTATTTATTTCGGTATGCTATAATTTGATGTTGCGATCTGAATATTTCTATAGAGAGCTGTAGGTTAACCACTCATAATCACTGCCCAGAGATTTAATTTTACAGTTTTGTCCTCAATTTATTTCGCTTCACTTTAACACGATCGCTATCGATGGTATAATCATACCGGTGTAAATAGCAAACGAAGGCAATCAATTGCCAATTGAACGGTCGTTCCCCGATACGTCGATGTACGGCACCGCAGCTATCTGTCGGCTCACCAATTCCATCAGGTCGATCCGACTAGCCGCCTCATGTGCGACGATTATTTCACTCGGTTGCAGTACTTGGTAAAACCTTTTTAAAACACCAGCTCGTGTATATACACTGTAAAATTACATAAATAATATGTATAAAATTATACAATTTGTAGTGGAAATATATAAAATTATGTGTTTTTACCAAATTAGTATTTTACTTTTAATCGTGTAAATCATATTTTAATATTAGACAGAAAATTACAATAACAATAACAATGAAAATTACAATAAGAATATCTTATAATTTTTATGTAAATGTACATATTTCTGTTATATTATATTATAGATAGAACATAATGATAATATATCATATATACATAATATATTTGCATTTTTGTGTTTGAATATACTAATAAAAATTTTTTAAGAAAAATTATATATAATTTTTTGACGAATTAATACTTAAATATTTCTATAAATTTTACTCCATTTATAAATTTACTTTTGCAAATTATTTAATTATCATAAAGACAATATTTTGTAAGTTGTGATTTTACTTTATAAGTGTAAATATAGAAATATACTCTAATAATGGGTCTCAAAATTACTTACTATAATTGTTGTAATTTTACATGCAATTTTTTTAACAGTGTACCATGATTGGAATGCAATCGGTTTGTACATACAAATATATACGTGTATAAGACACAGCGTTAATGGCACTTCAATAACTATCGTTACTGTAATGATGTTGTGTGTTTTAATATCGTTATAATTTTACAACTTTTGTTTGTCAGTTACGTTTATTTCATATGGAATATGTAATAATAATTTATTATTATTTATTAAAATATACACATAATAATTTGTTTTTTTCTTGTAATATAATGGAATATATTATACTCGTTATAAATTATGAAAAACAACTGTTATTCTAAATTATTTTAAATTATTATCTGACAGACGTGATAATTTTCTTCATATTATAAAAATAGTGTGACAGAATAAATATGAAGGTATTGTCGTGCGTGTGCATATGTGATGAGCATATTTTTAGTTTGAATGTTCTGTCCAATGCATTACGATGTAAAAACGTGCGTAGGAATTTATATAAAATATTTGAACTGAAGAGGCACGCGAGTGAAACTATACAGAGTACTTGTTAGCGCTCGTTTGAAGGCCACTTACACTTCATCGCGCAGGCAGCGGTTTGAGGTAATCGCTATGTAAAAATTTGCGAGCCACAAGAGAATAACGCGGCTTTTAAGCATTCGCCACGCCGTGAAAGCACCCATGGGTTTAGGAGAGAAAATTCATTGCCGTTAAGCATGTTATAAACAGCTCCCCAAGTAAGAAGATGAATACGATAAAAAGAAATCTCCACGTCGTTCGTTCTCAGTTATTAGCGAAAACAACGAGCTCCAGCGGCAGCGTTTTATTAAATGAGAAATTCTAGATATTTTAGATAAGTTCTCTTTTTATCTTTTGAATGATATCGTCAAGTAAGATGAAGATTCGCCGATCAAAGTTGATTAAATGGATGATCTTTTTAGATTGCTAAAGAAACGAATTACTGTTAATAATCCGTCGATATAAATCCGTCGTAAAATAGTTCAACTTTCCCGAGTGGTCGTAATTGATGCGTTAGCGACTTTCGCGTTTTATTTCCGCGACGAAGATATACCGTATTCTTTCTCTTCTCGTTTCCGCCCTTTCGTTCTTTTTCCATTCGCGCCTGTTCCCATTACTATCAATCTAATCTCTCACTCACACGTAGTTGTGCGTCTCTTAATCCGTTTCGTCGTATTTCCCATGCTCGTTTACGTGCTCCTTCTATAATACACTTGGCCCCAATCTACAAATGCCAATTCCATATCTCGAGATTAGTCGTTTCATCGCGTCATAAAATCACATCCAACCTGTGCGGGAGTCACTTCTTTAAACAGCCGGAAAGATCGCAATCGGTAATGTTTCTCGATGAAAAGAGGCGTACCGGTGCATTATTGGTGAGTATGAGATTTTATATCGTTACTATCGACCACACGCGTTCTTCTCATACTTGGATACTTTTCGTCTAATATGGTTGCTCGGAGCGTTGTACACACAACAAGCGCGCGAAACATGTGTGTGTGTGTCCGTACATGAATGCCTTTTCCACTTCACAGCGAAGCGCATCGAATCGGAAAGTATACCGACGAACACACGAAGCTAACGGAAAAGTCGAATTATCGTTGCTAGCGTACTATCGAACGGCTTTCCAATCTAAGGACGTGCTCTGCGAGGATTTCTCGCGTGCTTTTAACCGACAAATGAATTCGAAGAGGCAAGTGGCATTCCGGAATATCGCCATTGGACGACGCAATTTCCATGAGCGTTTTTCGAAAGACTCGCAGCCTTGTATGGGATTCCCATTTTGTTCCATTCCTTGTCGAGTTTATCTCAGACAAAGTCTATTGCAATCGACTTAAGAACTGTAAGATTTGTTTTTCTACACATACATGTATATAAGAAGATTATTGTGCCAATCATTTTTCGTGGTTAAATATGAACGTAACTTATCCTCGACTACAATAACGGATCATTGGACTCGAAGCAAAAAATTTAGACCTTTGTACAATCTATACAATTATATAGTACCATGAAGTTCTATAAATTGTAGGTAGACAAATTTTAAATCTTCTAATCGTCGAAAAGTGGAAGTTCTCTCGCATTCTGTACAATGTCTTCAAAACAAAACGCTTTAGGATTTAGATATAATTTTACTGAGTTGAGGGCATGATGTAATATTTTTAAAAAATTTAACAAATTTAATTATTTGTATTAAATTATCTGCATATTAATTGTTTTATAAAGCATATCAAAGATTATTAATGTTACTAATATTTTATAGATTTGGTATATTAAGAAAGAAAAAAAAAAGATAAAATTATGCATGTGCTTTTGGACTCAAATTTCATTGCTATTTCAAATGCTAACACTAATGTTACACCTGTATTTTTACATTACGATTAAGAATTGAGTAGAAGTTTTCTATTATGGTTGAGAATTAATGATTATTGATCGAATAATCAACAATTCTTGATGAGACATTTTAGTCACTATCGAAGTTTGTAAGTTGATTTCA
>Ga0157363_1007106_pt1 | contig 10587 bp, 4 predicted proteins | sample AttsexASBM1_FD_111477 | JGI IMG/M metagenome (GOLD analysis project Ga0157363, IMG submission 111477) | Fungus gardens microbial communities from leaf cutter ant in Ribeirão Preto, State of São Paulo, Brazil - Atta sexdens ASBM1 | ecosystem: Host-associated > Fungi > Mycelium > Unclassified ...
GAGAGAATCTCTGCAAATGTTCACCGAGCACGCTTCGCAAACATTTGTCAACCGCTACAAAGGCTTAATTCGGCTTTTTCATCGCGCGCTCTTTTCGTACAGGTCGGTCAACGTCGAGACGTTTCGCTCTCGTCTTTCGCTAATTCACTCCACGAAACTGGAACACGTTCCGTAGCCTTCGTTCCGAAGGTATTCCGAGAAATTACCCTCGTGGTTGAGTGCGTTCTCGATGGCCGCAGTAGCCGTTACGTTTACGAGTAAACGTTTTTCCTTCGTTCCAGTACGTTTCTCAACGGTTACCGAAAGTCGGCTTCCAAGATTGTCTTAAATCGCACCGAATAAAAACGACTGATTTATGCGCTTCTTCCCAAATTATGTACTCGTTCTGGGTCAGTGTGGAAATGTTTTCTTCATTAACGTACATCACGTACATTTCGTGCCATTTGTACAATGCGCCATTTGTTGCAGACTCTCTTTGTACGAGCTTTGTTGTCTTAGAAATATGTACTAAAATAAGATATATGTACATCAGCACGGATATAACGATTTTATTAAATTATTTAAAAATTTAATTAAATATAGGTCTGAAAATAATTTTGTTGGATATAATATAATAAAGTTATGTATAAAGTTCAAACATAATGAACAATATCGTAAAAAGTGTTGATGTTCTAGCAATCAGTTTGAGTGGTCTATATAATTATTTTGACAGTTAAATAAAATTATTTTCAAATCTGTATCTAATTAAAATTTTAGAAATATTTTGATAAAATTCTTTTTTAAGATCTTCGTAAGATTATTGTTATTTGGAGAATGTTTGGAAAGAGATAAGAGATAGATTAATAAAAAAAAAAAGATTGTCGTGTTTAATTAAAATGAAAATAATTTTAATTTAAAAAATCCGAGTTGAAATTTTTATTCCTACTTTCGTTCTAAATTAGACCTTTTAGATTTATTTTGATAAAGGATCAGGTTTCTATTATTATTTAATTTATAGCTCCTACTTAGAACCTCAAAACTCTATCCAATAGATTAAATCTTATGGCTAATTTTCGATGAATTTTTCAAGTTCGATTTCGGTTTGAATGCAAATCTCTTCTCGTCAACAAAACAAAAATAGTCTCACTCGAATGATATCATACACTTGACTCACTTTAGTTAGCAAGTCTCTACGTCATTACGCGTCAAAAAGTGAAATCAATATTGACGCTCTCATTCTTAGTACTTATTGTTAGATATCCCAAATAAATTTTCGACTCATTCATGTGATGCATACTATATAATTTCCTTAATCAGTTCTTCGACAATTGCTTAGTACGATCACTGATTTAATGATCTTGCCGCACTCTTTCGCTTCGCCACGACTGGCGAAAGCTGAAGAAACGGAACGGCAACCAGCTTCGAGATAATCCGATCGATCGGGTCTGCTCTCAGGGCGAAACGTATCTCGACGATCGAGTCACGAAGATCGATCGATTCTCCATCTAACGTCGGCGCGCCTGAATGAGAGACGCGTCGCGTCGCGTCACGTCGGAGGCGAGCGTGAGAGAGGCCGACCACGGCGCGATATTGCAGCTGCAGCAAACGGCAGAGTGCAGCAACCGGTTCGATAATGACGTGTTGAACGGGTAAACGAGGCAGGTAGGCGCGGAGGCGAGAGAGGGAAACTGAGACGGGACTGTGAGCTGTGAGGGTAGAGAGAGGATGGCAGAGGGAGGGCATGAAACAGACTCCGCGGCTTCGTCGGCGCGCATATTGAGCGCCGACGACCGTTAAACTCGACCTATCGTTGTTGCCGACAAAAGGAGAGAAACTCCGCGAGTACGCGGAGATGACGTTGTCGACCCTTTTTAGGTATAACCGTAATTGATCGATCAATCCTCCTCGATAATATATACTGGATATTTTTGAAATAATTTTATAAGTATGTAATTAAATAGATGAAAGTCTTGAGTGTTATTAAATTTAAAAATTATTTTAGATATTGTAATATATTTTAGAAAATCTTCTCTCTCTGCACTTTCTATTTTAAATTATATCTGTTTGTGGTTAAATTTGAATTCGATATATTTTTAAATTGTATATTAGCATATTTTATTTGCATTTAGCATGTTGGAATGTAAGCCGGGCTTAATCGTGATGTTAAACGTTAAAAAGTTAACTTTCTCGAAAAGAAGAGTTCCTGACATAATTCCAGAAAAGGCAAATAACAGTGATATCGATTTCCTTCAATCCCTATTTTTAAAAATTCTTTTGTGTTATTGAAGAAATTTTATTGACGGTAATGCGTTTCAGTTTGTAAAGCAACGATTATTGCAAAAAAAAATTGGAAATGAAAACGTGGTCGATTTTCAGAATGATGAAGGTCGGACTTTCATTGAAATTTAAATGATATCCGTAAATATTTGTACGATGTATCGAAGTCGAGTCGGTCACTACTCTGACGTAATTCGCGACCGTTGTGTAACGAGCGAGAATATTCTTCGTAAAGTATTCCCGACGGTGACTACGATAAATTAATGACTTGCCGCATCGTCGAGGTCAACAAACAGCGATGACGAGGGAGTTGCGTTTTGATTAATATCATGACTTCGACTTCATCATTCACTTGTCAACGTAAATCAGAGAAAGATCTACAAAATTAGTTACGAACTTAGACATGTTAAATCATAAATTTATGATCGAAAGTATATGCAAATATATTTAAAGATTATATCTTCAATCTTCGCTACCAATGTAGAATTTAAAAGGCATGGTCGATTTTTTTATTGTGAATTCTGGTATCGATCAATTTAAATCTGTAGAAAATAAATAAAATACAATCCATTTTTTGTGACAGTAAAAACTAATTAAAGCTTTCACAAATGTAGGAATTTTTTAAATTTTACACAGGCTTGAATAATGTAAAAATCTACATTGAAATTCAAAGATCCAGATTGCGAAGGATGAAAGTTTCATTATGGAGAGTAGTGTATAATAATGAAAATAATCTTATATAACAGATATAGAAGTTATAGAAGGATGAAAGTTACATTTATTACATATAAATCGTGCTTTAATAACTTAAAAGAATTGCTTATAGAAATTATTTTTCTATTACAGACTTGTACATGGAAAATTAATTTGAAGTATTTCAAAATTTAGGTACAGATCTGAAAATAATATTTGTTGAACTATCAGAATAATTACGTGGAAATCTTAAATCTGAGGAATACTGTAAATAGTTTTGACTTCTAGCAACCAATTTGAGTATCCTACATAATTATTTTGATGACTCAACAAAACTATTTTTAAATCTGTAATCTAGTTAAATTTTTAGATACTTTAATAAAACCGTTTATTCCGTATAAAACTTTCATTACTTGATAATATGAAAAAATATAAAATTTGATTTATATGCATTCAAGTTCGATGATTTCGTTGAGAGGATGTTGTGCTAGGCAAGCAACACTGTTGCGAACGGGAGTTTAAAAATAGTGCGTTCGTGTACAAACAGAAAGGGCTGGCAGGTGCATAAAACATCTGGCCGTCATACCTTCGGCCCCGTTTCATAAGTCAATCCGCAAATGCTTGCCAAACAACCGGCTGTGCCAAAGAAGGAAATTAAAAAGAAGACAAAGCTGCTCCAAAATGCTAAATGCGTGTATTCATTGCGAACCGATTCTTCAAGGCCTTGAGGAGCGAAAAAAAACGGGACACCGGTTACACTCGTAAGTGGCTGGCTGTCACTTTTAAAAAGCGCACCTGGCGACACATTTTCATGGCCATGTAAATACCACACATTTAATAGTGCTCTTCTTGCTTTGCTCAAAAGATAGAAGAAGTTAAGAATTTGGGAATACAAAAAAAAATATGCAGGAGATTGTCAGGAATGTCTCGATAAATTTTGATCTCTTTAGGAAAAAAATGATTTTGTTGAAGTATCTACAAAGAGATTCAATTAAATAGATTTAAAAATAATTTGATTGAATTATCATTAGAGTTTAGTTAGATACAAATTTAAAAATAATTTCGTTGAATTATAAAAGTCTTGTGTAGGACAACCTAATTGCTAAAAAAAAGACTATCGAAATAATTATATAGAACACTCAAACATGATAATGCTCCTTTTTTGAGTGTTCTACATAATTATTTCGATGGTCTAACAACATACTTTTCAGATCTGATTATAACTAAATTTTTAGAGACTTGAGCAAAATTCTTCTTTTCATGTAGATTAGATCTTTACGACTCTTTAATATTTAGCCGTCTAGAAATATTTTTAAACTTTCTGAACTGTCTTTGAAATTTTCTACAGGTATAAAATTATACTCAAGTAGTTTTCGAAAACATCTGCGATATACTTTCCAAGCTAAAACATCGATATTTGCCGTCGACATTGTAACATTATCCCACTGATTATAGCACGCCGCATAAATTCGAAACGCGGGGGCGAGATGCGTTATTAATCGGATGCCTAAGCGACACGTTTACGTATAATTTTACAGGCGTGTCGTTAGCGACGCCTTTGTTCGCAACCCGCGACCCTAAGTCATTATGGCTGGGCGCGCGTTTGTCGGACTATTCAGCGCGACGTTTGTCGCTTGTCGTGCCCACCAACACGCTGGGCTATTAACGATGCTCTTTTGTTTCAGGTAAATATGCAGCGTGCGTAAATATTGCTCCCAGTGCCGCGCCATGGTAAGTTCGCTCGTTTCCCAAGAGTTTTATATCCGGAGTTAATCCGATCCCTTTTTTTTTTCATGCATTTGACCGAATATTGCGATGTTTAAGTGGGCGACATGGCCGAAACTTGACAAAACTATCAAGTCTAATATGATTTTTTCTGATCACGATAACTATGTGTTTTTTTGCAAGAGACACAATGTAATACAGTCGTTATTTTATCTTTGTTTAACATTGACAAATGACAAAAGTGTAATGATTCATTATGTTACACTGTGTCTCCTGCTGGAAGGCACAAAACATTCCTTATTCTGCTTTCTCAGTGCTCAATAGTTGCAACGTACATACATTCAATTTTTTTATTTTTGAGCTTTTTCTAATCTTAGATTTATGAAGACTCGATTTATAAAGTTGAATATCAAGTTGAATTTATATGATGCCACCGAAAGACATCTTCAATTCATAACGAGAATTTGCAGTAGAACAGAACTTTTGAATTATGACACAAGCAAAGTCCAGCGTGTCGATGATAACCCTCATATCAATGATAGACTCAATAAACGGGAGTCTATTTATAAGACGAAACAAACGAGTTTGCAAGCACGAAGGTGGGAGTTAAGCGGAGCTAAATTTTAAGCTGATGTCGCGATAAAAGCGCGCCCGCGCAAAATCCCGCGAAACCCGTTTCTTTTCTCGCGTGGCGATAAATTAATTTCCTTGGAAATAATTATGCCCGCTCTCCAACTCGCCCACCCGCTATCTGTTTGATTCATCGTGCGATTAGGCGGTAAATGCATGTTCGTCCAACACATACACACACACACACACACACGTGTGTACATATAAAGCCCGCATAAGTCGTTCTCTCATCTAGCGGTTACTCACGGTTTTTCTCATATTCGCGGCGGTTTCGCGCTGATGCTACAAACTGCTGCTGTTTTTCCAAGCGCGTTTATTTCGCTTTCGTTGCGTCCATTTTTGCTCGTTCCTCCGTTGCTCTTCCCGTTATTTTTCTTACATTGTTACGTTGCATTTTATTGCCAGTAGTTTTTCTTGACCACCATGCGCGACATGCGAATGCAGTTATAGCGGGGCCCATGGTAAATATCAGCATTTTTATATGCTGACGGTGCAACTTATTTGTCAATACGAGGCAGATTATTTTTTTCTCAGGAATGCCTCCGTAATCTTTGCGTTATAAGCAATCGCAGACAATTTTTATCCGCAACATTTTTTTACGACTTTCAAGACACTTTTGATATGCTAATACTTTGGAAACACAAATAAGATATAATTTTTTTCAAGAGAAATTTATGTGTCGACGGTATCTTAAAATAGCTACCAAGATTTTTTAAGTGCACTATAATTTAGTGCTCTTTTGTCTTTCGGTTTGTTGACGAGAGATTATGAAGGAAGAATAGGTTAAACATGCAAATATCGCGGGCTCTTTTATAAGCAACGAGCTTTAGAAAACGCTAAACACGTGTCCAAAGTGCCTGCATTATTTATGAAGCATTTGTTTCTGTTTAACTACTCGCGACTTTGCCGAATTTCTGAAAATTTCGTATTCCGCGTGGATTTATAACTGTAGGTAGGAATATTCGAGAACGTGACAAAAATCTCATCGTATATGTACCATATTTTTGGGATCTAAATGAGAATACTAATGATTGAGCTCATTATCCATTATGTATTAAAACAAAACATATTTTCTCGTTATATAAAATAGTTCTATTTTTTTCAATTTTAGTATTGCATTTTTTGTTACATTTGTGAAACGAAGATAATTAAAGTAACATACAAAGTTTCACATTTCGTATAAGAAATAACGTTCATAATTAAAATTGTAAAAAAATACGAATACATAATATTATGGAAAATATTTGAATTAATTGTGCTTTTGAAAATAATCCGGGATCTTTTTAACACGCAATTGAACCTGTTCAGAAAATTTGGATGATATCATAAAAGTATTGTGGTCATTGTTTGATTGATGTCTTATTGATACAACATCTATTTTTTTTTTCTCTTTTAAACTTTCGCTCTAACAAGCTTTCTGTGCATGAACCTGCCTATCGTTACGATAACCCCGTCATTCTTCTCTTTGTATCATATACCCGGGGTTATCGCTGATCGGTGAACGTAAAATGAAACTCGTTGTTTCCGGGTAACACACGATGTTGTGATCTCGTTGTGAAATGAACATTTTTCCGTTTCCTGTAGGGATGAGTGATCACATAGTCATTTGAATTTAGCGAATTTATGAACTCGAGCTCAATACATTGCGGATATTCACACATATTCATGTATCATACGCTTATGTATGCACATTTTTGTGAATGACAACGCAATAGATATTTCAAAAAAATGAAAACAAAATATGTTTCAAAAAGAAAAAGAAGAATTAGAATAAGATTAGTAAGGATAAAACTTTTAATAAAGAAACATTGTTTTCCTTTGTCGTAAATATATTGACGTAATCTTGAATAAATGCGTTTATTATTACGGTTCTATTGACAAAGTAATGTTATCGAGTCGAGAGAGATGTATGTGTAAATTTTCCGTCTCTCAGATAAAAGTATCGTAACTAACGCAAAGGATTATGAGTGGCTTTGCTTCAAAAATAATCTCTTTAAAATTACAACAACAAAGTATTTATTTCACGACACGTATATACGATCATATCTGAAATATAAAGTACAGATATGATAATAATAATCTAATGATAAAGCACAAATCGAAATTAATAAATGTGACATAATATTATATCAAAACATTGTTAAACTTTTCATATCTTTTTTTAAAGTCCTTTTCCTTAAAATCATTCATGTTCTGTGCATTCTTTTTCTTCAAAATATTAGGAGCACTTAGCTAAACAATGATCTCTATTCTTTCCTTTTTTTTTAATACATAACTTTATAAGTACTTTTTAAAGATATTAAAGTATGTAATAATCACTTAATAATTTTTGTATCTGTAAAAATAATGAAAATTAATCTGGAAAGGTCCATCGTGTGTAGTCAAGAACCGGAAAATTATCGTTTGTAACTAAAAGTTAAAGATTATAGTTTGTCATATCTTTGTTATATCTTTATTTGCAAATTATGTCTTTGTCTAAAATTTTAGAGAAAGATATTACTTTGGTAGAATCAATAATCTCTAGAAATGCAGAATGGGCACACATCACTCGTTTATAATTCGGTCAGATCTGATAAGTAATCATTATATCTCGCCACAGCCATTTCAACTTCAATACAACATCGTATACATGTAATCCGTAATTGTTGCGTTATCGCGTTATCGCTATCCGACGGCACATACCAACCGCGTTATCGCGTATCACGAGTACGTTGACTCTCACTAACGCGCGCGCAGAAGTCACCCGCTATCTTCGTAGCTAACTTCTCCCTATGAGCGTTATCGTTGTAGACGGGCAGATATTGCGATTGTCGACCTCCACAAAGATGTAGTAAATGGCCAACTGACGTCAGATCATCGTTGCGCGTGTTAGTTTAATATTGATGCCACCAACCACTGTAATATTCTCGTTAATCCTCTGTTCCGCAAGTAGGAAACCAAGGTAGATGGTGGAAGGCCACTCAAGGTCACTAGGTATTTTTAGAAAGTATAACGCGTGTGATGTAACATTTTTAGAATCACTTCGCCGATAATCATTCGCCGATAATAACGCTTGCACTCACTTTTGGAAGAATCGGTTTTCTTCAAAGGAAAGGCTTACAGATTATTTGATATTTTATATTATTTTTTTAGATCCATTCACCAATCCAATAAGATAATAGCTCAAAGATGAGATATTGATTTTATGGCACTAATAAACAACATGTCTCGAAGATAATGTTTTTTCTGATATCACTACGGTAAAAAAAGCGATTTGTAAGGTGTAAAAATTCACGCGACATAGGTGCGACATCGTGTCTGACAATCGATCGATGTCGCCCGTCTTCGCTTATCCTGCGTATCTTGGACTCTCTGGAACTCGCTTCGAAGAAAAGCTGTCAAACCAGATTTCGCACCGGTAAATCCAGTTCCGAGCAGGTCTCTCTTTCTCTCTCTTTCTCTTTTTCCCCCTTCGATGTAAGACAGAGTATTCGGTTCATTTGGCTTGCTCTATAGAAACCCGCAGGAGTTCTTGTATGCTATGAACGGCTGAGGGATAAAGAGCTAGGCTGGTGCACAAAAGAACCTGTTTTGTAACAGGTACAGGATAAGCTTTCCGCGCTGGTAACGTGTAAAAGCGTCGTCGCTCTTGTAGCAGGTCGGTTGTAACCTGGTTGTAATACGCGTCTGGCACTCTCTCTTTGGTACTGATGCTGTCGAATAGTTTCCCAGACTTCCTCGTCGCATCGGCATTCCGTGCACAGCCAAAGCCTCGAAACGTAATACGTTGCGTTACATACACGTTTCCGGCAGGTCTTTCGTAGTTGCACGCAATGTGATAACATTATATCTCTCCGACGTATTCCTTTGAGGTGTTTTTTTTTTTTTTCTAATGAACGAGTAACGGAACTTATTTCTTATCTTATTTCTTGATTAATTTAAAGTGAATTTTATTATAACACAGGAATTATTTTAATTTTGAAGTCTATTTTGAAGTCTGAGAAAAAAGATCCTTATGAATCTTTCATCATCCATATCATTGTAAATCACGTTGCTATCATGATCATATTGAATCAAATTTTTTTAATCATAAAAATCGATAACAGAGTGGCACAGAACATGGAAACTAAATAGAATTTAGAAATCACAGAAATAGATATCTGATCATGTTACATCAATTAAAACTGAAATTTCAAAATCACATTCATAAATAGACAGCGTTCGATCAAGTTTTTATAGAAGTCCGCTCCATTTATAGGGAAGAATATTTTAATTTTCTATAAAAAAGTACTCGTATCTCGTTGATCCGGTATTTATGGCATTCCTGTACAAGCGATGAAGTAGGTCACGTTGAAAAATATGCGTTGAAACCGATCTCAACGTGGTCGACAGTGTGTAATCTACTTAAGGCCGTTTAAGTACGACCCTCGACCACCATTTCTAACATCGCGAGCTTTTCCCGCGGCGAAAACACCACTGCTGATGCACGCACACTTCGGAAGAACCGGCCTGGCCACAACGCAGGCGGAAACAGGTTTTGGAAACAAGTCCCTTGAAATACCGCGTGGCAGTTTGCCAGGTCCGTAATCCGTCTACCCTAATGTCCATTCGCCCTCTGCCTCCCTGTTTCTGTCTTTCTTGCTTTTCTACTTCAGCTCATTCTCCCGAGATGTGTACGCAACAGTTAATTCTCATCGCAGCTCTCCTCAACAAGCGACTCGTAAATAGTCCGTTTTTATCACCACCTATGCAGCTGAACGAGAGCTGTCGACCTTGGCGGTACCCAGTATGATCGCAGCTTCCCATCGCGACCATTTCGAGCAAGGTTAAAAAAATTATGCCATATTTGCAATGTTACTAATTCCTAGTCTCGATCAACGAGGAAACTATTGAGAAATTTAAATACTTACTAAAAAATATTAATCAAAATATTAGTCAAAAATATTAATAACAATTAGCAACGAACACTGATTGAAATTATGTGTCAAAAACATTTCTTTAAGTAAAACTCTTTCTTATTCAAAAATCTTTCAAGAAAAGATTTACAGAAGGATAAAATAAGAGAAAAATTATAAAAGAATAATATTGATTCAAATAAATATAAATTTTATGGAAACTTTTGTTAAAATTAAAATAAAGTTTAATACTTCTATTTTTATCTTACAGTTTCAGAAAAGTCGCGACAAACAAAATTGAACACGAGTAGCGAGATAACTACGGAGAGAATTTTTTTTGAATCGGAATCAGGATCAGATCGTGACAAGTTTCATCTCGGAGTTGGGAATAGTTTTCTCGGGAAAGATA
>Ga0157363_1007107_pt1 | contig 10586 bp, 5 predicted proteins | sample AttsexASBM1_FD_111477 | JGI IMG/M metagenome (GOLD analysis project Ga0157363, IMG submission 111477) | Fungus gardens microbial communities from leaf cutter ant in Ribeirão Preto, State of São Paulo, Brazil - Atta sexdens ASBM1 | ecosystem: Host-associated > Fungi > Mycelium > Unclassified ...
ACACACACACACACACACACACACACACACACACACACACACACACCACACACACACCACACACACACACACACACACACACATTTCTACATCCATGCAAAAAACTTGATTACTATCTAATCGCATATCAATTAATTGATAAATTAAATCCAAGATTAGATCGATACAACATGTAATTTTTAGCGTTAGAAAAACATCCACTGACGTAAAAAAAGTTTTTATTCTTTTTCTGTGTGTGATTTCCGACTTCTACCATCAGAATGATAATTCACTGACAATCGACGTTGACCGCGTTTCTCTTTAGTTCCCGTCTAGATTCCAGAAACAATTCCCATCATACGCCGCCTCGGTTGCGCTGTCGGCCTCTGAGGATTCCAAAAAAGTGCGTGCTCGTCATCATCGCATATCCCGACGATAGCGCATTCAAATAAAGGCGAGGCCAGTGCGCTCTCTGAGAGAGCTGGTGACAAGACCCTGACGCTACCCGCTTTTGATGTCGCCGCCGCTGTCGGCACATCTGATTAGCATCCTCCTTCTTCCGCCGCCAGCTCTACCTCGCTCCACTTCCCCTTTCGTCGTCACGTGGAACACCGACGTGGAGCGGAAAGAACAGCGGCGGATCGCGGTGAATATCAGGAGAAAGGGGAATGTAAAAGGGAGTCACTCGCGATGTCACTCTGGACCACGTTGACTGAGCCGCGTCCTTTTCCTCTGTCCATCTAACTCTCGTCTCTAGCCTTTCCTTCAGTGGCAGAAGGGACGACCGAGAAACAAGAAGGACGAGGGGAAAGCGTGCCGCTCTGAGTTATTCCTGTCGGTGATTCTCTCTCTTTCTCTCTCTCTTTCTTCCTGTCTCTTTCTCAACTTGAGTCGCGGCGACATCATTTAAATGTTCCTTTGCGGAGTTCCTTGCGTCCGCGAGTTTTTAGTTCCCTCATCTCTAAGAAGTCAAAGTCTAAGAAGACGGCTCTGAACGATTAGGGGATATGAGAACAGCCTAGAGATTGAGCTAGCATAGAAATAGATACTAGAGTATGGAACAGGACTAGTTTTCTTCGACATTCTTAGAGATTCTCCAGGAAGAGAATTAAAGTGTCGAATAAAACAACAATTATTTATAACTATTTTTCAATCTGATAAATTACATATCACTGTCACTGTCAGTATTTATATATACGCGCATCTTAATCTTATTTCAATTATATACAATTCTTTCTTAATAACATATACAATTATTTCAATAATATGTTCAATGATATCATACAAATGTCTGAGGAATACGCATTCTTGTATTTTAGATTTTCTCTATACATTCTTTAGACATAATTTGAATTTCGATTGCGTGGAAGTCTGTACCTAGTACAGACGTCGTCAGCAATGACATTGCATTCCTCGTGCTCTTGACGCTCTCATTGATGGAAGACGAGAAGGTACGGTAAAGTTTAAGAGCGCCTTCGGTAATTGTCATTTCTGACCAGCTTGACATACCTCGGTAGACGCGTCCCGCGAGCAGCCCTTGTTCTCCTCATAATAATATGCGATCGCGACAGAGCGGTATCCTCTGTGTACCGTGACTTCGACGGAGTTCCCGTCGAGAGTCTGGTCGCCTAATAAAACGATCGTCATTTATCGTGCAATTATGCCGTCTCATTAATCCACTGGCAATTATGTATCTTCCACCCTTTCCCAATCCTCTCTCTCTTTCTGTGTACCTTCAGCCATCTCGATTACCGCATATCCCACTCTTCACTCGGACTCTGGACCAACCTATCGCTCATCTTGCTCCTTCCTTCCATGGCGAGAAATCTACGCGGGTGGGAGAACAGCGGCAGGGTCTTATCCGCCTGCAGTTTCATAACTTATGAACGTCGGCGTGCACATGCAGCAATGTTGGGACAAGCGCCGACATCGTTCCTCTCATCGTCGGAAGCGGCAATTACACCCTACTTGGAACCAAAGGACTCGCCCGGCCACCCTTTTTTTCCCTTGATCGCTGCTGCTCTGAGACTGGGAAGAAATCGAGGCAAAACAAAGATATAGCCGGCGACAAATCGTTGATGAATATTTTTCGAAATGCATGGTGAGAAAGGTCTCAGTATCATAAGTAGTTCCCGGAATTCTCACGAATCCATATGTTTTTCGCAAACGAGTAATAGGTATAGACTACGTATTCTTTGACTTTAGTGTCTATGCTCCATTAGAAAGAATTGAATATTTTCAATATTTTTCTCAACTCGATATTTTAAAGAGCATGATAAATTAATTTTACATGGTAAACTAATTTTATGTTTTTTTTTTAAATTCTCAATATTTTCTGATTAATTTTTTTTCTAAACTCGCAATATTTCCTAAGTTGCTCTTGCTATAATACAATATTATTTTTTTCTCCTCTACAATTTAAATTTCATTTTACATTTATTACATCTTTAAATCGCATAAATTAACTTTTATGGATTCAATTTTGCTTCTTAGATTTATAAATCTATTCTACAATGTGCTCTTTGTTTCCTGTTTCTTGTTTTTTTACCTTTTACTATTTTCTCTTTTGCAATCATTTTATCGACAATTGTATTTCTTGTTTCTTTCGAAGTTCATTAACTTTTATTTCAGGCGATATAAAACAAAAAATCGGAGAAGTAAAAAGACAAGATGTAAAAAATAGCAAAAAGCAAGAAATAGGAAACAAAGAGCACATTGTAGAACAGACTTTATTTTCAAATCGGACGCGATACTTACGTATATTCCTGATTACGATTCTGACAATTACCGGGAGAGAAATTAATCACAAAGGATGCAGGATTTCTTCGAATGGAGAAGAACGGCAAAAGGAACGGAGAAGAATAAGGATCAATGAAAGTCTCAATAGCTAGTCTTTGATGATTGAAAAAAATATCCAACAAGTTGGCGATGATACTTCAGCATCAGCCTTCCTTCTATACCGCGGTAGCGGCAGTTGATAGCCGAACAACGTCGGTCGGCGGTGCTTTTGCCGCGATGTAGATTTGTTTGCATTTAAAAATCAAATTGACCGCGCTCCCTTCACCTCGCTACCCTCGCTCTTTTCTCGGTAGGACGTAGTGCTGAAGGTTGGTATGCGTTAGCTCTTATACTGCGATGAAACACAGGAATACTCTTCGTTTCTCTCTGTCACTCTCTTTACCAGACAATATTGTCTCTCTCTCTCTCTCTCTCTCTCTCTCTCTCTCTCTCTTCTTTCCTCTCTTTCCATGCTCTCAGTTGGGGACAATGCACGCCAGTTTTTGCGTCGTTTGCTTCCACAGAGATGGACGATGGATCTGCTGGCAGCTCCGCTGCTTCCCCCTCACGTTTTCCTCCATCCGCCCGCGATCCTCTTCTTCTCCTTCTTCTTTCTCTTCGTCCGCGACGTTAATCCTTTCTCTCCTTCTTTCCGCGACGTCTTCCTCGCCCTACGCCTCGCGGCTTCTCTTTTTCCTACCTTGAGTTCGGGAGAGGACTCCTCGATTCGGGCTCAACCCCTCGCATACAATGAAACCGAAAATCTCCGTGGCACTCAGAGAATGCGGCGCATGATTACCTACATCGAAACGAAGAACCGACCGGCAAGAAGAAGCGCCGCGCTTTCTCTCTTTCTCTCTCGTTCTTTTTCGTCTCTTTTTCGCCTTCTGAAAACATTGCGATACTTCTACCTCACGAAGCGAACGGTCGCAGCGTGAACCACGATTAAATATTGTTTCAAAAAGATCTGTTCCCAAAAACTAGTTACTGAGAATATTATAAAATTCTTAATATTGATTATAAAATTTTTATCATAACATTTTTATTTGTTATAAAGATTTATGATAGTATTTATAATAGATATATATTATAATTGTATTTATAATAGATATGTAATAGACAGGTCGATAGAGTTCTTTTACAAGTGAATCATCTCGCAATAAACTTCAACGTTCTGAGTAGGATCTCTGCTTGAGATAGTTTATTAAAACCTAGTATGAAAGCTGTATGACCGGATTGGAATAGAGCCAGATGAATCGTCGAAAACCTATCGTCATTCATGTCAACGATAGATGTTGGGTGCGGCGATCAAACACGCGACATCTCCGCTGTCTCGTGACTATCAACCGTTATGCTCGCAAGAGATCGATCGGATTGATGTGTAATAAGATCGTCTAAGATCATGAATCGATCTAAATAACGCATCATATGTTACAATAGAAAAAAATTTCAAATGATTTATTTTTTGCCGTAACTTATTACTGTAAATTTATCTCATAAATATAGTATCAATGCATTAATATGTTCTTTGTCAGTTATTTTTATAAATTTAACTGTATTATTTATTTATTGCACATACTTTTATGTCTAGATATTTTTCAATTGCTAGTATTTTATTTAATATATAAATCAATTTGTTACAAGAAATATTACCTTGACTACATTCTTTTTAATGACACACTAGCGATGTAACTTCTCAGTACGCTCGTAATGCTCGTCGCTCAAGGAGACTGTAGTAGCGCAATTATGCACTCAGCAGACTCTTACTCTGCAGAAAAAGATGACGGATGCATCAGCTTACGCGAAACAATCCGCTTGCGCAGGCAGGACATATAAATTTCAAATTTCACCTCACCGCTGGATTTTTGTCGGAATTTCGTTGACTTAATTTCATATCCAATTAGATTGTATCGGATTACATCCGTAAAAAACCTTGTCCATCCGTCTTAAATTATTTCTTTATTCGAATATGCATTGTATCACAAAATAATTTGCATTTTATTTAAATTAAAAATATTATCTATATTTAATTTATATAAATATTATGTAACAAGTATTAAACATGATTATATTTCTGTAATGCAGTATATTTATAATTCTTGCATTTTATGATTTATATGGAAGGAAATTATTGTTTCAAAGCGAAGATAATTGACGTATGCGAGTCTTCTAAAAATATAATTTTATTGATATTATTTTTATAATCAGTGCATCATACATTTTATACTTGCGAATATATGTTATTTAAATTATAATTATGATTCTTAGATACATAACAAAGCGTAATCTTTTCGCGTTATACATCAGAACTTTCTTGGGAACAGAACAATTACGCTTTATCTATGCTTAAATTATAGATTGCTTTGGCTGACGGATCTCAAAATATGAAAAGTTTAAAAAATATCGCCGGTCATGCTATTCGCTTGTTTCTCTCCGTATTGTGAATTAAATGCACATTAACCCTAGAGTTGTGTAGCGCGTGATTGCGATCAGGTAAAATCGCGCTAATTAAGCCGTGCAAGACGCAGTCGTGCGTTAAAAAATTCGTATGTATATTTAAACAAATAACAATCGTCTGCACAACATTATTGTCGATCTCTCACGCCTACGATTTCCTCGAGAAACGTACCCACACATTATTTGTAAGACCCGCGGTGCAAGAGATTTAAGTCAGAAACGTGCATGGATTTTCTGGATAAAAAATATTATGAAACAATTTTTTGTCTTAATTCAAACACAGTCGGTAAATTAGCCTGAGTGGTCGAGACTTTCATCTTTTCGCGGGTTATCGATTAATCAGACAAGGCGATGAAAGAGTTCGATGAAATAATGATGGTACCAAGTCGATAAATAGTACGCCTCTGCGCCCTTCTGTCAAGGGTGGAGGGAAGGGGCTATAAGGCCCTTCGGGGTCCGCGTTAATGCCAGTCGAGAGAAGACAGCTATCAAAAGCCCGTATTTAAATATTATCAATGAAATTACAGTGCTCACTGCTTGCACAGCCAGCTCGGTCATTACCGACTGGCAATTCGGCCTCTTTAATCGCCATTGTCAATACTAATCGACATCGTCGTTATTTAATATGCTTCATCCCATTTTTCTTTTATGGATCCTTTTATGCCGAACCATTCGTTGCTTTTGCTTCTTTCTAAAGGAGTCCTTGGGAACAGTCTAACTTGAGTGAAACAGATAGATCGATCGGCAATTACGCGATTCTTTTTTATATTCAATACTATTATAAATAATTAAGATTATTATGATATTTAACAAAATAACAAATGTACGTAACAACAAAAAATAATTTAAATTGGAATCTCTCAAACTTTAAAATAAATAACAATAAAATTAAGGCTAATGAAAGTTAGGACGGAAATAGATGCGCATAAGTTTAATTCACATAAAATACTTCATAATAATAAATGATGTGCAGCTTTATTACGAAATCTTGAACGTTTCCACTCTCTTTCGAGTTATTCTCAAAGTTATATATATTCAACGATCAATGTTGGTAAAACGATCTATCCATGATGAGTCACTATCATCAAGTTCCCAAAATTGTAGTGGAATCTCAAACAAACGTCAATCATATTATGAAACTTTGGCAATAAATAATATTAAATTTGCTAACTAATAAATTAATCGTGCTATAAGCATCTAATTAATTAACAGTAGATAATTCAGAATCTTGAATGATTCACAATAATTTATTTATCATTTTAAATGTACGTAACCATGTATTTCAGATTAACAAAATTTATTCTTTATGTTACTCTTATAACGCTTCGTAATTTACAACAATCTAACGAATTTACATAAATAAGCATTTCTTCCATTGTATCAGTTGATCGGAAAAACGCTGACTATATTATATAAGAAATTACGTATTATACAGAAATATATATAATGGAGATGATGATTCGACTGCCGTCGTTACGTATTTTCCGAGTTTCCAAATCCATCGTTCGCTGGATGCGCGCATAATAATTGTGAGCTTGCAATTAGTAACCGGTACGGCAAATAGTATCGGTGTTGCTATCTGCATTAACTGCCATTACCATACCGGCGAACGGAGCAGCGATAGAAAGGAGTGGGAATAATTAAACCACTATGATTGCTATCTAAATAATTAGGACTTGGCGTGACTCTCTGCGTGCTGCTGTGTACAACGCTCGTACGCGAACAGTAAGATCATAGATTTCACGAAGCGCAGGCATAATTAGGCGAGAGATATGAACGCGAAATCCGCGTATTTAAATCTTAATGTTGTGAAGAAGCCTTGTGTCCGAATCGCGCTCAAGCAGAACGAATCTCGTCTGAAGACATACCGAATTCTTACGTGATATGGATCAAGGATGTCATTTATTACTTCCGTTAGAATAATTATTTTTGGAAATTTATTTATCGATTAAAAAATTTTACTTTTAAACGTAGAATGATACTCGACATTTTATTTTGTATTTTGTATTACATCAACGTATAAAATACAGTTTCACGAAATGTATTGAATCACTTAGTTTAATAAAAAGTAGTGATAAATTACTTATTTTATTAAACTGATTAACATTATTTTTAATTTTCAAAGTAAAGAATTAATCAGTATCTTTCAGTATTAAATCAATATTAAACTGGATTTCTATATATATGGAATTTTTGACATTTTTTAATAGTATCTCATATAGTAACGTATGTATATCAATGAGTTCGAAAGTAAAGGAATACATTTGTATTGTCCTGCTTTTTTTGTGCTATTTTTTTCGAAATGTCTTTATTGAAAGTACGATTGAAATGATGAAGATACTTTCTTTTTGCTTGTTTTCTGCCGCGTCGAAATAGAGAAACGGGGTCAGAAGGCAGATACGTGTCGGCACTGTCAAAGAGTTTAGCTGCAAGACACGCGAATCAGAGATGCGATCTGATAAGAAGCGGAGAATCTCAGTGTACCGCGTACGAGCCCCTGCTGTGTCCACGCACCTTAAAGCACCATTCTCACGTGCGGCGACATAAGCAGGACCCACGTGCTCGAGATACTCTCGCGGCAGTGATTAAAGAACTTACTTTAGTACCCTAAATAAATTATATAATATCTACATAAAAAAAGTTATTGATTGTATTTCTTAATAATGTTTGTTTAAAGTTGCAAATAAAATTACAGTTGCATTTAAAGTTACAGTTAAAATTGCTACTTAGACTTTTATATAAGGCTTATATTTATTCACCACTATTATTTCAGAATATGATGATCAGAAGAAAGTACACAATAAAAATTCTTATAAAATTAATATAATTAATAATTAATATTAATATGGAAATATGTTTTAATAAAATAACACAATCAAGAGACTTGTAAAACATATATTAAAAATTATTCCTTTATTTCGTAAATAACCATTATCTGGAAATAAATTGTGCATAACAAAAAAAATAAACTATGTTTACAATAAAGTTACGTTTATAACAAAATATTAAATTATAGATATGAATATGATTTAATTTCTTCTTAAAACAGGTTTTCGATATATTTTATTTTTATTATTAATTATAAATGTTGCTTCAATGAAAAATATTTTTATTCAAATTTGCAAGAATTTTAATTGTATTTTCTCATTTCTGAAATAATAATGATAAACAACCTGAACTTTGACTGTTGTCAAAAAAAGTAATTTTTTTTTTTTTTTATTAAGAAAGTAATAGAGATGAACACTGATCGTAATATTGTATGATTTATTATGCTTGCCTGACAACGTAAGTTTTTACGAGATTAAGACAGAGGCAATTAATTTTTAGATGCCGTCGATAAAATCCATTTTCTTCATATAAGTTACGTAAACGATATCTAAGTGCAATGTAGACTACACCGTTATAACGAAACGTGAGTGTATGCCTTTGAAATAAATAATTATTTCTAAAGGACTGTGTTACGTCTTCGAAAGTTGCATTAATTTCACTGCACCGTTCGATGATCTCAGCAGTCACGTTCGAGCAATATCGAATAAAGACTGTGATTATATACGATAGTTGATGACGAACCTAAGCCGACCTATCCCGCGCGAGTCGGCAGCTTCGAGCTCAAAACCAATCCGTATCGGTTCAGTCTGGGATTAATCGGTGTTTTGTTCTGCAGCGAAGTGCTTATTAAGGCCATGCCTTATTAAGCTTCATGGGCATGCAAACGGGATGGGATCCGTGATGGTAGATTTGATCACGAATGAAATGGCGACCGGTCATTGTATCAAGCTGAAGAACGAGTTTTATTACAAGCAATCGCGACCGACAATAATTAAATTAATCTCGCGGACAGAATCTAGGCTTTAAAGTTGTACCGTGAAATTCACGATACAACTGTATCGTGTATTTTTTCGACTTATTTTTATTCTCGAGCGATTTTTACAAATTTAATATTGTGGTTAAGTACTCAATATATTTAATAAATTTTCAATACAATGCAAGAAGCAAAATTTACAAGTTATATAATATTCTTTAAAAATGAATTTTTTGTTTATTGTACATCATATGCTCAATAATGAGCCAATCTTAATATATTCTTAGACTTCAATAATATAATTATTATAGTTATGACTAAAAAAAATATAAATATACTTAGATAAAATCTAAGTAGTTTTCACATTTCTTCCTATACTTTTGCAGGCATGATACTTGTAAAGTTTCTCACCGATGTGTGCAATGTGTGCGAATATGATTTGCAAACTGTGCCTTCACGTGTCTTGCAGAAATCGCGGTTGAATCATTTCAGTCCGATATGCCAATATTTATGCATCTTCAAACTCCAAGGTTTGTTGTATCTCTTGCTGCAATATTTACAGGGTTTGATTCCTACAAACCAAAGTAGTTAAAAAATTGTTACCTTTGTCTGTTTTGTAAAATTCAAAAATTAAATCTAAAATATTTTTAATCTTACAATATATTGTAGTATTGTATGCAAGAATTTGATTTAAGAATTGAACTTAATTCTAAATAGGGTCATATATTTGATCTCAAATATGGAGTTTTTTATTCGATTTCTTTACTTCTTTAGATCCAGTACATAGCAGTATACATTAAATTTGAAGACATTATTTATCCATTGAAATTATTTACTTCTATTGACATCATTTGAAATCAGATACATAATAATGTATAACATATTGGAAAAATTTTGAAAAAAAAATTTTTCAGTATGAATTATTTATTAAAGTTAATATATATATATATATATATATATATATATATATATATATAGAATTAAAAAAATTTTTTATATGATTCTTTAAAATAAGATCTAAAGAAGTTCATTTCTTTTTAACGTTTTGCACAAATTAGAATCGACATAGAAAAAATATATTCTCCTATAACATTCTTTCACCTATATTACATAGTATAATATATTCTTTGATATTACATATATATGAACATATATATATATATATATATATATTATTTATTAACTAATAATCAACTTGTCTGTATGCAAAATAAAATAAATCACTAAAATACGATATATAATCATAATATCTTCAAAGCTGCGAAAGAACTTTTTAAGCGAGTTGAGTCGCGGCGAAGAGAGCAGTTCGCTTCCATACGTTCACCCCGGTTAGACAGAGGTTAATTAAAAGTCCGGAATACATTTCCGCTGCGGAACGCCCAGGTCGCATGAGAAATGCGTAGCGTTAAGTATTTACATTGAAAAATAACGTTTATGCATGATCATTTGTACATGTTACGAAGCTTCCAATTATTTCGAAAAATTGTTTTTTTTATGACGATCGTTTCGCAGAATAAACTAGCTTCATTGAATTTATATGAAAAATTAATAAAAATTAATAGTCTTACGG
>Ga0157363_1007108_pt1 | contig 10586 bp, 5 predicted proteins | sample AttsexASBM1_FD_111477 | JGI IMG/M metagenome (GOLD analysis project Ga0157363, IMG submission 111477) | Fungus gardens microbial communities from leaf cutter ant in Ribeirão Preto, State of São Paulo, Brazil - Atta sexdens ASBM1 | ecosystem: Host-associated > Fungi > Mycelium > Unclassified ...
CCGAAGAATATGAATTAGTGATTCAGAGTTCGTTCATAAATTAGGTTCAACTTTTAAGATATACAAAATGATTAATATTGTCTTGATGTGTCTCGATATATTTTATATTTTCGAGCTGTAAAAACATTATTCTAATTACACGTTCGGTATTTATCTGTTATAAAGTACATTTATACTAAAGTGCATACGCTCTGTAATTTGATCCGTATTTACCATTGATAAGTAAATCGATAATAAGAACAGAATTTCATTTTATATCTAATTACTGCGGGTGTGAAAGTACTCCCAGTGTGCGTGCAACCAACAATACATTACCGATTAGATCCGTTTGTCCTTTTTCTTCTGAATTCTCCATCAATGTGAGTACGTATTTAAAAATTGCCAACCTTGTCAACCGTATCGCACTTATTCACCGGATATTAATGCACGCAAACGCGCGCAAAGAATAACTCGTGGAAACATCAACCATGATATCAATGAACTCGCTGCATGAGACTAGTACGCGCAATTATGGTAATTAGATTTTACATTAGTCGTTTTAACAACTCGCACTTCTTATCTACCCGTCGCGAAATTATGCGTTGTAAAGACATAATAGAAAAAGGTGATCCAATAATATCTCTCCTGGCAAGAGTGTTTATCTATTCGTCACGGTGTTTGATGTAATGAACGGTCCTGACGGCGATACATTACAATTATAAAGTTTGCGCGTTGATAAAACCGCTATAACGCAATGAGCAAGTTTTCACTTAAAAAAGATGTTATCGTGTAGAGCGAGATATTTAACCGACAACATATAGAAATGTGTATTACCGCAGAATGTTAATAACCTGATAATTCATAGATACGCGCGAATGTTATGACAATTTGTAATTCTGGAATACAAATCGCAGTGAGATATAATTTTAATAATTTAAAGAGTGTAAATCGTATATAATTATATATATATATATATATATATATATATATATATATATATATAATATATGTATATAAAATATGCATAACGCAAAGATAAATGTATTTATCAATTATATAAATTTATCGATCAAATTTTTGCGCAACAAACAGCGAGTCTTGGATCCGCCTAGAAAATTGTTACTCGAGTACCAGGTGAGAAATGGCTACACTTGATTTATGAGGCAGAGAGCGGCTATTTCTCCGACTGCTTAACTATTGTTTCCTGACAATAAGCGTATATCAGATATGAATGACACGAAGAAACGTTCTCTATCATTCATCAAGCTGGCACTCGGCCGGGAAGTAAAGTAATTACACGTTTTCCTGTGTCACTTGAAAGGACCATCTATCTGCGCGATGCTGCAAAAACGTGGCGATAATACCGACATACTTCTTTCGAAAAGCAGATGATAATTAACTGTCCGATCAATAGCGTAAGGTGCCGTGATACATAGCAGTTCGTTAAAAATAAGTTTTACACAGTCAAATCGTCCACGTGTTGTACAATCGTGTATTTTTAAAATTCTTCGATGATAAATCATATTTTACTGATAAATACGCACAAATATATGCTACTTAAATTAAACTGATAAGATCTTAAATTATTTGTTATATTACAAAGATATGATTCCATACGTATACAACGTCGAAAAACTATTTCATTATGAATTATGAGATTATTCTTCCATGTTTCCAATTTATATATTTATACAGTTGCACCATTTTCGCTTACCAAGGCATACCATAATTAATGTGATGTGTGTATGCTATATATGTTTCTCTAATTAATTATTATTTGAAAAACGTGGCAGTCGATTTCACGAATGAACAGTGTATTATACGTCAATCGTGACAGTAGTAAATTGCAGTCGTTTTACAAACGCTTTCTCACACAATGGCGAGAAACATTTTCTCCCGGTGTTGAATATTCCTTCTCTGACTAAGAAATTTATATATTCGGCATTTACAGCCATTACACGATCTTAATGAGAGATTCTATTCATGCGGATTAGGCAATTCTACTTGAACAATGAATGCGTAACTCACTTCGCCATTTAAAACGTTCTGCAATATATTTCTTCGAATATTAATACACAAACTTCTGCGCTGGATAAACAATGATAATAAATTTTGATTAATCATATTATTATACGGTATATTTGCTGTTACATTCCTATACGAAAGACTATATAAAATACGTGGAATTTTGATGAGATCATAATGCGAATTGTCTGTCATATTTCAACGACGATGTAAATCATCGTTCCTGCTATGACAAATCGAAGCTTCGTTGTAGTGACGCGTTACATAGGCGATTGCCAAAGATTTCATTATAACACATCTCGACAAATAATTTTCCCAAATAACTCTTAAATTCATCTTGGCGATGAATTGCCATTATGCTACAGACATGAAGCAAAAAGAAAACAAATTTGCATAGCGTAGTACACGAATGATGATCGTTCAAACAATATTGATAACTTACCCGAGGAAGGCCTGTCCGAATATCTGGTGCAGTAGACCCACGCTGGCCATAACATCTTTCCAGGATCGGTTGTTCCAGTCTGGTTGGACGTCGTGTTCCCAGTCGAAACACTGGTAGGGGAGGCGTTGGTCGTTGTCGTTTCCGAGCTGCTCCTCTCAGAAGTATCGGAGGACGATTCTAGGAAGTCCTTCGTTAGATCAATCGGCCTTGAAGACACTTTTTTAGGCCGGGACTTCTTCAGAGAGATAGGATCCGTGATTCTCCTGCCAAAGTCCGCTTTTAAAATATTATCTATACTGAACTTTAGACCCGCCTGATGCTGTAAGTTGTTATTATTGTTGTTATTGTTATTGTGATGATTGCCATTGTTGCTGATACTATTTTGCACGCCATTCGCGGAGGGCAAAGTACGCCCGTTCTCCTCCCTAGCGCTTGGCGATGCCGGACTCCCGGAATCCCGTTGCAGAAGCTTGCTGACCGACAGCCGATGCTGATGCACCGAATTCGCCGGTACATGCTGTACCTGCGAGCCCTGATGCAAATGCGTGTGGGCGTTCACGTGATGTAGATGCTGACTGTGATGCGGCATCAACGAGGTAGTTTCCCGCGGATCTCTACAAGCAGCGGGATGGAGAACAGGCGTCGTTGCTTGAAGCCCGGTGACCGTCATGGCCGACGGTGGTGACAACGAGAGTCTCGTTACTAGAGGAACGCTTATTGGTGTACGATGTAACCTTTCTACAGTTGGATAAACGATTTCATGACCCAGGCTATGCTGAATTCGCGCCGTATAGTCGGAAATATCAGGTTCCCTAGAAGAATATCGAGTAAGAAGGTGTTGCTGATGACTGGATTGATATCTAGGTATGATAGCCTCTTGCATAGCTTCCGGTCGACCTGGAGACGAGGCGGTAGCCGAGGAGGAAGCCGGAGATCTGACGGAAGACGCCGTAGGGGACGATGGTGGTTGACTGTAACCAGGTGGACTTGGTGCTGGAACGTGATTATTGGACGTACGCTGATAATACAGATCATTGCAGCTGGCGGAGCTGGAAGGCGATGGTGTCGCCGACGTTCTTGTGTTCTCCTCGTCACGGAACTCGCCCCGGCTACTTGCGGATTCCTGGTCGTACCTCATAGAGCCGCATACACGCACACCAACCACGCTAGTTGGCGTCGGTTCGCTGCCAACGCTCAACACTTCGCTCGTATCGCTCTCACAATCACTGTCCGCGTTGTTGCATTCTGTTCCTCGCGTCTGATCCCGTTTCTCCGTGTCCTCCTGGTCATGATCCAGTCGCGAGATCAGGTGATTCGACCTGATCTCCGGATCCGATGAGTCCAGACCCATTGGTGCCTCCGGGAGTGTACTCGACATTTTTTACCCGAAGAAACACCCACCTCGCAATGACAAACTTCGTTTTCTTTATCCGATCACAACGGAACTTTTGTAGACCGTGTTTTCATGATGCCTTCTTCTCCCCGTAACGTTTCTTCAAGAATTAATCATAATTCTCTTTCAATACTTAATATTTTTAATGATATCTTATGGAAATGATCCGTCTAGCACTGATAAATGTCATTTTCATATTTGTATATATCTGTATCATTGTCTGTTTGAATTTCACAATTCTTTTTAACATACATGATTAATTAACAAGATTATAATCTAACGATGGAACAATCCTTCTACTAAGAAGAATTTCTCTTCACACTTTTGACATTTATTTCGACCTCTTGCGAGTTTTATACCGGCTAAATAGTAACCTCACTCGGTTTCATTCCGACGGATAGTTTCGCGGACTGTTTCAGTCAATATTTATACTTTATCTCACTTTCATTTTCTATGTATTCCTCGTCGTAAGATTTTTAACGATGTTTACACCATAAATTACTTTGAACAAGTTTGTTGCTCATCTATAATACAGATCTTAGTTAGAATTCCAATCACGGTGGTTCTGTTGTCGCTTACAAAGCGCAGCCCTTCAAAGTTTCGCTGTAATAGTCTAACACAATGCACTTTCACATGTTTTCGGATCTTCGATCAATTAGACGTTCCTTAGGCGCCATAAAAAGATCACTGACGTTCTCAAAGCGACGATAATGCATTGGATGCGTCTCCGTTGTACTAGTTAGTGCACGATCAGGACGAAAATAGCGTCAGTGACAAAAGTAAGAACGTCAGAGTGAGTGAATTGCTCCGAGTAGATCGCGCCGATGAAAACGTGGAGTCCTTCGCGGCGCTGGTAGACGCGGGTGTAGTTCGACGGAGCCGTAGTGCGACGCCGTGAAACCGGACCGGGCCTGGTTGTCCAGTTGGTTGCCGCGGAACGTCTGCGGCGAGGAAGTGGCGGGAGGGCCCGCGATGGGCGTTTCTGGGTGTAGACCTGTACGCGTACACGCCTCCCAAGGTGACCCCGAAGGGACGAGGACGCGGGTGAGGGACCTGATCGCTCGACATCTGGTGGCTGACACGCGAACATGCTGCAATGAAACGCCCTAACTCGCCCCACTCGAATGAACCGACGTCTCGTGGGTTCGCCTCATAGGTGGTCACCACGTCCCACTTCTTGCCGTGATCGGTGGCATCACCCTACCTCGCGCCACGTCTAGAAGGCTATCCTTTTCCTACGCGCTCACCTCACTCGGTCGATCCCCACCCAGCGTTGTTGGGTAGTAGAGGTCTATTGGAGCGGCTACAGCCGTCTCTCCCTCTCTCTTTATTCGCGGACTTTATTCCGTCGCGACTCGCGGCGTGTACCCTGCGTTTCTTCCGAGTCCTGTATCTGCCCATAGGTGATACAACTCGCCGCACTATTCTGTCTTTGTCGACTCGTTTATTATCGGTGTCTGTTCCTCTTGCTTTTATCCCCCACCGTTTACTTCGCCAGTTGCTTCTCTCGTTATTCTCTTCGTTTCCGTCTGTTTCGCCTTGTAGGTACGTTTTACGCGTGTTCTTTTTGATTCCTCTAGTTGCTCATATATGATTTAACACTTAGCTTCTACTATATTTAAAACAGATGATATCGTTGCATTTATCTTGTTTAGTTATATGAACGTTCTACACATTTTCAGGTCTGTTGAACTTGCTCCGACTTTATTAGTTTCTTTCATCTTCACATTTATGCTCTTCCACGTTATCTTTCGCTCATTACTTTTTACAAACGAGATAAAAATATACTCGCCAGAAATAAATTTTTACTCAAGATGGTATCGAAACTATAAATCAGACGAAATCGTAAACTTGGATCTAGATGTGTCTATATATAATAAGATTCTCTCATAATTACGGGGAAGAAGAACTGAATGAGAGAAGTTAAGAGAGCAACTCTCGCGTGACATGGAAATGCAAAGCAGATAAAGGCCGCGAATCATCGGTAGCGAATTACTCGACTATCGATTCTCCACGATGCATTTCATTCTCTTGGAGAAGGTAGCGTGCATTCAGCTCGTGAATCATGTATTCATTTTTCGCTCGACCGGTGAGGAGCTTGAGCGCGCGTCAACATGATCCCGAAGCGATCGTTAAAGCTCATTATTAGTCGATCTTCATGCGGATAAGGATGTAATGAAGGTAAAAACCTATCAGCTTGTAAATTCCGATCTCGCAGATTTTGTATACGCCAGAAGATTAATTCTACATGTGTGCCACTCGGCAGTCAATATTACCATTTGTTCGTGTAAACAATTTCAACATTAGTATAATATTCTTAACATTATGAATATTTAATTATAACAAAATATTTTTAAAACAAGAGTGGACGTCTTATTTCTTAAAAACTAACAATCTGTTCAAATTGACTTCTTCGATAACTATTAAAAATAATATATTTAAAACGAATTAAGCTAAATTAATACTTACATAAAATACGTATCTATCTGGATGTACTGTAAAGAAAACAAACCAATTTAAAATTCTGTTAGTCGAAGAAATTTAACTGTCCGCAGATGCACTTTCAAGAATCTCTTTTGTATCTTGCTTCCTTTGTATCTCACTCTTCATCTTCTAGCAAATTCATTTTATTCTACTAATTCAGGAACGCCATCGTTTGCGGCCTTTGATGTGTGCACGTACTTCTCAAGCCAACGCACAAATAAAAATCTTCTGATGTATGCTCCGCCATCATGTAAGCTACTATAATGGCATATTATTAGTGACACATTAACAACTCGTAAATTTCAATGCGAACAATCATCGAGAAGAAGTGAGCGAGAAGCAAGACCGTCACAAAGTTTATAAATTCTTCCCATCGTATTATTCATTCCCGTTATATTATGTTGCATCAGTTGCGATAATAAAATTATATTTATTCTTTGTCATAAACGACATATTTGTTTCGCTTTAGTTTTCTCTCACTGAAAAATTGAAATATAAAATAAGATTCTAAATGAGATTACATGCGCATATTTCTCCTGACATATGTTCGTTTTGGAATATATTTCGCATGTACGGTATATGATATGCATTTGCGTGTTTACTGCTTTGTTCATCCTTTGCAATCATTTTTCATTCTTTCTATTACAGTTTTTCAACAAACATACGATGATCTCGAAAGGTATAGTTAAACGAAGATCGAGGGGATGAAGAGAATGCGTTGTAATTCAGATAAAATTGACGAAAAGGTGGTATTCGAGTGAGATAAAAGAATCGAGAACGTGGTAGTTTCGCCGGAGCGTACGAAGTACGTAATGATGGAAAAAAGACGTCTGTTAACAGCCGCGATCGCAGAATTAAGGACGATATCCTCGCAGCATGTACTTCAGCCTCGAACTCGTTACCGTCGGCTGGCTTCGTAAATTTCGTTAACGCTGGCTACCCTGCAATGCCCTGCATTCCCGCCTTAACGAGCGTTCACGCGCTCGTTAGTATCCCTAAGGCCTTCGCTTAGGTACACCCTGTAAGTTAGCCGGGACTTGCTGCGCCCGCTAATTCGTAAGCGGCTACTCTCATTCGTCGAGAGGATGCAGTTCGCTCTCGTGGAACAAGGTGATGCATCCTTCCCCAGGGACGGATTTGCAATGCCCGTTGTGTGCAAATCTGCACCGCTGTCTTCGTGGATGGAAAGCGCCTCATTTTGTGCGCTGATCCGCTGTTTTTATTACTTTGTTGAATCAATTAAGCGACGTTGATATTTTTCGAGACAATACCTTAGTGATTCAATCGATTAGTCCTTTTTTTTTAAGATTGAAATAAATTAGTAAAAGATTAATACAAAATTAATATTCTAAATCGCCGAAATAAAAATATTTTCGTAAATTATTGTACAATCTGGTACTCATGGTTCAAATAAAATCACGGTTTTATTTTAATTTAGGCATCCGCTTTTATAATGATGTTAAAGCTGCTTCATGTTTCTCGAATATATAGAGCGATTTTTTTAAATATTTCTTTTATTTATATATTAGATAATTAGATTATATATTTTTTTATCATAACGCTGCAATCCAATGCCACGTAACACGCACGCGCATCCTTCATACGAGTGAATCAATCTGCATAATTTACACCTTAACGCTCGGGTTGACTAATTTTACGCAGCTGATTTTTATCTGAACCCCAGATTTTATTTTAATTATGGCAACCGTATTATTTACGTTCCGTACAGATACAAGTCCGCTTAATGATACAATAATTTACACCGTGCGAAGTTAGTAATACATAATAAGGCTGGGAAATTCTTTTTAACGTGATTTACGATGCATCCGTGTGAAGCGCGTAATATGCGGCAAACTAAAATTCTTTCCGTGACATACGTATAAAATTGCGCTTCACAAAGTCGACACTGCCGTGGAATATCGCATATAATTTTTCGTTTATTTTGATTTATGGCTCGATTCGTGCAATTACAGAAGTCTTAATGTTCCAAATCAAGTAATGACGTAAGTATTTCTTTAACGAAAGAAATACTGAGCATTTTTTTAGTTTAAAATTTGTTTAAAATTTGCTTCTACCTCTAATTTTTTATGTAAAAACATAAATGTTGATATATATTCTGATATCTTTAAATATACACGAAAGACTCGGAGTTACTTAACAAAAAGCTGCGTCCCTGTTACTGTGCGTACGTATCGATTTCTCGAATATCAAGCTGCCCGGCAGCATTAGCATGGCAAAGAAGGCGCCAATTTGGCCCTGATAGCGGCCTGCCATAAGAAACAGGGAAGGACACTATTCTATGCGCGTTTTGTTTTAAGGTGTTCTTTTTTTGCTTTTTATTATAGCTTGCAGTGCCTCCTTTTCTATTTAATAACGGTGATATGTCAGTGCACTTGTCATTCAGCAAGAGACTATTATTTTCTCTAAACCCACAAACATACATTATCGATACGACGTGATTAAGCTGAAAAATTGACCAAGTCACGAGAGACTCGCCGCTTACGCAATTAATTGAAGCAAACTTTGTTCAGATCTATAGATAGAATTCTTCCTTAATTAGTTCCCCTTCGCACATAGATTATGAAGAATTAAATCTTACAAATCATTAATCCGACTCGCCTGACAGGATTAGAGGGAACAGCCGTAATGTAATTAAATTATTATTAATTGGACATTTAGATAGAAACGCGATGGACAAATTGCCCGTCGTTTGATAAGGCAGATACACGGAATTGCACCACATCGCAATAATGAACATTATTGCCCTCGCCGTGCGTCGCTCAACTATATACAGAGATAAATTACAGCGGAATTTACAATGGAGTCTTTATCAGATTTTGTTGGGTGCACGTCGCTCATTATTAGGAAACTTTTCTTCGGCGAAGAATTCGTCCGACGAAATCGTCATTCGTAGTTAAATAATTGCGATGTTGCAAATTGCCCCGGATCGTAATAATGCATCGCGCTGCAGGCGCTAAATTTCGTGGGATCACGCGAGAAGACTCGAAAGCTATATTCGCGAGGGAAATCACGGAGGTGCATCTATCAGACTTATCTGACGGGGAAGTACCTCTGGCAAACGCCCGACAATCTTATTTATGGCTTGCAACGAAAAACAGACAGCCGTGGTCAACGAAACGATTCGATTGGAAACGATATCGTTTAATCGATCGCATTGTCCGACGAAGGTAAAATATTTTTTATAGAGTAAAGAGATGATAAGATAACGTGTTCATGGTTGATGATTTTCAGCCTTTTTTCAGCCTCAACAAAGAAATGATTGCTGAATAAATCGCTATATTAACTATTGAAGTATTACACTATAAAAAAAGTATAAATATAGTTACAATAATTATAGTAAATAATTTTTGGATCTAGTATTAAAGGTATATATATTTATACAAATGTAATTTTACAACTTGCAAATAAAATTATTCTTTCCTGCAGTAATTAAATAATGCAAAAGTAAATTTATAATTAAAGTTAAGTTTGTAAAAATATTTATATATTAATTCGACAATGAATTTTTTTTAAGCTATAATATTGATATGTATGAATGTTTGAATAATAAATATAATATGTGCGATTTATTACCATTATGTTATATAATATTTAAAAAATTTGTACGTTTATACAGAAACTATAAAATATATTACTGTTACTGTATACATATAATTTGCCATCTAATATAAAAATATGTTTACATAATTAGAGGTGAAATAATTATCTCTTTTATAAATTAATAGAAAAGTATTGTCTGTATATTTCTCGTGCGTCAAAAATGATCAGTAATATTTCTTAAATTCTGTAGTAAGTTATAGACTGGATCACCGGCCAATGAAAAGAATTTATGCTTTATTTTATTTTCGCGAGTCAATTTATAGCCGCGCGACCGTGCTGTTACATCATCAGTATTTTAATGGAATCCCTCTTTAAGATAATACAAGAAACTTTGGTACGATGATGCGTGGCCCAGAGAACGCAATCACAACCAAACGTAACTTCCGCCAGGCGCTATCTCAGCATTCCACACTTCTACTTTATTTAAACGTATGTAAGCGGAGTGCGAGCTCACACACGTGCCACAGTATGGATACACAGTGGCACATCAAGTAAAATGGATACATATGCAGGCTTTCGTGTGTACACTATACGTACGTGCGGGTTGACGATGTATTAGGGATTCGCACCCGGTAAAATCCCGCCTCTCGACTCCGTATCGCGCGATAACTCGATTATCCGCGATAACCGAATATTTATTAG
>Ga0157363_1007110_pt1 | contig 10585 bp, 4 predicted proteins | sample AttsexASBM1_FD_111477 | JGI IMG/M metagenome (GOLD analysis project Ga0157363, IMG submission 111477) | Fungus gardens microbial communities from leaf cutter ant in Ribeirão Preto, State of São Paulo, Brazil - Atta sexdens ASBM1 | ecosystem: Host-associated > Fungi > Mycelium > Unclassified ...
ATAATCTCATAGAAGAAATACTGTTACAATGAATAATAAAAATAGAAATGTGTATTTTATTATAACTGACAAAAAACTAAGAGATTTTTTTATATCTCTATAATTACAATATTATATCAATTTTGATTGATGATATATTTACCATCTCTTTTTTTTGGAGGCATAATATCGAGACCTATATTCCTGAGAAATCCAACTTTTGGCTCGAAATCTGGCGTGTGAAGCAAACAATCCGGATGCTCACGCGGAATCGGTAAGACAGACTCTATCATAGGTTCTACTTCCAGAGGTACTTCCGGTGGATCGGGATTTATTCTGTATCTTTTTTCGACCTTGGACAATTCTATCTCTGCAAAAATAATGACAACGTCAATTCAGTAAATCAACATTAAAACACATAACAAAATAGCGTTATTCTTTTACCATTTTTAATAGTTAGTGTAGTCAGTCCAAATATGGCTAGGAAGGCTAATTTGTCTTCCGAAAATTGTAGTTTAGCCGGTGGACCTTTCGTAATCCAAAAATCCATGTCTTTGGTTTCCTCTTCGCCCTCCGAGTCGGAGCTACATATGACGCCTGTGTTCTTTTCTCTCCTTCGTTTACGCCTCTTCTCGGCTAAATCAAGGGTCGACATTTCCTTCGGTATTTCAGGCATCAGAAAGGATTTTTCGTTGTTGGTGACATCCTGCTTATTCAAAGCTTTACTGAGGTCAGGCACGTTCAGTACCGCTGGTTCGCACCTCACGGAAATCTCAGTCAAATTATTGCACTTGTCGGTAATGCAAAACGCAGTCGTCTTCAGCTCGTTGTTGCTTGTCGAGAAATTCAAGAGTTTTTCCTGATACTTCGGGATCTGCAAGAGCACATTGGAGACATTCTGACAAGTGCGCAGCACCTCCTCAGATTGGATGCTTTGCATCAGCTGTGTCGTGTCCATGGGTTTCTGTGCAATGTCGTTTATGCTAAACTTAAAGCTCGGTTGAAACGGTAATGTGGACAAGACGTTATTCTGATCGCATTGCAAAGTACAATCGATTTCGTTTTTCTTTTCGCATTCCTTCTCGGCAACGTTATGGTTCACCGGATGAAAGGACTTCAAATTCTTTCCCTGCTGTTCACAAGGCAGATGTGGAATCGCGGTTTTCTCCTGAACTGAATTCGTTGCGATGTGATTCTGATTTGACAATTGTGGCTGCCTGATTATATTTTCACTTACGGTCTTTTCGTTGCATGCGTTCAACTTGTTGTCCTTCGGTGCGATATCCGAGTTGTTCTTATGATGCGCGTTTGTATGATTTGCAATCTTACCACCGCTGTTGACTTGATTATTAGCGTTGAAAATGACGCTATTGGTCATTGTCTTTTCACTAGAAACGCAGTTATTGGTCGAGCTATCGTTTCGCGAGGTCGTCGTGGTTGTCGTTTGATGAGATTCGGCAATGTGATGCGCACTCTGCTGCTTTGTGATATTTGAATTAGCTGAATTGATGGTGTTTGTACCGCCGCTACTACTGTTGCTGATGTTTATCGTTGGTACATTGAGTTTGGATTGAGAATGATGCTGCTGATGAGATGACGACGACGACGACGACGACGATGACGACGTCGAAAAGTGCGGCGGTTTGGAGACACTTGGCACATGCGAAACGGGTATAGGAGGATGATGGTACTGTTGAGGTGGTGGATAGGGAATCGGTTGGGAAAGCGTTTGTTGGCTACTTATGGATTTGTTGTCTATCGTCGAGGAATTCTCTTGTACCACTTGACTACCTACAGGTTGAGAAACAATTGGCGTCATTGACGAAGTCTTTAAGGATGATGGCTCGTGATGGCCGATCTGATTAGCTATACTGTGATTGTGACTGTTCATTATCGGTTGTCTCTGTTGTGTCTTCGTAGAGGAGGAGCGGAACGAGTCTTCAAACGGCCTGACGAAAACCGGCTGCGACGTTGTCGTGATGCTCGTCGTAGTAGTCAGTGTCGCAGTCGTAGGCATTGTTCCTGCTGTCGTCGTAGCTATTGGCGGTTCCTTGTTTCTAGGCACATGAACATTGTGAGACAATGGCGGGGACTTATGAGCCATGTGATTCATGGCGTTCAATGTCGACGAGGAACTGTTTGGTGGCGTTGGCGTTGTGTGCGTAGTCATCGCACCAGACAAAGAACTCGTAGTCGTTGTACTGCTTGTACTATTCGCACGTGGTTGATGTTGTTGCTGCTGCTGTTGTAACGGCGGTTGTTGATGTTGCTGCTGTTGTTGGTGATAAATGGAACTGTTGACCGTGGTGGTCGCACTGCTCATTATCGTGGCTGTGTGCTGACTAGAATAAATGGTATTCGACGACACGGGGGGTAAATGTAAAGAGGGAATAGAGATGATAGGTGGAAGGGACATACCTAAGGATAGCGAAGGTGGTCCTATTACAGGCGTTAAGGATGGAATAGCGGGTATCGGTGTTGGACAGATCGGCGTCGAGCTTATAACCGCCGGTGGTGGCGGCCCAAGGTTCAGAGGGGGCAAAGTAGAACCCAAAGAGGGTGGAATGGGCGCAGAGCTAACGGAGCACATAGAAGTGGAGCCCAGGGTCGGTCCAATGGGTGCCACTGGATTGGGAAAAGGTGCCAGACGGGGGTGGTAGATGGTGACTGCCGCTGCTACTGTTGGATCGGAAGGCGGTGGCGGTGGTGCAGCTGGCGGAACAGAGGATTGTTGCTCCTCTTTTCGGGATTGATGATGATTGCTACCGATAATAACGGTAGATCCGCTAATGTTGCTGCTAGAGTTACCGGAGTTGCTAGTGTTGTTCCCACAGATGTTACCGATATTGTTAGCGTTGCCACCACTGTTGTTACCACCGCCACCGCCACTACCGCTCTGTCGTTCTCTCGCGTCGCGTTCTCGATCCCGGTCGCTATGCAACTGAACCGCTATGGTCGGCTTCCTAGCTGGAACAAATCCCGAACACAGTGCTTGGTGATCTTCCACTCTACAATGAAAGAAATCTTGACAATGGCGATACGTTGTAATTTTCCTTGTATTGTTTATAACATGCTTTATACATACATAAAGATTCAGTATTAATTATGAAATAATTTTGGAGTTTAAAATGAGTCCAAGGAGAAAATAAAAAATTTCAAGAGACATTTTTAAGAATAAAGAAAACCCAACATATCACTATAGCCAGATTTCACCATCTCGTAAATAAGCCAAAATTCTCAATATATCTTCAGCTCGATATATCTAATATAAAACAGTTACTTTTATCATCATATGATTTAAATGTTTTGTTATTATTTTGAAATAAGTTTTTATAACAAGCTCGCGCGCGAGGAGAAGCGTTAAGAAAATATTTATAATTATTTCTATTGTCTCGAGATTATATAGGTTTCATAAAATATAACGTTATGTGTGATTTATGACTAAATTAATTCGCATTTTAACAATACTTCCAATTAATGGACGCAATAGATTTATTGTAAATTATTACGCATTAAATAATGATCGCATTAAAAACGCCTACGCAATTAATATGCACAATGACAGTATGCAATATAAAATTTTACAAATTTATTTCGTAATTATTAGTTTATCTATTCCAACTTACCTTTCGTTTCGCTTAATTATATATTCCAGCGCTATAAAAAAAAAATCCTTAAATATATTCGCATCGAAGTATTGGGGATGATTACTGTCATATTTTTAATAAAGCTAAACAAAAAAAAATTAAATAAATAGTAAACCAATTGTCTCTCTCTACACTATCGGGGCAATAGCTATCACTGTTGCTCTTAATGTATTAACAATATAGCGACTTTTCTCATAATAATTGTAGTAAAATAGATATTAAAGCAATCGGACTACGAATACGGAATCTTCCCCAAAACTGTTTCAGAAAATGATTCGAGGGTCAAGAATTCCAAGTCCATTAGAATTGCAATCACATTTTCTGCAAGTTTTATTTTCATTTATAGTCCAAATATACATGTTTACAATAAATTATATATATAAAAATGGTGTAATTTTGACAAAAGAACATGTATGATAGTTTATATACATCAGTTGATTCAGTCAGTATGAGGAGCAACATGTTTACTATACAATTAAGGGAAACTATGTTGACATTAATTGGTTAATTGCAAAATTTCTAAAACAGTTGCGGGAACTAACGCAAGAGTGCATTGCGCCTGACAAAAGAACACTTGGTATCAAAATAATTAGTCTATTAAATTATAGCATTCACGCATCTGTATAAGTCCACGCCTTGAATTATTATATATTTTATTTATACATTCGTCTAACAAAATATGTTTATAATAAAATATGTTTTCCGTTTCATCAAATGATGAAATTACTTTTTTTGTTCAACGACTCTAATTAATAAAAATGTAATTTATGATACCTAATAAAATAAAACACTAACAAATAAATGAACGCTTAAATCATTCATAGAATATTAATAAACATACAATTTTGCTTATACGTCTTAACAATAATAATATATAAAAAAAAATATATATAACTTGAATTACAAGAAAATTGAAAATAATCTAAATTATATCATATAACAGTAGTCATCTCTCTCTATTTAATATTATATATCTCCTGTAATTTCTTGGAAATTATCATCAATTTCATTCACACCTAATTTTCCATTATTAATTATAAGCATTTTCGAAACTTAATGTCGAAATTCAACAAATTCTTTCGTTTAGAAGGCGTGCACTCTTATGTTTAAGTTTCGCTATTATTAATTACAAAAACGATTAACTACATAACCAACCTGTCATCGCACAGTAAGTAGTTTCACATTTCGAGTACTAAAACAATGGAGAAACAATTTGAAACACGTATGCGAAGAATATGTGTACACAACAGGTAAATGGCCAACCGAAGGCCGACTTAATGTTAACATGACATTAACAAAAGGCGACAGTAGAAGATAAGTCTGACTTCGGTCCGTAAATAGATAAATAAAAACAGCTAAATCTCGAAAAATTGGATCGCGTTCCTAAATCAAAATTAGGATTTTAATTTTTTTGCCGCTAAGCCCACTTTTGACAATTCGGTGAGTGTCGAGCCAAAAGATAATATTATTAATGTAGGATATATACTGGGCGAACGAACAACGAAAGGAAAGCGAATTTGGAAATTATTTTAAAACTTTTTTTTCAATGCACTCTGCGATCGAACAGGATTGATACAAATCGAACATTAACGAATGTTCCAAAGATATACAACCACTGTTCGTTTAACGTTCGTTCGTTCGCAGTGTATATGTAACCTATCTTTAGACTCCGCTCAGACACCAAATCGCGTGCTTACCTAAAAGATATCAACGCTACCTGCATAAGAAACGAGTATAACTATGACTATAATTTTCATTAAATCTAGATTAAAATTAGAAGCGTAGTATGTTGTTTGTTCCGTTTGTTTTTTTTCTTTTCGAGTTCTCACTGGGTCACAGTCATATTTCTACAACGACTTCTCCTCGCTCGCGCCGCCAGTCCGTCTATCTACAGAAGAACTTTGGCTCGCAATACAGGTCATCCGAACGCCAAGTGAACAACGATCACCGCTGAGAATACGATCTCGTTTGACGACTTCGGTTTCAGAGGGAGGGAATTAAAACTAAATAAGACAACGCGGGGCTACGGAGTCTTGAGAAAAACGCGATTTATGCAGATATTGCATATACTATTCTCGGCACTGTTTCAAGAAGATGCTAGCTAAATTTACTGGATATGGCCATACGAAAGAAATACGCGACAATTTGGGCGGTATTATGACGACGCTGCAGAAAACTTCGTAGTAGTGAAAAAAAGGAGATAGAACGAGCTCGCGCGCCTTAACGAGCGATCGCAGGCGGATCACGATCGCGCTTCGATCGATGCTTTCTTTCTTTCTTTCTTTCTTTCTTTTTTTTTTTTTTAATGAAAGGCAGTGGGGGGTGGAGCGACTCGCTCACCTGCAGTATCGGCGGATGCAGGGGCAGGCGCGGGTACCGGGGCAGCGGGAGCAGAATTTCTCACTGCTCTTCTCCTTTCCTCCTCCTCCCGCAATGCAGCCTGCTCCCGTGCTTGCCGCAGCCTATGCTCCTCCTCCAGCTTCAGTCTGAAAAAGGAGAAGCGCGAACGCGGCGTTAATGAAGAAGTTCGGCATTCCCAACCGCTCGCTCGATGAATCTTCTTTTTCTTTCTTTTGCTCTCTCTCTCTCTCTCTCTTTCTCTCTCTCTGAATCTTTTTACTTACCGTTCGTGCATCACGGGAGACATAAGGCCCAGGGAAGCGGGCGGCGGAGGAAGCATGTCGGGACTGTATCTCAGTCCGTACAAAGGATACGATGGCAGTCCGGGAAACAACGGTGGTCTTATCATTCCACATCGCTCCAAGTACAACTGTTCCTCTAACCTGTAATAAGAAGATACGAAAAATCAGTTAAAACTTTGATTAATTATTTTGAAAAGAAGATTTAGATATTGTGATAATAGAAGATTTAGATATTGTGATAATAGAAATTCTTTTTTTTTTTCTACTTTGACAATGCTAAACCGTTAATAAAGCAATATTGTGGCTTACCTATAAGCGTGCGGCAGGTGCGGTGGTGGATAAAGACCGGGATGGTAGGCGCTATAGGTCGCAGGATCCAAGGCGAATGCCGGTGGATGAGCTGGATGGTGCTCGGGCCGGTACGGCTGAAAACCGGAACGAGCCAGCAATTCGGTAGCCGCGGCAGTTACGCTGTGTTTGCTGGTTTCAACAGGTCTGGCAGTTGTGTACAAGGAGGGAATCTCTTCAGGTCTTCGTTCGTGCGTTGATCGCTCCTAAAAAAATAAATAAACGACATTTCTTAATCCACACGACAAATGCATATGTTTTCTTTCTTTTTTTTTTTATACGGTAAATGGATAATGTAATCAATAATATTAAATGAAGAATATGTGTGACATCGATTTTTTTAATATACTTGAATAATTCATGCGTTTTCTAATGTTTTCTAATCTTCAAAATAATAAATCGCGTATCATCGAGGAAAGAAATTAAAAAGTAGCAATGCGCGAATACTGTGATTCGTGGGAAAAAAATCTAGAATAAGGCACGGTTCTGTTCCGAGAGTTAATAATATTTCCAAGACGATTTCCTGGAAGGCGCTGGGCGAAGACGCAAATTGCCTGAAATTTTCTTCAGCTTATAGTCTCTTCCGCCACTTAGATATTACGAGCGGTCTCGCAGTTTATTGCCGGGCGTTGTAACGAAGTCGTGCATCGAACCGGCAATGAATTGCCGCTCGGATGACTTTGCCATGAAAATTGATAGGAACGCGTATCTCCGGTCAAGACAAAGAATTTATTATTATAGATAAATATTAAGTAATGTTAAGAAGATCAGTCCGACGGGCTTTGCAAAATTTCTAAAAAACTTTAAATGATATTGACTTATTCAATCATTACCAAAATCTTATTTCTGTTTATTGAAAAAAAGACGCTTCTGTTGACGATGATGTGTAAGAAATTAAAATTTTTCTGTTAACATTGTAAATAAAACAGCAGAAACGTACAGTTCAGTTCGGATTACTTAACTCAGATTGTCAGCGAGAGCCAAAGTTCGGAAAAGTCTCGCATTTGCAATGCAATAGCGCGGGCGATATACAATTGAGATAGGAAAAGGATCTTTGATCTCTTCGATTATTGGAGAATTGGAAGTACCTTATTGTCTTTCCGCTAGAATAACCACCTTTTTCATTTCGTTACCGAGATTGGTTGCATTTTCATCTATTTCTGAACCTTTGACACTTCGCAATCTTGCGAAGCCGTTCGATTCGCATGCCTTCCAAATCATTCTCTCTTCCTATTCGCGCTATTGGTAGCGGTAATTTCATCCCGTTTCAACACTTTCACCTTTGATGACGAGACATTAATTTCCGGTAGCAATTACTCTTAAAGAATAGTCCGAGATCAACCGCGCAAGATGTTCCAGAATTCACACGCTTTCTCTTAATTGCAGACTCTCCGCCGTAAAAATCGGATGAAAAGTCATCTATTAAAATCTTTTCTAATTTCCAACATTGCATTTTCAGATCATTAAGCCTGAAATTGAATTTCTGTCTTGAATGATAATAAAAAAAAAAATATTTTTTCGCATATACACAGCTTTGCTCTCTCCCCTGGGATTTATAATATACGAAATTCGCAAAAGGTGTACAATTTCAATTTTCCTGAGTATATCCTGAACGCAATAGTCTCGGTAATATCGTAAAATAAATCGTGTCATCAATGGGAGCAAATTCCAAAAGATTCGAAAGAGAACACAAATATATGCACCCTCTTTTTAGCCCAGGTTCTTCTACATCTATTTACGATATTCTTCGTCGACCCAACCGTACCAGGAAAAAAAGAAAAAAAAAACTCATCGTCACATCGCAAAGGTGAAGAAGAAGCCAAGACGACCAATGTCAACGATTTTTCTCAGCCGCGCCCGCTATGTATCTAAGCGGTCGTTTGTTATTCCGATCATAGGGACCACCGAGTCTGAGGTCGAGGGTACCTTTGTTCGCGTTTCGAGACGGATGCATTTCTGTCCCGAGCGAAAGAGACCGAGGGAGAGGGATAAGGTATAACACGGCTGGTGTAATTACTCACCTTAGCAGGGGAAGGACCTCTGACCAAAGGCGGTGGCGCCCGGTTCTTCGGGCTGGCACGCGGTTCCTCTTCTTGAGGTGCCGGACCCGCTTGCTTGGCCAGGTTCCTCAAGGCAGCGGCGAAGCTCCTGCTATTTTGCTGCCCGCCCGGTCCAGGTCCCGGGGTGTGACCCTGAGGTAGTACGCCGGAACTGGGTCGGTGGGACTTGCCAATCGAGGTTGGCTGAACTTTGGTGCTGACGGGCTGTAAACCTGAAAAGAGAACGGAAGAGGTCAACGCCCGGGTCCGTGTGAAATTTACGCTCGCGCATAACTTAACTACTTAAGATCTACGGACGTAGATCTTGACCTCGATGGTCAGAAACACGTCAACATGGCGCGGATCGTTTTTGACACGAATAAATGTCGTGCGTCAGATATAATCACAATGTCATTGAAATGCAACGATCTTCTCTCGCTGGATTTTCATAGCGACTTGCTGAATCAATCTCCGTTCGTGATGGTTCGAGGGATACACGTGTTACTCGAAGGGTACATGTGTCGCATGCCTAATTATCCTGGATAGGAATTCGATTAACCGCGCCATTTACTCGAATCTACCTATCGATTGTATGAGAATCTCACATAACGTGGAGCTTGCGGTAACAAACTTTCGATAAACGTGTACGTTTCATACTCTCATTCTGGAAGAGGCGTTATCGGGCGAAGATTAACGAGCGATCCCGTCGTCTCCACACACGTGCATTCTCTCTCTCACTCTCTCTCGTGTTCGGTAACGAGCGTGCCTCATAATTCTCCTTGCGGGATCGAAGGTCGCGCTCGTGTTGACGTGACCCGCCGGGGAGGTCGGTCGAGCATGATCGACTTCGTGGGAGATTAATTGCGAGGCGGTCGGCGAGAGGTAAGGCAAGAAAGGGAATAAGAATCAACGAACGTGTACACGCAAACCAGACGCATCGACCCAAAGGCACTCTTTAGATTGATTAATCTGAGATCCCAAATTTATCAATATACATTTTGAAGAATTCAATGAATTACTTCAGGATTGTTATAAATTCCTCATCCTAAAATTCTGTAACTTTTCTCAAATTTTCAGACAAAATTTCATAATTTTTACTGACTTTCGATAATATTTTGAATTTTATTTGTATTTTCGTCCTAATTTGAAAACGGTTATATATTATATTGAGACACCAATTTAACATAATGATATAAATTATTATTAATGTTGCTGATAATGATTGCATTCTTTTTTCTTTTTTAGCAGAGATCCATCGAAACGATGAGAAATCGATTATCATTGACAAAATGTGATTGAATGTCGTTGTAAAAAATGTACGTTTTCCTTTCTCGAATTTTTGATTTTACGATGGAAGTGACGAGTGATAAAACACGATGCGCATTAGGCCGCTGTAATGGCGGCAATAATTAGAATTTACGGCGAAGAATGTCGAGCGAACCGGTAATAAAATATCGTCAGCAGCTAGCTGCGCGAACCAGCGTTCGTTAATTAGACAAACCGACGGCGACAATTAATCGCGGTTGGTAAAGCGAGCTGGATAATCGACAAAGGTAGACATAATTTTAATTCCAAAACATAATTATAAATCGATCGTGTTACGCTTCGATAAAATAAGCGTGTAATAGTAGATGGAACGAATAATGCTTTTATTATGAAAATACTTGCGACGAGCGAGGTGGCATTAAGCTGCAATGCAAGTTTTAATTTAAGCTTTAACTTGTGCCGCAACTTGAGATGCAACGCGAAGGAAAAAATCGTGTATCGAAAGTAAATGTTGAAGTACTAAAAAACATAGCATATCTAATATCATTAAAAGAGAATTATATAGATGATCTAGTATTACAAAAACGCCATTCGACGTGAGTAAACTTACAAAATATTTTTGCACTATTTAACTAGTATTATTAACTAAAATATTTTCAATTAA
>Ga0157363_1007111_pt1 | contig 10585 bp, 5 predicted proteins | sample AttsexASBM1_FD_111477 | JGI IMG/M metagenome (GOLD analysis project Ga0157363, IMG submission 111477) | Fungus gardens microbial communities from leaf cutter ant in Ribeirão Preto, State of São Paulo, Brazil - Atta sexdens ASBM1 | ecosystem: Host-associated > Fungi > Mycelium > Unclassified ...
AATTTACACAATCTACACATAGACGTTTTCCCGCTTTCCATTAATAATAATTAGACATCGCGATGTTTTCTCTCACATGGCACACACACACACACACACACACACACGCACGTACACGCAGGCACGCACACAAACAGGCATATACACTCACTTATTGTGACTATGACGAGGCTCAATTGCGAATAAATAACGAATCAATCGTGCTGCGCCTTAATCATGCGGTGATTGACGCTTTGACCCATTTTCACGTGACATTAAATACGAAATCGATTGACGATCGGGATAGTATGACACTAATATCATTTCTGATGTCACGACATCGCGACACTCCTCCAACTTGTACTCGACGATCGATAGTTGTACAGAAATTAGCTCTTCAAGTTTTGATGACAAAACAATCGGATTCATGAACTTATGATTAATTTATATTTTTTATATTCATTAAGATTTAACACAGAAATATATACGAATATAAATAAATTAAGTAAACCAAAAAGATAAACAATAGTAACTTACTCGTTATTGAAACACATGAATGTCAACTATACTAAAAATCAGGCCAAAGACGAGCGTATAAATCGAGATTGTCATTAGAACAAAGCAAATTATTAGTTTTTATTATGACACTGCAAACTTTTTATAATCATATTTATTATTGAATTATGTAATAACAAATACAATATTTAATTTAATATCACGTGAAGAAGAGACCAGAAAAGAGTTATTTTATCTTGTTATACGGTATTATACCTCTGTGAAAACGGTGTCGTACTCGCAGACCGTGCGCTATTCTTCGTATTTCACAAGTATAAAATATTTAACCTCCATACGCGTTAATCGTCCATTCCACAACGCGACTGTCGGATAACGTAATTGACAACGCCGTCGACAATGAGCGGTAGTAAAAGTGTTGTCGTTATAAAGCATCGTATCCTTTGTCTACCGACGTTATTCATTGTCTCATTAAATGGACGACTTTTATGTAAAAGGACCTGAGTGCCTTTATGTCAAAACTGAGAAATAAGATTCTAAAGTTCTCCCTAGGAAATGTAATAGCTTTTTATGCTGTGATTTACAGTAAAGTTATATGATCTTAATCTACTTAACAAATCAGACATACAGGATTTGAGATTTAACTATTAATAATATCGGATTAATAAATGTTAATTTGAAAGTATATATACATTTATACAAAAAGATGGATTGATCGTTCTTTCGTCGCTTAATTGTTTTCACATATGAACATTTTCAAGACGTCAGAGATTTACTCCATAAATGTCGCCAACTCAAAAGGAGCACAATCGACACTTGATGCCATTTATAGAAAAGCCGCCTGAATGGAGGTAACAACATGACTATCTAAGATTAGATTCGGGAGAAAAGCGATGTGGACCCTTGAAATACCGATATATTTATAATGAGCCGTTTTAAATAATATGATAAATTTTCTAAAATAAAGGAAAATTAAAGAAGGCGAACATTTGGCACGTTTTCCTAATCGGGACGAGTAATTATCTCTCACTTTCGTTTGCGCGCCTCGTTGTAATTGGCCGAAATTACGTATAAAAAATCGTTTACCGAGCCGTCGGCGGACCTCAAATTTTCCGAAAATCTGCCTAGATGCATGTGAACTATAAAAGTATTATTTGTAAAAGAATCCTAACATTAATGTATCGACACATGAAAAATTTAGCTCAAAAAAAAAAGTGGAAGCATGATTTTTTTCGTATTGTAAAAATTCTTTTTTTATACAAATAGTTCGTAATTTTTGTAAAAATGAGGTCATTTTCAACAATATTTACTTTTAACATCGATGGAAGCAATTCTACTTACTATTATTTCGCACTCCCATTTCTTGATATGCGAAGATTCTCGTGATATTGATCGAACATCCATTATAATTCAAGATTTGATTTCTGATGATCAGGCAGTTCGACAATTAATAAATTATTTACAAAGTATCATTTTATCTAGAAAATTCTATTCCCTACTTTTTGCTCAAAACATATACCAATATTTTTTCACCTTCTTGTGAAATTTTTTTCATGGCATAGAAATGGAAAGCCTTCTCTTGCTTAATAAGATATTCTCGAATGATTTAAATGTAATAGTACGTATCTTTAGAACAGACTATAAATCGAGAATAAAATTACACGAAACATCCGTGTTGCATGTTGAAGAAATTAAAAATGACGTAGTTGTCTGAATCGAAAAGAGAAGCGTCTCTGTCATACGTTCGATTGACATAGAAATTTAATAACGAAATTGCCGATAAAAATATTTCCGTCCAATTGTTCGCATGTGAATATGTTAATGAGAAAAATTTCAATTACTGCCTTGTCATACGCGCTAATAAATATTTTTTCCACAAAAAAATATGGAATATAAGATTATAGCTGCATAAAGTATAAAGAATAATAGCAAAGTATAAAGAATAATGATTTTTCTTTATAATAAAAAAAAGTGTCTTGACATCTTTAAGGATATATTACATGTATTTGTAAAAAAAATAAAAAATTATGAAAAAAATTATAGATTTTTCTACATTATATTTGTAATATTCATTTTTAGAAAGTATAAATGTCCTATTCAAATCACTTTTTGGCAGAGACACCTGCCAAATATATCCGATACATCCTTAGAACAGTTAACATTGTGAATATCTATACATCTAATATATCCTTAAAAAGGTTGAAATGGTGAACATGATTAATGCAATGTAAAATTTTTCAAGAACGTTCCTTTGCCTAGTGCCTATTTAGAAATTCGAAGAGTGTACGCGATACAAAATTGTATTTCTTGGGGAGATATGAGGTGTACGCATTGCGAATTCACGAACGAAAGGCCCAACACTACGCTTTTCGATCGCGTAAAATCGGCGTTGGATCAGACATTGATGCTTACGGCATGGCAGCTCGTTTCACTCGATCGCGTCTAATGTGAAATTTGCTCGATGGAAATTCACGTTAATTAAACACACGCGATTTCTCACAGCAGTCATTCTCGGGAGCGCTTCCTCTCCGGTATAGATGACCACTCGACGTGAACGACATTTTGTGTAATGAATTTTGTATATAACCGCCTCGCCCATGATCTGACATTTCCAACGCGAATTAAAAAAAAATGGCGATTTAATAATTATGTCACTGGTGGTGCGAAGACGCGGCTAGCTAACGAGATACCTCGTTAATCCGTAGACGGATAATCGTGGTAACCGTAACTTGTGATGACGACGCGAACAAAATTTCACGATCTTCAGTCTGCCGTTAACGTTTCGTCGATATTCACTTGGCTGTTAATTTACACAAGCATTAAGCGGAAGAGCGGCTACGTTGTTGGATCGATGCCATACGAAATATGGATGGCTCGTACATAAAAGAAATCGCCGTTTTTGTAATGCAAATAATGCCGGTCTTCATAATGCAAATAATAATGGAAACAATTTTTTTGGAACATATTTCTGATCATCAGTTATTTTAAGATTAATTTACTAATGAGTTTCAAATAAGTTACAATGAGTTATAATGATATTCATAATTGATAAATTATAATTTCATGAAGAGGAACGAATCTATTTTCAGTTATTTAACTGTAAATTATATATTGTCACAAAAGAGTAGAATATAATAAATTTCACAGTATATATCTTATACATAAATAACACGTAAAGATAAGTAAAACAGCAAAATTGACGCTTTACTAAAAACATTCCTTTAAATATAAAAGAGTCATCCATGTTACACTGTCGTGCGCTAGTAGTAGTCGGTTTGTTTCGTTCACGCGTTGCATTATTTAATTTAGCATGTTGCTTGTTAATTTGGTGCTTTTTGAGTTTCCCAAGTTTCCATTATTTCTATGTGAGAATATGAACATTATTATTAACATTCGTTCTCACATATCATATTTAAATTTCATGAAATGCGCTTTTTTTCATCACTGAAATGCGAGCCGGTAATATTTAATTACCGCGTAGAATTGACATTGATAGAGATTCCGAATCTGTATATATATATATATACATACAGGATTGGTAAAAACTAATGTTTTTTTTTAAGAATAAAACATATTGTGTTTTTTCTTAAATATATTTTTAATGCTGCAAATATGCTTTAAACAATACTATAAAACAAACATATTTAAAACATATTAAAAACATCAATTTAAGCATATTTTAAACTGTTTAAATATGTTTTTTTATCAACTGATATAATTTTGATCTGTCATTTGTCACGAATAAAATAATGAAAATATAATTGTTTTCCTTAAAAAAAAATTGGACCCATAAAACGTTATCACGCAAAGGATTAAAATAATAATCGAGATGTCCATGTCAATTTATCCTCCGATTTCTATAGAAGAATTTTGTTTAATGGTGAGCCTTGTTATATTTACGAATGTATCATTCAGCACAGTAATCGCTTCCGTTTAAAATATTATGATTAATTTTCCGTCAGGATTGATATCGATAAGATTCGACAATAAATGTCGATGGATTGCCGAGAACGCGAGGCGACGGAGCTACTTTACCGCTATCTCAGAGTTTCCTTAGGTTAGCGAATCGAGCTCGTGGTAAACGTAGTTTGCGTTTAAGGGCAAATAGGTTACGTCTATCTTACGTCGAAGTGACCAAGTGGTGCAGTATGATCAGGACGATGCCGATCGTCGCCGGCGGCGCGTTGTCTCTCGACGTTGTAGACGCTGAATTGTCGTCCGCATCGAAGGCTGGTTCCAGAGTTGATCCTGTTTCCCTCAGGGATCCTTGATGCGCGTGGTTCAATCTGTGATCGCGATCACCAATCGAATCGCCCGCGTCATCCTCTGATCGCCGGTCACTGCCCTTTTTGGAATGTTTAGGTAGCTCCATGTCTGTAATGTAATAAGAAGAGAAAAATTTAATCAATATTTTTTTGGATAAAATCGTTTCCTTATTTAAAAAAATTCCCTTATTTCACAATCCAAAAAATTAAATTTTTCGGAAAAGGTGAAGAACTATTTTTTTTAGCTAATCTGTATATTAATTTAGAATATATTGTATTCTAGAAATTCTTCTAATTGTTTAAAAAGTTCTTAAACTTAAACATATTTGATATTTTTCTAAATCTCTCTTCATCTCTCTTATTTTTGTTTTTAAATCTGTCTTGAACAAATTACTGTACTTAGAGAAAAAGATAAAAAGAGTTAAATAAAAGCGAGGATTAAACGCGATCCTTTTACAAGTTGTCGAGTCGATGTGAAGAACGTTAGAGTTGTCGATACTTCTGTTACGCACGTGCAATGAGAGCGCCAAGCTTGCAGTTTCTTCATTGCTATCGAATTCAAGGCACGACCGTCGAAACATTATTTCAACTGTGGTCAGTCGGCGCGTTCCGGTAGTGAGTAGATATCATTTTTTTTCCGCATGTGTAGAAGCTCGATGGAAGATATCACACGATGTTTTTACACTCAATGTCATTCGATACACGCGAGGCGAATAAAAGTGAAGTGAGAATTCTTTTTTGGAATTTCGTGCAATGCTATTGTTGCGCGCAATAGAAAACGAATTGACTCGGTTCTCTCTTTTTTTTTCTTTTTTATCTCCAGAAATTCTTTTTTAGCTGTGAGATATGTGCGTATATTTTTTAAATATTTATCACATGAATTTCCTCTGAATATATCTTTGTCTTTGACATCTCTCGCGTATTTTTCAGCGGTGCTTAATATCCGTGGCACGTTCCATTGAAATTCAACGAGCGAATGATGAGCAAGTCGATACGTGATAGCGGGAAACATGATGTTGCAGAGGAGGGGAGGAGAGATACAACGATATGAGACACCATTATCTCTCGTATGTTAGGAGATCAATCGATATGATTTGCTCTAGGAAATAATTGACGTTAATTTCTCGTACTAGTTTAACGTACTATAGCTCTACATAATCCTCACATGATTAAATTCTATCTATATTAAACGTTATTGAGAACTTCATAGTTACTGTTTTTATTAAGTAGATCTTCCTAAATAGATCTCGAAATTATATTTTACAAAAAAAAGATATATGAAAATCGGTTCAAATCGGCCGAAATAACCGATGAAATTTGATTAAATGTTAATTGTGAAATATCTTGTTTCGTGTATGTGAACAGAATTATATTAACGTAATCGGATTCGTGTAACTTTAGAATGTCTAACTCCTATATTGATTATATAGCTTCGACGAAGCTACTAAATACCGAAATCACAGAGTTAATTGACAAGATCGTGTTTCAATGATATTGAATTAGATGTGCTCTCTACTAGCCATTTTGCTACTTACTCATTACGGGGCGCTCAACCAGCAGCGAGGCGCAGTTTCCATCCTAATTTTCCTTTTGCTCGGTCAACTCCACTCAGCAATATTGCTAATGAATTTAATCCGAATATATTTCGACGTAAATTCTCTGCGCAAAAATTTCACCTTTGCTTCCGCGTGGAAAATTCACGAATGCGTAAAGACTTTTTTTTACGATATATAAAACATTTTCGGCAATTACATTTATCTGAGATTTTTTTGATTCGAGGATTTGAAAATCGACTCCGCAACGGTCGCAGACAATTCCTTCGGGAATAAAATTGATCTCGGTAAGTCCGCGACACCCGATATACAGCTGCTGTGAACGAAGAGACAGGTTGCGGTAGACCGGTGCCGGTGGTTAGAAGAACTATAAGAAGAAGTAGAAGTGGAAGAGAGGGTGCGGCAGCCCGTCTAAATAGCAGTTTAGCACTGATAACACTTGGCAGACTTTTATCGATCATGTCTGGCAACAGATGGCTCACCCAATTCCGGCGCGTTTTGTCTGGTCGGCTGATATAAACGATAACTAATACGAGACACAGAAGTACGTGGGGCTGGGATGATAGGGAACAAGAAAAGAGATAACGGCGGACTGGTGGTCAGATTAGATATTGTTTCACGGTCTTTTAACCGGAGACGTGATGCCCTGACGATCTTTCCTATTGTTTCGTAGCGATTTTTTGACGGTGGCCAACTCGTTTGATTTAGAAAAAATTACATATTATTGGAAACGCAAGTGAAGAAATTTCGAACAACTTTTGAAATTACATATATTAGCGATAATATATTTTTTTAAGTACTGCTATGTGTGCTTTCTTTTTTTTTATTAAAAAAATAATTATCTTCATTTTTCTTTTGTAATAAATTGAAATCGGAAAGACTTGCGGAAAGACGTCTAATATATTTCAAATTATTAGAAATCTATACTCAAATTTTTACAATGGAAGTAATATCGATCATTTAATATAGACGACGACTCATCCTTTAAATTGTATCACGGGATATGATAAGAGAGTTTCAAGTATCGAAGAGAGAGATACTCCTGTATAATATAATATCTCAAGAGAAATCAAACCCGCAGACTTATAATTTAAAGCAACGCGATCTTCATCCCAGAGTTACGCCTCTGATATCGAGTCCTCATTTATCAAGGTAAATCCATAATCCCAACCGTGCGCAATCTGTGACAAGAACATCCCTCGGAAGAACGGCGGAAAAGAGGATACGAAAAACCAGTACGGCATGGTCAGACGAGACGAGGAAGGTGGGTGGAAAGCTCGGATATTGTTTCGCGGACTTTCGGTTTTCGACATGATGCGCCAACATGCCGCCACTGTCCTCGTACGTTCCATAGCTTACCGGTCCTCGCCCTGCACGGCGCTCTTAAATCTACCGAGTACCGAGCCACCCTCCCCGGACGGCGTAGACAGCGCACGCTCTTTTCACTCTTGACTCTTCGCGCCCCGTTTACACCGACGGTTTAACTGTTAATCCTTCGAGTTTATCTGATCGCGTGACTTCAACGAGAAGTTCGAGCACGCCAGGATAGCATCGCGCGCTTCCTCCGCGCGTACACTCGCTCTTTACACGACAGCACGATAAAATTGCCGTCATTAGGATTGCACGCGCACTCGGAAGCCAGAAGGGGTGGTTAACTCACAGATATCAAGCCTGGTTTTGTCCAGTTTGTTATGCCGTTCTATTCGTGTTTTGATAAAGAGATAAACTGAGGACTGGTTCTTTTTATTAAAAAATAGCGATGGAAGAATTTTACATATAGTGGTCAAAAGTTTCTGGCCAATGAATAATTTTCTTGTATTGCTCGGATAAAGAATATTTACAAATAAAGATGTAGTATACAAGTATAATATATTTAGTATATTTTAATATATTTTAATATATTTTAAAATATTATGTTCTTAATTATATACAAGAATGTTTTTATAAATAAAAAATCTTCTGTGTACTAAAAAAAGTTACATAAATATATGTAGGTACTACTATATTATAGCCTTGTTATTATCACACGTTACGTTCAAAGCAATCTTAATAGTTTATATTCTATAAATAGAAATTTTAAACAAATATATATGGAACTCTTAATATTAAAACATTGATAAAGACACTGTGTATCGAAACATTCTGCGTAATGTGTGTTACATACTTTTAATGATGGTATATAATTTTATAAATTAAGCAATAGAGCTTGTATTTATTGCTTGTTTTTTGGCCTTAATTCTCCTTTACGATTGTTTTTACATACATGAGCAATATTTTTGATAGAATTATTTTTTATTATAATAGAATTATAAAAGACTTTTATTAACTTATAAAGTTTTGAAAAACTGGATTGATAAAAATTATCGAAAAATTAGATTCGAAAAATTATACGTTGGCCGAAAACTTTTGACAGTTATTGTAAGCTATATTGTTATTTCTCGAAATTCTAGTAGTAGTAAATTCTGTTGTATGTTTCACTCTTCTTTATACTCTTGTGATTTGTGTTGAGATATTTTGATATGCGCGCGGAGATGCAGATTCTGATCGCACCGTTGCATGTAAATCTGCAATTTTATGCACGCTTCTCATCAATAACTTGCTCGGAATTTAGCTTCAATCGCGCGACGACGTGTAGAATTTTCGCTATGATAACGCAAAACTCACAACATAATGCGATAATAATTTTTATTGCCAATTTTTAAGCGGATTATAAAAGCTACATTCCATAAAGATGCTAATTTCATAAGAAGAAATACCGACATTATTCATTCTGCCTCGTTTTGAATAGGAAATGTATGAAATATTGCAATATGTTTTAAAAAATATTAAAAAGTGAAAATTACAGTCGCGCACTGAATTATTTATAAAAGAAGATCATAAAATAGTAAAGCGTATGAATAACACATGAATATGAGCATTACACATCGTATCCTTTGTGAATAAGCAAAATTAATGCCAAAAACAGAAATAATCCTGTGAATACGTACTATGCTTTATTATAATATTACGGTCACTCGGAATTTGATCAATATCTATTTCGTTTATTTAAAAGCGCTGGAATAAGTATAATGAATCGATTTGTTACATTTATTAAGTATATCATATCAATTTTCTCTTGTCATGTATAATCTGCAACATATGTGAAGAATAACGATATCTAGAATCAGGTACCTGTACACCATCGAGCCATATATTGCAAAAATATTATTTTGCTTAATATTCCTATAAAATTGAACTGTCGCTATTTTAGAAAATAAAATTTTTATTTTATAAAAACTCGCGAATTATTTTAGAAAGCATTAAAAAATATTGCTTTGTTTTGATCAAATAATTTCAAAAGTACTTGAAATCACATTTACTTCAGAGTTCAGTATTTTATTATTCATCCAGAGTCGGAGAACTCATGCCATTCCTATGTAATTAAATTGTTGCCAACCTCATTCAAGCCTCAAATGTAACTTATATTATATATATATATATATATATAAATAATATAAATTTAGATTTTAAATCTAAATTCTGTGAGTTATTGCCTTCGACAGGCAATTTTTTAGAATTTTTTTCAAGAATGTCGCCTCCCTAAATTTGCTGCCTCATGCATAACTTGTATTAGCCTAGGCGTTAATACATTGTACGTTATCATGATCAAAAATTACAGAAAATTCCAACGTGTAAAATGGATTGATTATGCTCGATCGCTATTTCGTGCCAGGAACGCAGGGTAATTCGCAGCTTCGCTGAATTTTCTCCAGCGCTATAAAGCGGAAAATTATGTGACGCGGAATCCGGTAAATAAACTGTGAAAAAATAAGGATGCGCTTCGAGAAAAATAAGCGGGAAGTTATGGGCGCATTTACGGCTGATGACACACCGGCGAGAGGACCGCCGTCGAGCCACGGAAAAATATGCCTTTTTTCATTCGTTTTTCGACAGTAAAAGGAGTCTACGTACATGCGGTAAACGGATCGTAACGTTCAATCAGAGTGGAAAATTATGGGGTACCGCTCATGAAGACTTATTGCGGTCGTAGAGTCATCCGTCGCATGTACAACGTGAGATATCACCACGCTATCCAAAATTTTAGCTCTATCACGCATATTTTTTATCTCTTATCAAGTGTAATAAAATTTATGTTATTTATCTTAAATTTATGTTATTTGTCTTAAATTTATGTTGTTTAAATTTTAAAAAGACAATAAAAATAATATTAACAAAATTTTTTCTGACACGATAAAAAAAGTTTTACAATTGCGCTTATTACAAGTCTAATTTAGA
>Ga0157363_1007112_pt1 | contig 10584 bp, 14 predicted proteins | sample AttsexASBM1_FD_111477 | JGI IMG/M metagenome (GOLD analysis project Ga0157363, IMG submission 111477) | Fungus gardens microbial communities from leaf cutter ant in Ribeirão Preto, State of São Paulo, Brazil - Atta sexdens ASBM1 | ecosystem: Host-associated > Fungi > Mycelium > Unclassified ...
CTTGACCAAAGATGCCAGTGGCAGATTCCGGATCATCTTGGGTGATACTCTCTATCTTGACCTTTGGGTCCTGGACCTTGAGCACCGATGGATTTCACAACAAACTAGAAGTTGTTGGTCAGTGCTTTTCCTCTCAGTAAAGGTATACTAGAAAGCCGTAAAGTAGTCGCGACTCTGATTTGAAAAGCTCCAGAAGGGGGTGGGGGTACGCATTTTTTTTCGGAGTAATGGTCGAGTTCTTTGCTTCCCCATCCATCGGCGGTAGGATCTCAGCTATTTGTAAGAATTCAAATACTTGTGAGAATGAACGGTGGACTTGTCGAGCGCAAGACAAATTCTAACACAGATCCATCCTAATGGTAGATATCACAAGATCATTCGCTTTGTGCACGAGGGTCTGATGGCAGTTTATCGGGGATCCCCCGTTACTATGAGGCCATGATATTGGGTACGCATGCCAGAGTGAAACATGAGCCAACAACCGGAGTTAAGCAGTAGCACATGGACATGAAGTATGATAAAAGCATGATCACGGCGATGATAGCCAATCGTCATCATACATTGACCAATGAAGATTTCAAAAACAGGGTTCTGTTATCTCTGTTATCTCGAACATGTTGGTTGAGCGAGAAGAAAAATGAGCCGAGATGGAGTGGGGAAAAGGTCGTATTCACAGCTGAAATTCTCCTTGATGCGCCCTTTAACATTGAATTGGAGAGTGTGATAGTGACTACTCAGGGAATGGTATTCGTGCTTCCAACTTATGGCTACTACACGACAGATAACACCATCATCTGGATTAGTTGTAGTCCAGATATTGTCATCCCAAACGAGCTTTCTTTCGACTATGCCCATTTCCGCCGACAGCAGTCGTTTGTCCAGCGTAGACCCCACCAACACTAGCGAAGCCAGTCGTACTACCTGGCTTGGAATGGGGCTGGCCGAACGGGCCGATAATATGATTATGACCACCACCATTATGTCCACCAGCACCTTGATGGGTGGTGTTTTGTGCAGGCAGCGGCATCATAGAAGGTGCTTCGTCCTGCGTGATACGACGGTGCGGAGGGAACTGGTGAGCCGGAACAGCTTCGAATGCGCTGCCGAGATTAACACTTGACAAAGATTTAAACAAAAGTGGGAGGAAGTACCTACTTCCATGTGGGTTTCGGATCTTCATGAAACCATTTGTGTTGAAGCGCTTCTTTGGCTGTCAGTCTGTTATCTGGGTCATATGCAAATAGTTGACGAAGAAGGTCGTAACCTTGAGGAGAACGAATGCGTGAGTGACACCACTCCTGCAGACGATTCGTGTAACTGATGCACGACACCCTGTTCAACTAGAAAAAATAGAGAAGACACGAATACATACGGATCTAGTTTCTTCATACTCGTGTACTCTGGCATATCGACAACACCAGGCCAGTCTTTCTCTAAACATGTGAGGCCAAGCAGTGTTGAGAATTACCGGAAACCACCTACCGTCAGGCGTCCCCATCACTTCAAATATTTTCAGCAGCTGATCACGTTGAAAAGGAACATTCTTTTTCGAATCAAGTTTTGCTTCTTCACCCTTGAAGATAGGACGAAGGCTAGCAAGTTCGGCCATGACACACCCTACTGCCCAACAATCAATGGCTTTGTTGTAGTGTTTGGCACCCATCAGAAGTTCTGGAGCGCGGTACCATATGGTTACCACAATCTTGTCTCCTGCAAAGAGAGGCTGGAGAGGCTCGTAGCACAGACGGGCGAGACCAAGATCACCGATCTTGACCACGCCGTCGGAGGTGATCAAGATGTTCGCTGGTTTGAGGTCACGATGAAGGATGTGGCAAGAGTGTAGATAGAGAAGACCATTGAAGAGTTGGTAGATAAGGGACTTGAGAACGACATGCAAGACTGGCACACGAATAGTTTGAGAGTGGTGGTGGATAATTTGCTGAGGGGGCTTCAGAATAAGCACGCCCGAATGGAATTTGAAAGTCATACTAGAAAGTCATGTTCCGCGTATTCAAAGACCATGTATATGGATTTTTCTTCTAGTATGACTTCCTTGAGGGCGACAATGTTCTCATGATTGATTTCCCTATTCAACTAGAACGATATGGTCAGTTCTGGGACTCAATGGAATGGGGGAGAACAGACTGCAATTTCCCTGATAGCACTCTGGCTGATTCCAGTGTATGTTACCACATCGCCCTCCTTGTCCGGCTTGAATTTCTTAATAGCATGTACTTGTCTGTCTTCTTCCAGACTCTGTGCCTTGTATACACGCCCGTATGTCCCGGAGGATATGAATCCAAGAATTGCGTACTTGGAGCTCACAGACCGATGACTAGAGTCATGTTTCTGTCGGTAGAGGCGCATAGTATCATGCTGCAAAATACTGTTCGACCATTCGTCAAGCATTTGTCAAGCATTTCACTTGATTTTGACATATCATCATAGGAGGATTGAGTCCTCATGAGAATAAACTTCCATTTGCAGCAACTCTCTGATTTCGCCAACAGCCACGCTATAATATAGTACCCACTACTAGCATGAACTCATCCGATAGCTTCACGTTTACGGTTGGAAAGCTCGGTGCGTATGGTCAATTTTTCACATACAACAGGACATTGATGCGGTATTGAAGATGCTGGCATGGCTGTGGGTTTGGCAATGGCTTATTGGCTCTGTATTGACTCCTTCTCTGCTTATAGATATTGCTTGGCGAGCGGGCTCACCTTATTGAATTCCCTTCAATACTTTTACCACCAGGCGCGACAACAGGGTCAATAGTCAACATCTCGGTTACGCAGAACCATGCCGAAGAGAAACGACGTGATATGGACTTTTGGCAATTGCAGGAAGATATCATGAATGAATTTGGAGTGAGGTCTCCTGAGCATCCAAGCCTTGAAGTAAGGACAGTCATCAATTGTATCAAGATTTGGTACTGACATTTTTAAGTTGCGGAACGTCACACAGACATCGGTAACTCTCGAATGGCCTACCATTCAGCTCGCCACCGCGAAGCTGCGGTCCCTTGATATTTATCGAAATGGCCAGCGCCTTGCTTCGATACCCTCTCCTCTCACGAATACCTCCACCAAACTTTCAGGCCTTGAGCTCAATACGGAGTACTCATTCCAGCTCATTCTCCGAACAACTGCCGGTACTTTTCCCTCCAACGTTCTTCGTGTCCGCACACACACTATGACCGATACATCGGGTATCCGTGTCTGCTTTGGCAATGTTGAGGACCCGGTATCGTTGGAGAACGCTAAGCTGGCACTTGGAGATATGAAAGCTAAGTGGAGCGAGAAGATCCAGATTGATACTACCCATTTTGTGTGTACAACGCCTGCAGCGACGCCCGCCGGAGCGCAGGCAGCTGGGAACACAAGTGGTGCTCCTGGTCTCGAGTATCAACGCGCTCTGCAGCTCAGTATACCTGTCGTCCAGCCACATTGGGTTCTTGCCTGTCACACCGCGCGAAAGTGAGCGAGTAACGAGAACTCCTTTTGATTCCAAATAAGCTTACAAACATATAGGATGGTCCCAATCGCAGCGTACTACCTTGGAGCACCTAGCATACCTCAACCTTCATCAGGTTTCAACCGACACCAATCTATGTCCCAAACCTCTCTTCCCCAATCTCCCAAGTCTCCTGATTCATCTTCTTCGCCAAGATACGCTTCCACGGCAAGCCGCTCGTCCATGCCCGCTCCTGCTCGCAGTTCAATCAGTTCGCATTCTCATCCCATCACTGGGGCTGCATCCTCGTCAGTTAAATTTGAAGTGCCGCAAGAAGCGGACGAAACTGCCGTTGCAGGTGAAAATCATCAGCAACAGCATTTGCCACCTGTGGCATCGTCATCGTCATCTCCATCATCACCACAAGATTCTAGCTCGGAAGCTCACAGACGATCAGGTTCAATGAAACGCAACTGGAAATTCCCTACTTTACATTCTTCTGATGATGGTTCGCCTAAATCACCGGAAATCGATGGTCAGAAGACGAAGGGACATTTAAAAGCACAGGAAAGTCTGGTTTCACCTTCAAGCATCGAGGTTCCGCCTCCTCCGCCTGTGGAGAAGGAGAGGGCATTTAATACCACTGATGATGGAGAAGATGAAATCGGGGATACGGTGGAGGTTCCGTTGAATTGAACTCTTTTTTTTCTCCCAATGTCGACTACTTTTTTCAGTTTTTCTTTCTTTACTTTATTTTCAACGATGCACTGGAGGAAGTACAGTCTTCCATTGAAGACACCGAAAATTCGATTGTGTTCTGCTTTACTACGCACTTATGTTATGTCTTTATTTATATCCTTCGCCAGCCCCTTGAGTGCATTAGTTTAGTGAGCGGCTGATCTTCAAGCTCCTTTCGAGACGCAGGATAGCTAAAATAGCGTAGCAACTGAAATTAATTTGAATATGCAAAAGCTGATTTGCAAATCATTACATGACCTCCTTTTTGGTTTGTTAAATTGCCCGATCTTGTGTTCGTGACTTCTCCGCCTGTAAGTACTGAGATCAAACAGTGTCATACTTTATGTACATGTTTACAGAAAATACACCTATCGAGCTTGACATCAAATTTGTTACCTACGGTACACTCTGATTTCTGAACAAGCGATCTATATCAACACTATATCCAAACACTGCGATTCCAAGAAAAAATATCACTGCCCTCATTGAAAATTGAGTTTAATATCGAATGGCTAGTACTTGTGTCCATCATAGCTACCGCTCATGCCGCAGTTGCCACTGCTGCCATAGCTGCCACTGTTACCTGAACCCGTTCCGTGGCTACTGCTGCCAGTAGATCCGCCGTTCGAGCCTGTTCCATGGCCGTCACCGCCGCCGCTAGTGAACTCGTGGCCACCGGTTGAACCGGATCCGTAGCTGCCGTTGCTAGTAGTTCCGTGGCCACTAGTTGAACCAGATCCACCACTCCCGCCACCAGTGGACCCGTGGCTATCACTGGCTCCAGTCCCGTAACTACCACCTCCGGAGGATCCACCGTTTGTGCCGCTACCATCGTGACCACTGCCAGAAGTTCCGTGGCTACCGTTTGCGCCACTTCCAGTGTTGCCACTTGAGCCAGTGCCATAACTGCCGTCATTGTTAATTGAAGTTCCGTGGCTGCCACTCCCGGTGGACCCATGGCTGCCAGTTGAGCCACCATCGTTTGTAGATCCATGGCTGCCTGACCCATAGCTGCCACCATTATTGACTGGGGTACCATAAGTGCCACTACCGGAGGACCCATGGCCGCCAGTCGATACAGAGCCAGATCCATAGCTACCACCGCTGGTGGAACCATGGCCACCACTTGTTCCAGCTCCGTGGCCACTGCTACTACCACTCATTCCGGTTCCGTAGCCGCCATTACTGTCACTGCCGCTATTGTCGTGATGGCTGCTTGTGTCGTTTCCATGATCGCCACCGCTCGAAGTCCCGGAATTTGAAGCCCCGTAGTTGCTGTTACTTCCAGACCCGTAACTGCTGGGATTTTCCCGGGCATAATGTCCTCCGTGGTGATTGTCATGGTGGTCATCATGGTGGTCATTATAGTGAGTGGGTTTGGACTCTGAATCAATTGGCGCGGCAACGACAAATGCAGTCAAAGTGCAGGCCAAGAGTACGAATGACTTGAGGAATTTCATGATCTAGGCAGAGTTAGCGACGTTGGTCAGCTATATATTGCCACAACGAAGAATTAGACACCTACTGGTCACAAGAGCACGCAGGAAAGTAAGAGTCGCTATGAAAGGAAGTGTGAATGAATAGAGGGGTTGCTGGATGCTGAGGAAAACTACCAGGAAATGGCACTGGTTTTTATATCAACACCGTACTTCTATTTTCTGAAATTTATTTAACTCTTCGACGCCCCAGAAACTCCGGAACTTGAAGTTCGAAAATAGTGCACGACCGAAATCGGGCATTCATAACCGTTCACGAATAGAGGTAAAACACTCAAGAACTTTACTTGGATCTTTCTGATCTGCTAGTGAGCCTTGCCAAATAGTGTACCGAAAAGGTTTAGCTCACCTGTCATAAGCCAAATTGGAAAAGCAGCTGCGTACTGAAACAGCTACTGAAGGAGCCAAGGACAACGTTAAATCTCAGGGGACATCAGAAACGCTCGCATTACTGGCACCGTTGTCAACAGTCTGGGGCGCGCAACATTTCCCCAACTAGGTATAATAATGCGGTTTTGTGGCTTCTCATACATCTCTTGACTACGCTGATGTGTCGAAAGAGAAGTCAGGAAAGAGGTGGTGATAAGCGGAGATTGGTTCTTCGTAGCCCGAGTCTGTTCATTTGAATGTTTTCAGGTTGATTACGGACTCCAGAGACACCCACTTAAGTAAGTACGGAGGATATAAGATATTTCCAACTTCTAGCGTCGTTCCTGACCCTTACCTCGGAATACGAGGAAGGCAGAGAACACCTTATGCTGTATTGTGGCACCGATTGGAAGATGGTATAGACGGGCTAAGCCCCAGCACACCTAAAAGTCAACTGAAGCCCTGTTCAGAGCATGAAGCGCTACAGGAACGGCAAGCATGGCTATGTCATCGTTAAGTCTCGTAGATAATTGTCGATGGCAGGTTCGTAAGAACGGCGAACTCCAGATTGTACACATCTCGCTTTGAATCATCGTGACCATTCTTCGCAAAATATTTAGAATTTCCGATGCGTTTGTCCCAGATTGATCACCTGAGACAAAATACCTAGTTAAAGACAGTGGTGTCAATGTTTATTAATACTGTTCCTAGAAATCAAAGTTTTGAGGTTCGCTTTTCAGGAAGATTCTCACGATACAATGGCAATCACGTCTCAAACCTGAATTAGGCGTCCACGATGGCCTTACCTCATAGTGACTCTGGACACCTGCAAACACTTACAATCCCTCAAGGTCGGGTACCAGAGAGTCAGACTTTGTTGTCGACAGCAAGCGATGATGAAGACAATACATACAAGGTCAATGGTCGAGGCCATGACCGGCACCTGCAGGAAGATGAGTCTGGCGAAGATGAAGAGGATCAACAGGGCGGGGAGGCCAGTGTGGTGGAGGAGGAGATCGAAGAGGAGGAGGAGGACGGCGACGACGACGAGGATGATGATGAGGAGCCGGCTTTGAAATACGAGCGAATTACTGGAGCTGTTCCAGAACTTCTAAAGAAGGACTCTGCTTCAGCATTAGCAGTATCTCACAAATTTATGGTGTGTCTGAGTTGATGTTGAAAGCTTCTTGTTTTTATTTGGTTGAACGATGCAGGTGCTAGGAACTCACGCCGGCATAATCCACCTACTAGACTCCACCGGAGAACGTATCAAGTCGTACAAACCGCATTATGCATCCATCGTCGATATATCATTGGATACAAATGCGGAGTTTGTAGCAACAGCTTCTTTAGATGGTTGGCATATTATTTCAGCTTCACGAACATGCACCAATGACGTAGAACTTCCTAGGACAAGTTGTCGTACATTCTATAAACACGGCAGAATCATACACATTCAACTTGAAGCGTCCAATGCGCACCGTCGCTCTTGAACCAAATTTTGGCCGGCGGAATACCCGTGCTTTAGTTTATGGTGGTTTGGCTGGGAATTTAACGCTTCAGGAAAAGGGTTGGTTGGGACATAAAGAAACCCTGCTTCACTCTGGTGAGGGTCCTATTTGGCAGGTGCGATGGAGAGGGAGACTAATTGCTTGGGCAAACGATGCGGTAAGAAGTCATACTTTAATGCTATCCACAATATCCGAAGACCGTTCGTTTCAGGGGGTCAAAATATACGATCACGCATCCCAAAGCCGGATTACATTTATTGATAAGCCACAAGATAGCCCGAGAGCAGACCTCTTCAAATGTACCTTGCACTGGCAAGATGACTCCACTCTTCTCATTGCATGGGCTGATTTAATCAAAGTCGCTCGTATCCGCGAGAGACCGCGGACAACCGTTTCTTCAGCTACTGCAAACCTTCCTCCTTTCATAGTCGAAGTTACTGCAGCATTCCAATTGGACTGCATGATCGCTGGCATAGTACCTCATCCAACACCCAGTCCGAATATCTCTTCTGAAATGTTGGCATCTACCAACGGCTTGTCCAACGTCAAATCCTCAGAAAAACGCGCAACGCTTCTCACGTCTTTCCTTGTAGTCGCTTATAGCCCTCCAGAAACCTTCACAGACGAAATGACTGAAGACAGGGCGCGACAAGCGCGTAAGCTAGCAGATCGTCCTGAACTACGTATTGTATCCCGTGCGGGTGAGGAACTCGCAGCGGACGCAATCACCGTTACGGATTTCCAGAAATGGGGATGTAATGATTATGTCCTTGTTGAAGGTGTCAGCAGTGACGATCCTGCACATACTGATTTGGAAACAAGGACTTACGTGGTACTCAGCCCAAAGGATCTAGTGAGGGTTATGCCGAGAGATAGGAGGGACCACGTGGCTTGGCTGTTGGAGAGGCAGCGATATGAGGAGGCGTTGGAAGAGGTGGAGAAGATCGAGGCAGATGGACTTTTGAAGAAGACAGAAGCCACAGGCGAGAGTGAGAAGAATATTTTCAGTGCTGTTGAAATTGGACAGGAGTATATCCGTTATCTTGTCAATGAAGGTGAACATCTGGCTGAAGTGGATCTTGAACAAATCTTACGACAATTCACTCTCAGGCGAATTTCCGAAAGCTGCTCGATTGACACCGAAAGTATGTGGGCATGATTCCAAAAGGTGGGAAGATTGGATATTTGCGTTTGCGGACAAGCGACAATTACAGGTAACTAACTATGCTCTTGTATATGATTATCCACCAACTTATTGATCTCAGGCAATCATTCCTTATGTCCCAACGGACTCCCCGAGACTGGATCATCTCGTGTATGAGATGATGCTTGCGCATTTCTTGGCTCATGACAAACAGGTGCTCGAGTTCGACTTCCCTAAATCAACCTTTGCTAAATTCTGATCAGACTTTGCGTCGAACAATCGACGAGTGGCCAAGAGAAATTTATGATATTAGCGCTGTCATCATCGCAATTCGCTCAGAGCTCGACAAAGCTACGTCTGAACCCAAGTTCATGGCCTCATCCTCGAACACGGTGATCCTGATGGAATGTCTGGCCGATCTGTTAGTTGTACTTTTCTCTTCATTCTCCAACCTTACTGACATGAAAGATAATAGATATGCAGCAAATAGACAACCAGGCAAAGCTCTATATTTCTACCTTCGACTCCGAAGACCAAACGTATTTGAATTGATTAGGGAACATAACCTCTTCACAGACGTCCAGGACCAAGTGTTATTGCTCGTCGAGTTTGATCATGAGTTAATGGAGAAACGGAAAACGACAGGACAGGATACAGGACAGAGTGAGACAATTGCTTTGTTGGTAAATAACACACATTCAATACCTGTGAGTCATTGCCTCTAATCAATGTTACTGATAGCTGATGTGATTTGGGAGTGCTAGGTCATCCGTGTTGTACAACAGTTACAGAATAGGCCATATTATCTGTTTTTGTATCTTGACGCATTGATAGAGAAGGATGCTCATTTAGCCTCCGAATTCGCAGACCTGCAAGTGAGTGTACCGATCTCACACTCTTCGGGAGGCTCAGGATAGTGGGTTCAGGTTAAACTATATGCGGAGTTCGCTACGTCGAGATTGATTGATTTCTTGCGCGCAAGCAATGACTATAATCTTGAAATAGTGGGTGAACAAGAGTGTTTTGAAAGAGGGCTAACTGATCGATGTATCTCCGACAGGCGTATAGAGTGTGTAATGAATGCAACCTTGTACCAGAGATGGTCTTCCTACTCGGCCGGATGGGCAATAACAAGAAGGCTCTCCACCTCATCATCGAGCGACTGGGTGACGTGCAACGAGTAAGTCGCTATCATTAGATGCACCAGATCAATCCCCGTTAACATTCTCTTAGGCCATCGAATTTGCCAAGGAACAAGCCGATGACGATCTCTGGGAAGATCTACTCAAATACTCCGAAACGCGACCTACTTTCATTAGAGGACTCTTGGAGAATGTAGGAGTTGAGATATCGCCCATTCGGCTTCTACGGAGGATCAAAAACGGATTAGAAATTCCAGGGCTGAAAGAAGCGTTGATCAAGATCTTGCAAGACTTCCACTTGCAAATTTCCTTGTTGGAGGGCTGTGGTGCGATTTTGGCCGGTGACTGCACCGATTTGACAGGAAGGCTGCAGAAAGGACAAGGCAGTGGATTCCTTTTGACTGGTATGTATCCTCCCTTGTTCTGAGTTTGTGTGCTGAACTGCCCTATAGCGAAAACTGAGTGCCCTATATGTAACAGGCCGATGCAGGGTAGCTTGCGGGGGCTGGTAATATTGTTCCTGTGTCGACATGTTGTGCATCTCTCGTGTGTTCGCGGCAGGGATATAGGTGAAGGAGAGAGTAGCAGTCTCACGAGGAGCTTGGAATCGTATTTGGGCGAGAGTGGGTTTACGAGTGGCGGAAGGACGGGAATCAGTGGGAGTGTTGCTTTGTAAGGATTGACTATTTCTATCTGACGTGATACCAACTAACTGACCCTTGTGA
>Ga0157363_1007113_pt1 | contig 10583 bp, 5 predicted proteins | sample AttsexASBM1_FD_111477 | JGI IMG/M metagenome (GOLD analysis project Ga0157363, IMG submission 111477) | Fungus gardens microbial communities from leaf cutter ant in Ribeirão Preto, State of São Paulo, Brazil - Atta sexdens ASBM1 | ecosystem: Host-associated > Fungi > Mycelium > Unclassified ...
AAATCTTGGGGGTGCCAAAACCATTTGGAGGAATTTTACAATAGCCATATAATAAGAAAATATCTATTAACGATAAGGGTACGTTCTATTTGATGTTTATTATTATTTTTACGTGTTTACTTGGATTCATGATGTAAAAAAAAAGGTGTAATCCCGTGGACTAAGAGAGTGAATTTGGAACCAAATTTGATTGGCTGTTTTATTATGTTAATGCTATTATATGCAGGAAAGTGCATTTAGGCTCATTTTCAAATTTGATTGATTGTTTCCTGTATTGCTATCGCACAATGTTACATCTTTTTTTCATATCATCTTTGTTGTTTATCAAATGTTAAATAAAGAAAAATAAAATTCGCGAGCGTTGTGAGCACCAAGTGGAATGCACTCTAAATATGTATTAATATTAATCAATTTACTTCAATAAAATTATTAATTAAGATTAATTTATCAACATCATTAATGCGTACCATGAATCTTTTATATTTTTGATCTAAATATTTTTGATCTAGTAGATTTGAATAAAATTTAAAAATCGAACGAACAATTTAATGGAATTTATATTCTTTTTAAAATAAAAAGAGATGCAAATGGGGTCGACAGTCCACAAAGGGTTGAACTAGTTGCTCTGCATAATGCATAATAATCAGACATATCCTCGTATAAGCGTCGTGCTATTAACTACGTTAACATTAACATTCGCGATTTAATCTCTCCCCATTGTGTCGCACATTTAATTGAGCAAATCTATATCAGTCTCGTTGTTCTTCAGCTCATCTGCATCGATATTTTAGATATTGATTTTACGAGGGCAGGAAAAATAGAGAGACAACAGACAGATAACGTGAGTTCGATATTCAGAAAATAATTCGATTTCGCGTCAATAAGCTCGGTAGCAATCCTGTTAGCAATTTGTGGGGCGGAGTATCATACGAAGTATGCCCGTTGCAATAATCCGAGTTAGTTTAATTCGGATAGCATCGGCAGGGAAGATCTCGATGGTATCCAATTCTATATCGGGCGTCTCGTGGTCCGCGATAATTCGTCGATATTAAACCAACATTCTCCTTTTCACCCCATCCCAACGTTCGCTTTTTCTCTTACCGCATGCCCGAGATAATTGCGAGCCACAAGTGTCCGGCACGTAATTTCTAGTATTTCATTTATAAAGAGGAAAGACGTGGATTGCATTGCTTATGAGAGAATTACACAAATTAAGATTTCCATTATTACAATTCAATAATAACGATTCCAATAATTAAATAAATTAAACAATACAAATATAAGGTTAAGAATCAATTCAGGATAAAGTATAATATTAAAATTAATATTATTGTAAGCAATATAAAAAACATTCATATGGTATGAAGATTATAATACCGTAAGTTTCCTCTCAATTTATAATAGGTAATTGATTCAGTGAAAATTAATATAACTAAACAAAATATTATAAAAATTTTTAATAATTTTTGGACATTCGAATAATCAGCAGTTGCAAATAGAATATGAAGGATGTATACATCTTCGTTACATTAATTTTCACTGGACCAACCTATTGTAAATTGAGAGGAAGATATTATAGATTTCGACTTGCGATACGATTGTGACTTCTGGAATAGACTAACAAGTTTCGATGGGAAGCCGATTGAATTTAGGCCGTATTATACCATAATTATTATTTCCAACATGAGAGTACACATGCGCTTTTTATATGTTGAACATCTTGCGTAGTTACCAGTAACATTTAAATTTATTTTTTAATATTGAGAAGGATCCGATAGGGATTGAAACGTCTATATGTTTTTATATTGCTTACAATAACATTGTTACTCATACTTTAGCCTGAGTTGGTTCTTAGCCCTATATTGTATTGTCCAAAATTACAATTTTGCAATTCGCGGTGCTTTTTTAGAGTCACTCGAAATTATCCTACGCAATTATTTAAATTTAAACACGTCTCTTGTCAGAATCGCGTTTCATTTACCGATATTGCAATATTGCGGAAGAGTAAAATCAAATTAGTTGGACGCGAATATAATATCGCGTATTGAAATTATCGGGTTAATACAGGATGGCCTTATACTATTCGATACATCGAAACATGATCACGTTAGGTAACGAGCTGTGAATTCGAAATGTAGAGAAATGTTAAATCATAAATTCGAGTTTAAACTATCGCACGTGAGAAGCCTTGGTATATCTCTGAGTTTGTAATTTGACTTATCGTAGCTCCCCAAGCGGAACAATAAGTTACGTTAACGTCAAAATGATATTTAATTGAATTGGAAATTATTGAAAAGTAGCTTTTAATGATCATTTTATAGTCATTTTGATATCATTTTAATAGCCATGACACTTTGCTTGTTTTAGCGCCGAGACACTACCGAACCTCTAAATCATAATGACTTGTTATTCTGCTTGGGTTCGTTTAATTTATTTAAAATCACAAAAAATTTGAAAAAAAATTCTTAAATACTCACTTGTGAAAGCTTTAACGAATTTATATTCTGACAGAGGTCAGACTGTGTATTATTAATTTTTTATAGATTTAAATTTATCTACCAGAATTTGATAATAAAAAATCGATTGTGTCAATTCGATATTCGTTCTTACTAATTTTGTTAAATATAAAAAAGTACCTGCTATTCTATAGAATATACTTTTAACAACCAAACGTTTTGTTAATTTATGAGACGATTTTTTTATTTTTTGCTAATAAAGAATCAATATAATTGAATATTCACTTATTTTTATTACTTTATTGACAATTATTTATAAAAGAAACTGTTTAATTTTAAGATATTAAAATGTTTTATTTCTTATCTTCTTTTTTTAAATACTTTAAGTGTTTTAGTTTTAAACAAGCATGCAATAAAAAAATGTTTAGTTTTAAAAAAGTGTCTTATTTAAAAATATATAAATGTGTTCAATTTTTTAAAGTATTATTTGGAAACACAAAAATGTTTAGTTTTGAAAGATATTTTAAATTGAAAACGCTAAAAGTTGTTTTATTTTGGATAATGTTAGTTCTTAGATATTTTTTACGTTTAAATTATGCGTTCTAAATAAAGACAATAATTTATACTTGTATTTATTTATTAAACATTAAATGTAAACATTGTGTTTTAAATGTAAACATTTTAAATACTTTACTTTTTACAGTACAGTTATTTATTTTATATTCTTTTTTCATAAATTACTGATTTTTCATCCTAAAATACGTCTAAAATCTGATGATAGAGCAATTTGTTTCATTATTTTTTGTAACCAAAAATATATTTTATATATATATATAATATTATCTATAAGAAACACCTAGTGTTGAAACACTCCTGATTAGAGTTACTTTTTAATTTTCTTTGTCCTGTGTAATCAAGTACTTGTTTTCAAGTATCATATTATAAGTATAATACTTTAATATTTAACATGTATAAAAAATTGGTAATTATTAGAATTTCACTTTTAAATTATATTTATAAATGCTGAAATTCGAATAGCACTGACAAGAATTGTATTCATAAAAGTGATAATATTTATTATTTTTATACTTTAGAAAAAGAGGCATCGTGCTAGATTTGCAAAGTTACTTTTCAAGACTACAAAAGGGAGATACGAGCCAAATAAAATTACATATAATTTATAAACAATAAACGTTTTGATCTAACATGAAGTTATTGTTAATATAACAACAAATTTTTGAATCTGAATGAATATGAATAATTAAAATTAATAATTAAAATCTAATATAAAAAATGCATTATTTTTAGTTTATTTTTTCATTTTTAGTTTCTCAATTCTCCTTAACTGAGTTCATTGTGAATCCATAATATTTAATATACTATTTTAATGTAACGTTTTTTCTATTTCTTCCAACGTAATTTCAGAATTAATATAAAAAAATATAGAACTTTTTTATTTTTATAAGGAACTATAAAAAATATTAGTGTAATTATTTTTCTTCATATTAATATACTGAAAAAAATAGACTAAATTAAAATAAATATTCATTATAACTGCCAACTAAACATTTACTTAACAATAAATAAATATTTATTTAATAAAAAAAGTGATTGTTAAATCAAATTATTGTTTTTTGTACCACAGAAATATATTTTTATATTTAATAAATATTTAGTTGGTACTATTCAAATAAATATTTATTGAAATTTAGGATATATTTTTCTCAATGTAGAATGTTGCTAACTTTATAAATTCATCCAAGCCAATTTTCAAGTTTCCATATGTCGGAATTTCTCCGAAATAAAGAAAAAAACCTCAGAGAACTTTTCTCGTTAAAACTGAACACTTATATATACTTAATGAACGAATACCGAATGAAGCAAATAAGCGAACGCGAATGTTCGAACATTCTCCAGTTTAAGCCATTTGTTTCTTTTCTTGATATTTTATCGAGTCATTAGTCAGATCATAGTGTTCATGTACAGCAAGTGAAATTGTGCATCATTTATGCAACAATATCAAACAACAAACTTTCGTGTTCGGTGTTCGTAGGTTTACATCCGGCTAACAGAACGTAAACAAGTTATCTAATTCTCGCGCAAAATTCTTGGAAACCGATACTTGAGGTACAGGTTGAGCGATCATACGTCACGCGAGGGGGGGAGGTGCAAGCGGGAAATGCGCGTGCCCTACAGTTCCGTTCGGCGTCGCATCGTGTTTAGATCGCGGTCGATTGCGATCGCTTTCCTTTTCTCCGCTCTCGTTTTTTATTCATTCGCGTCGAATTTTACGTTTTCGAACGAACGACACAAACGTCGAAGCCGTGATGGATCTCGCGACGGTTGATTCATCCGCGATCGACGTTATTCGATACGCTCTGGTCGGCCGTCGAATCGATTTCGAGCGAGTCGCTATTGTTTCGCCCCCTTGACATTTACGCGTCCTCGGAGTGTTGAAATTCTGGTGATAGACGACGTCAATCTCGGTGTTAATCGGCACGAGTGAGAGCAATTAGTAAGTGTCGGTTGAGAGAGATTCGTTGGCTGATAGGACGACCTATGTCGGAGTAGATGTAGGAATTTGTGTGCCTATACGCCGACATTTTGCATCGTCCCGAATCGAGTATAGTATTATTAATGGAGATTGAGATAATCAGGGATCTGCTAAAGGATTACCGAGAAGGATTACGAGGACAAGAGGTTTTTGTTATCTTTCAACTTGGGGTAACGGTAAGTCCTTCGCTATGTTCGCCATAACCGTCATTTTTTGAATTTTTCATTAGCCAATCAGCCGCGAAAGTAACGGAAGTGTCGCGCGTGGAGATCATGACCGGTAATGGCGGTATTTTCGTCGTTTTATTTAGCATTTAAGCACGGTGGCGAGGAAAGGGTCGTTACAGTAAACGTAATAAACCATAAGCTGTAAGAAATTGGTCGATTAAGGGCCGCTTACAATGAGAATAATAAATTACTCACATTATGGTGTAATAAGTTGTAATATGATATAAGAAATTGATTAATTACTGCCAAATGTGAAGAGAATAATCAATTATGATTTGTAAATTTTTTACAGCTTGTCACTATACAGTATTTTATTTCCATTGTAGACGGTTTATTGGATGGTCGATTATTTTTCTCACATTCAACCGTGATTGGTCAATTTCTTATGGCCTATTATCTTCGTTATAAACGGCTCTTAAAAACATATATTTTCGTAGTAAAGGAGCTTGTTCCTTAATCGTATTACGTTAGACTTTCCACACTTAGGAAACAAGTAGATAATTAGTTGAAGAGAAAAAAGGTAGGATGGGAAGTGCGAAAAACTCAGCTACGAAGAAAAAATTAAAATCTCTTATTTGTACTTAATTCTTTACTTTTAATTATTTTATTTATTTAATTAACCTACTTCGCGCTATCTATCTTAAGTAATATAGTATTGCTATCGATACATAAGTTTTACATACAAGGAGACAGATCACTTTTATTTAATGTAATATAAAATTTTTAACATATTTTACATTTTTAATTACGAATTAATTAATTAATTAATTATTTATAATTTAACTTTTAATGAATACAAATAATTTAATTATTAATTTAAAAAGAAAGAAAGAATAAATGCACTGTTAAATTTAATCTAGAAATGATTGATATGGACTATATAATCGAAATGTCCCGAAATTTTTTGCCAATTGCTTTTGTGTAGATAGATAGGACTAAACTGAGTTCAAAAGTCTTCATTTTGCAATTTTTGCAAATAGTTAAGATATTAATTATTAAAAACGAATTACCGAATATTGATAGCGCTTGGCAAAAAATTTCTTTTTAAATTAATAATTAAATTATTTGCCTATTAAAAGTTAATTTAAATATTTTGTAATTAAAAATATAAAATGTGTTAAGAATTTTATATTACATTAAATAAAAGTGACCTATTTCCTTGTCTTGAATGTCTTAAATGTCTTCAATAATTTTTTTCTCAAATACTATCAATTTTACAGAAAAACTGCCAGAGACAAAAATTGATTATTTTTTTCTTATAGAACTCTAAGAATTTTTTCAGAAGTTCTTCAACTTTTTGGTATTATATTTTTTTATTTTTAACTATTTTATTAACATGAGAAGATACGGTATTAAAAAATTTTCAGAACTTTATGAGAAAAAAACAATTTTTCTCTCTCTGTTTTTCTGTAAAATTGATAGTATTTGAGTAAAAAATTATTCAAAATCAATATTCGACAATTTTTAGTAATAATATCTTATTAACTATTGCGAAAATTGCAAAATGGTAGAGGTAGTCTTACTTTTGATTCAATTTAGTCCGGTCTATCACAAAAGCGCTTAGCAATAAATTTCAAGACACCCTATATAGTTAAATGTCTCCTCATAATATTTTTATCAATAAAACATATAATAACACAAAATTGTTTAAATATTGAAATCATTTATTACAGTATTGACTACCACCTACGTTCCAAAACTTTATTCTGAGTAAGAGAGATTTTAATTGGGATATAAAAATATTCCAGGTTTACATAAAAAAATCAAGGTGATTCCGAGTTAAAAAACTAAAAAGCGACGATGGAGAAAATATTATTTCTTTGCCCAGAAAATAATAATGAATCTAAAAGGTTCATAAAAATAATTAGGTCTCGGAATAGTAATTATAGGACAAAGGCTAACCGATGCATTTAATTTTCTCTGCTCTGAAAGGGCTTTAAATCCTACCAACAAATGATCGTCGTGCAACTTTTACGTACTTTTATGTTCTATAGATATCAATAATTTCCAAGAACCTATTTAATTACGTAAACCTGTTGGGTAACAGTTTAATGAAGTTGATTCTGCGTTTTCGCGCTTATCCCATTTAATTCTACATCTTCCATACATATATAATCTTGAAGCAGGAAGAACTCTTACTAATTGCGCATTTTGAGTCGTAATCGCTGCATATGTACATACATAATACATATATATTGCCACAAAGCATTATCAATATTTTTGCGCAAGATAGTACTGTTGATTTGCAAAATTTGTTTTGCATACCGGATATTAAAATCCACAATTATAGTTCTTTTTACCGAGTATTTCGCGAAATTTCTATATCGAAAAGCACATGCTTCCTACGAATACGAGGAAACAGATCTGTTCACGAAATCTTCGTGAACAGATAAACATATTCGCTCCACTGCACACGAGAAACATATTCACTCATCGGTCGATGCGTCGACTGCTATACTATTCCACCCATGCTATATTCTATTTGCTTCGTGTACTTCCGATTAATCCTTCCCTTCCAATGATCCTCTCATCAGCATATGGTTAATTAACCATTCGGTACAATACATGCACACACAAACGCATACCGAGGTTTCGCCTGTTATTTCGAGCGGCATCGCTGAGGTTTCACTTTTCCGTACGCTGTCACACATTTCGTCTTATTCATGCGATCATAAATTCATTCGTTGAAACGCATTACCGATGGTCGTCCGTAAATTTCGTTCGTCATTGCATTCTCGATCCGATGTAATTTCGCTGAATTTATCGATATGAGAAACATTAGAGGTTTCTTTTTTTTAAAATTTATGGAATCAATACGTAATTTTTATATACAAATGAATGACATTATTGAGTGCTATGCTATGCCTTCAACGGTTGTTAGTAGAATACATAAAAGTCAATAAAAAATAAAAATAACTTTCTTTTGATATTTAATATTAATGAACAGTCAAATTTTGTAAAAAATCAATTTGACTTTTATGACGTCAAAATAAAGTTATTTTGACTTTCTCTTGACTTGGACAGTAGTGTTCCTTGAATAGTAGTGCAATCTATGCTAAAAGCTAAAAACAAGCAGAGACAAGCTTTTAAAAATTCAGTCCATTATACGTACATCAGTTTGGACTCCCTGGACTGTGTTCGAAAACTTTACTTTGACAAAGGATCTGTCCAGAACCGATTCGATTCTCTTTGAAACATATTGTTGAATACAAAAATCTAAGAGATGTGTATTTTTTTTGTATCAGCCCAATTTGAAATCTAAATAATGAAACAATTCCTCGAAGCTAATGTCTATATTTGATTCCAATCAATTATTAACGAAATAATGAGATATATTGAAAAATGTTTTAGGCTTAAAACAATTTAAATGTTTTAAATGTTTTAATTTTTAATTTATGGTTTTTTTTTATATACTTTATAACTATATATACTTTTAACTATATATACTTTTTATGTATCTACTTTATAACTATATATTTAGATTTTTAAAATTTAATATTTTGAAAATATCCCCATCCTTATTAAGTTTTGAAGAATTGTTTTACTCTTTAAGTCTCATATTGAACCGATATATATAAAAATATTTCTTAAGGTGACCCTACACGATTATTAATACTGATCAATAATAATTTCAATAATACTGATAGTATGCATCAATATTTTAAATATTTTTACAATGCCTTATACGATCAGTATTATTCACAATATATTTCACTTCAGTACAATATTTATTGCACTGTGACAGTACTGTGAGATGAATTCTAATAAAGCGCTGGAGAATCAAAATTCACCGTCAGTATTCTGTATCCATCAATATTAACCACATACGATCAATAATATTGTCAGTATTTGTTAAATACTGACAGTATTATTGATCATGTAGAGTTACCTTTAGATTTTTAACAATATATTTTATGGAGAATCGAATCGGTTCCGAACAATTGTCACACATCCTTTGTAAGTAAAAGAATTAACTTATGGGTTGGCATTTATAATTGATTTTTATTTTAAGACCTATTCAATACAACTTTGCCTTCTTCTTCTCTTTTAATGAATACGACTCTGTAATCTGTTTAAGACATTACTTTAAGACATTACTTAAAACAGTCTTAAAATAAGAATCGACTATGAATATCGGCTCAAGAGTTAACTCTCTTATTCAGAATAAAGTTTTGGAATGTAGCTGGTATATTATAATAGAAATATTACAATAGAAAACTGAAATGACAAGAGATTTTAAGTTTTAAGCAGTTTTGTGTCATATATTTTATTGATATTCTATTATAAGGAAAACTGGACCACATATCGCGTATCATTTCAAGAAATTAAATTTAACATCCAATTTGGCAAAAATATCCCATATGACTATTCCCAGATTAATCTGTGACGCTAGATCGCAGCATATGTGTTATCTCACACGATCACAATTCCATCATTGTGATTATTATCGTGATTATTATCGTGAAATATATAATAGAAATACGGAATGGAATTATATGAAATATATAATAGAATTTGAAAAACACCCTTTAAGTTGCTTACTCCATTAATTTTATTCATCCCTAGAAGGTTAGTTATAACGATCTCATTGTATTCAGTAACACCAACATTAATTCTCTACTATGACATGCTTAATTTGATATCTCACGTCGCGACTATCTTCTTTAATTGGCTGATACGAAAAGCACAAATAGTTTTAGTTTTTTTTCACTATATTTTAAATCTTAAATTTAATACTCCTCTCTCTTAGATTGCTGGAATGTTCTGTTGTTTCTTGTTGAAAATTAATTATCAACTCACGTATTGTAACGGTCGTATTTAGCGATCACGTTTTTATTAGGGAAAAGGAAACAACTATTTGATAATTGATCATGGGATGATATAACGTGAGGGAATATTGAATTTTTCATCTGATTTTTACGTGAAGCCAAATTGGCGTTACTACGATTTAGGGTTTAATAAAAGTCCGTTTGGCACGCATCGTTTGATAGATCTATAAAACGAAATACGAGTGACCATCATAAATACAAGCCTGAAATGAGGGCTGTGGTGCAATATGCTCGGACAAGCAATTCTTGGATATCAAAGACGCGGCGAGACGGAAGGGACCGTAGCTTCGAGACGTGTTTTTTATTTCTTTTTTCCACTTTCACCGATCTTCGCATGGTTTTAGTGTTCTTGGTCTCCGAATCCTTTTAATGGCGCCCAGAATGTTAACAAAAAGACACTTGAGATTCAAGGGCCTATTTGCGGATTAATCAGGAAAATTCGATTTGGATACTCGACATGTTAAGATGATTAATTACAGTCTGTAGTCAAATTGCACATTAAAATAATGTTATTGAA
>Ga0157363_1007114_pt1 | contig 10583 bp, 4 predicted proteins | sample AttsexASBM1_FD_111477 | JGI IMG/M metagenome (GOLD analysis project Ga0157363, IMG submission 111477) | Fungus gardens microbial communities from leaf cutter ant in Ribeirão Preto, State of São Paulo, Brazil - Atta sexdens ASBM1 | ecosystem: Host-associated > Fungi > Mycelium > Unclassified ...
ATATATATATATATATATATATATATATATATATATATATATATATATATATACATATATATATATATATATATATATATATATATATATATATAGACAAATACAACCGGATTGTAATTTCTTGTACAAAAAATAAGTTAAAACTTTTGTGTCTGAGACTTCGTTTCCGAGAAAATATTGAAAATTGCATTGAATATACATGCACTTAACGAAGATATGGTTTGTGAGATTGTAAACGTTATCATGTTATAATGTCTACACAACTTCATAAGTGGCAAGATTAAAGAAAAATGCAAATAATTAAATACAGTATTTTCCCGCTCTGTGGTTAAAGAAGATAGTTATTTAAAAAAAAATATAAATAATTAAAATGTAAAAAATGTAAATAATTAAATGCAATATTTTATTACAGAGCGGTAGAATACTATATTTAATTATTTACATTTTTTACATTTTATATTTAATTATTTTTATATTTAATTATTTACATTTTTTTAAATAACCATTTTCTTTAAAAGATAATCATCTTTTCTTCAGGGTGTTCAAAAATTTGTATAAAATAATTAATGAAATAGATCGATTTCCTAGGTTAGCTTTTTATAAGTCGGTAACTGAAAATAGATAGAGGCACTTTAGATAAGTTACGCGCGGCGACAATTTAATTTTCAGATAACTTGTCATTTTTTCTCCCGAGAATTCATGCCCTGCATTCCATATCGGGATATATATATTCGATATCCCTCGATATTTTCAAGATAATAATGCTAAGACCTCGATGTTCTTTATTTTCGTTGAGAATCAATTTTTTTTCTTCTAAAGCTGAAAAAAGAGTTTGATTGGATTATTTATAAATTTGATAGATGCAATCAGCATGTTTGGTAAAAAAATCAGAATTCTTGTAAGAATTACCGCATGAATTTGATTAATTCCTTTTCGTGACCTGTACCAGAATTTTTTATTGATCGCATAAATTTTTCCTGTTTACTTTTAAAAATTTTTACAAATCAAAATTCTTAAAATTCCATTGGCGGAAAAGAAAAGACATTTTTTCGTCAGCCATGCTACATAACTTTGTTCTACTTTTTCATCTTAATCCCTTTTGAATTTCTGATCTGTTCAAATAGGTCACAATACGAGGACTTACAATTAGTTCGTCCAGTTGAACTTGCAATATTAATTGTTTCACTACAGGACTTCACTTCAGTACACGATGTACGCTCAATACTCAATCACGATATGCGATGTACAATACAAAACAATGTGAATTCATTCAACTTGCGCTAACTTGCACAATAATAGAACTGCCAAGGTGCGCTAACGTTAACCAGAATTTTAGTAATGTTGCACATGTTTAGTAAATATAATTAAAAATTTTGTAGATTCAACTATTAAACAAATCCCTTATAATATAGTTTACCAAACTATTTATAAAATCTCGAATCCTGTCATAATAATCAGAAATTTTACTAAATTTAACCAAAATGCATTTAATCATATACGTCTTGTTGATACAATCAAATCATTTTTCTCAGTATAATAATCTATTTACCGAAAATAAATTTTAGCTCGAATTATGATCGTCACGTCGTCAGATATTTTATCACTTGTCATTAATGTTCATAAGTATACGTTTGCAAAATGTATTTATCTGTTATAAAATATCGCGATCATAAATGCGCGATCTGACTGTCGCGCAACCGGCCATTAGTAGTCAATAAATTGCAATTGAAGAAGTAACGTTAAACGCATCGATTAAGATTTTCTTGGCGGAATAAATCCGACCGTCGAATCTTCGCACCTGTCGCGCCGGCAATCGATGCACCATCCGCTCGACTAATAAACCATCGAAATTACTGGGCCATACGGCCGATAATAATAAAAGCCACTACTGGAATATACTCTCACTTGGTAGCAAAGAAAATACGCGCGTGTTACGAACATGACGAGGCACGTAACCTCTAATTTCCATCGGATGGTGCACACACTTATTAACGAAACTACTGTGTCTCGGACAACGATGAGCAGTTCGCCCAGTACTTTTTTGTCCAATAAATACCGCCATCGTCTATTGGAGATGATGTGCAAGACGCGTCCTTAGAATTTGTTTTATGCTCCTGCACGAGCCCATTACTGCATTTTATTGGCACAAATAGTTCACTTCTTCCTCATATTTTATTTTTTTTATTACCAAGATGTTTCGTAAGTACACCCTATTGCCTTGGAAAACGAGTTATTCGCTCATCAATTATTATCCATGGAATTATATCTTGCGATAAAAGCTGCTCTTCAATCAGGATATTGTCGTCTGGTATTTAAAAAGTATAAAAACTTTCCTGATGACTGAAAGAATTAAAGAATTTTCTTAGCATGCGTGATGATTTTCCTTTTATTATATACATTCGTGTCTTAATTTTTATTACATTTTACAGTAAGTATGCAAAACAAAATTATTATATATGATTCCTACATATTATAACATCTTTAGAAAATATTTGTAAGATTGCGTTTTAAAAAAGAAAAAGATTTCTATTTTTTTAGGAAAATTAAAAAAGAAACTTATAACAACATTGCTGCAACATTTGTGGAAATGTTGAAATGTTGTTGCAATTTTACTGGAATGATTTGTGCTGTAAAGACTATTATTTAGCCAGGTGTTTCTGGCGTTTCAAAGAAAAGAAAGAATACGAATGTCCCCCCCCCCCTCTCTCTCTCTCTCTCTCGTTCTCTCGTGTGTATCAATAGTTAATAATCTTCTTTTTGAGACTTCGAATAGGTAACAATTTGAGATTACTTCGAAACGAATTCAATTTAAAATTTAAACTTAATTGCTCTCATCCGCGAAATGCAAAGTGTTTCGCATGATTTTATTTATTTAATTGCATTCTCATTGAAACCGTGTCGTGCATGTCGTCTGTCAATTCCGAACGTTAAATGTTATGTTCGTCTTGCGTAATGCTCGAAATTGATACGGTTGAAAGACCGGTGATTCCCTAGCGATTAATTTTATTCCGCACAGTCCGGTCGTGTTCGCGCTCTATCCAACACACTCGAAATCCGCTCTATAATTTGGCCATTTCGAGCCTTTATACGCGATATATCCAACGGGCCTTGCCGCTATCCTCCCCCAGGGACCGTTTTCCCTCTTCCCCCTTTTTTCCACGAATACAATGAACGGACGAACCGGCAGCTGCCTCCAGTGACACGCGCCAATGACGCACGGTCGCAGCTTGTACACGCGAACAGGCTTTTCCATTCTATACTGCACCTCTAGGTCGTTCGTTTTCGAACTCTTATATCCATTCTGATTAGGTATTCCTACGTATGCGCGCAAAGTGCTTACGGTATTAGATACATCGCAATGCGCGTAAATCGAAACAGCGTAATCTTCGACCTCGAGAACTCTCGGATTGCGTACCTTCGGAGCTATCATGCATTATATAACTCTTTCTTCCCTAAGCTTATTCTACGCGTAGAAGGGCTGTGAAGAATGTATATCGAATGAAGACTGTACTAGGCAGTGTCAATTATCGAAACGATAAATAAGAAATTTTTCATACATTTCTTAGAAAATAAAAATTTATACGGAACGTGTTTAAAATTATACTCTTTTTATATAACTTTATATAAAACTGTATTCTTTGTATACTTTTTTGAGAAAATTTTATTTCATTTTTTTAGTGCTCAAAAAGATTCTATTCTATTTCGTATTTTTATGATATTTATTTTTATTGTAATTTTATTGCGTTTTTTCTTTTTTACTTCGAAAATATACACCCAGAAAAAGGTTTCTTCGATTTAAAGAAATGTTTCTTTACGAAATGTTTCTATATGATTAAAGAAAAAATTTCTTTGAGTTAAAAAAATAATGTTTACAAATTAAAGAAATTTTTATAGCAAAGAAACATCTTAATCTTTAAAATCGAAGAAACCTTTCTCTGGTATACATGTGAAATTATTTTAAATTATATAGAGAGGAAAAACAAGGCTTAATTTTTTTTTCACGAAACGCAACTAGCAATGCAGCTGTTACCGATTTTGCTAAGTATTTTCCGACTGGAAGTTTTTCATGGCACGGGCCAAGAATTTACTTGTGTAGATCCTCAGGTAGTTGTACGCACACATATATAAGTGTATACAAACAGAGAGATATTAGACGGCACGGGCTCAAAGTTATAATAGTGAGGCATAAGGGTGAAGGGATACCTATACATTCGGATATCGTGGTGAAGGGTGTACAGGCAAAAGAAGTTAGTCGAATGAATTTAAATCGAATGAAATCTATATACATAAATTCACTCGTAAAATCTATTCGTTAAAGTCGTGCACTAATATACTAAAAAGAGGATACATTCCAATTTTGTGATTTTAATGACATTTTAATCTTTCTCTTTGGTAGAAGTTTTGGAGAGCATTTGTGAGACATAACATTTATATGTTATCTCTTCAGGAAACAAGCTGACGTTATTTGTGGTCATTTTGATGCTGAAATGATGACAAATAACGTCAGCTTGTTTCCTGGTTCTTTTAATATTTCACATGAAACATTTTGATAATTATACGACTCGCGTTAAAACTCTAAAATCGTAAAACTGCTTCAATTATGGGCGACAAATGAGTTTAATTTGCACGATATTTAAAAACATTCGATTTCCAATCATCTAAAATTTTAAAACTATTCATGTTTCGCACTTAAGTTGAGGAAAAATTGATTTTTCAATTGTAGGAAATATACGTCATTAAACGTGAAACAGTTTGGGACAGTCTGTGTCTTATTCGACTTGTATACAAATGATCGAACATCGCGAATATACGAAATTCGCGCTCGCGCATTTATTATTCACCATCGGCACTCGGACACACTCGGACGGAATGCTTTAATGATTTTTTTTTTTAATATGACGGCTACTAGTCGCCACTCCTTGCGGTACCAGTCGGGTGACATTATGTTGACTAGATGTGCCTGGGGATAGGATTACTCAGCGACACCGGAGACTCGTGAAAACCGAGCATAAGGCCTCTAAAGTCTTCGCCTCGCGAGGGACCGTGACGATTGTCGCAGAATTGCGCTTCACCGCAATAAAACGACTCTTGACTCGCTATCTCGTCTTTTCTTTCCTTTTCGCACATTATGTTAGGTTTACCACTCGTACTCGCGACCCAAACTATGAGTGCTTTCTAGTAAGGACACAGCCAGTGAATTATTACATCCTTGTTGTTTGTCTATGTTAAACAAGAATGAAACGATTCACTGTGTCCTTGCTGGAAAGCAACCTAAGTTTTCTCGAATCTAGCTACGTTTCTATCGCATCTTCAATCTCTCCGTGTCTTTTTCAAGTGTAACACTCTTTGTGCGAGCCGGTTGTACGTGAGGTATATTAGCACAGATATGTATCTCCATGGCAAAGGATAACTCGTCCGTTTTCTTATATTTGCATTATTTATGAGCGATATTTAATCGCATTTTGCTGTAGGCGATAGAGCATGAAAATTCTCTCGCGGATGGATGCAAATATCATAGATTCTACGATCCTTTTTATCGTTCGCGTGATCGTTCTTGCTCTTCGAAATATCATCTAGTAAATACATTGCTTCGATATCTTGTGAGGAGACCCGGTTTTTTATCTCATATATATTTTAATATTCTTAATCCGCAAATTGTCCGTCGTTGAAAAAGAAAAAATTATACGATTGCTACAAATATTTGCGCGGTAGAAAATATCGGTGATCAACTGTCGAAGAATTCACGACAGGGTCTCTTTTAGCGCGTCTGAAACGTACTCGAAATGTGACCTCGCTTACCCGTGTGGACCCCACTTAACCAATCGCTTGGCGATACCCTCTCCTTCTCTCTCTTTCATCTTTCTCCGTTCTGTTGCCCCACCCGGTATATCTCGACCGTTCTTTCTCTCCCGCGCCAGCGCGGCGGTATTCTCATTCATTTGCCGTCCCTGTCGATCTCCGTCTCCTCTTTTCTCTTTCACACTCCTCTCACGCTCTACGACCGTCCTTCTACAACGTCCCTGCCACTTCGTCCCTCTGCATTCCGAGGCGTGAGCGTCGCGAAGAGCCGTCTCTATTTAGTAAGATGTAAATCAGAGCAATTCGCCTCTTTGACTAACGATAGCAACTTGGAATAGCGCCCTTTGTAACTATCAAATTCCACAAAATCGATCTTGTTTATATATTGCTCTTTTTTTTTTAAGTTTATATTGTATTTGAACACAGCGTATGCTTACACAGGGTTTACAGATTGCACGAGATAAAGAAATAAAGGCAGAAAAATAATTGTTATTGAATTAATTTATTTGTAAATGGTTATTGAAGTCTGTTTATTTTACTGTTAACTTGCCATAGCTGTTTTAAAATTTTGTACATGTTTTATCAAACACTTCTTTGATAATATATGTAATTATATAAGCTACAAATTATTATATGTGATTTTTTTGTGAAATATCATGAATGATAATAATTCATTCATAACATTTAGAATTAGAATAGGATGATTGTGAAAGCAGACAAGAAATTAGGAAAAAAGGTTGTTTTGATCCTCAGATTATTCCAAGTTGCAAAAGACTGTTTTGAACATTCAAAATTGTCTGCTGCTTTCTCAGTAAACTCAAAGGCAGGAGAAACTCTGCCTAATCTTTTTCATGTGGATACGAGTCAATATATCTTACGTAGGTGTATCGACACACCCTATTGTGTCTTGAAACACCAGTCATGCGGCTTGCTGGGAAAGATAGAAGACTTCGATCCCTTCATCCGTTCTTTAGGGGTGTAACCACCCTCGTCTCTTCCAACGAATCGAACGAATGCGTAATTACTACCACAAATAAGTTGCACTTCTTTGGATTTCTCGTGTGCCATATTTCCCTTCTATGAGTTTTTCATACACCTTGAATAGTTTATTTGAAATTTAGTTTATTATATCTCTTACAAGATATTTTTTCTTACTGAGAGAAAAAAATATTTTATAAAAATAAAAATTTTACTTAACACAAGAAAATTATTTACCTAATGAATCCTATTCTTATTTTTTTGTATTAAGATATTTTTTTCGGTTTATAAGATAAAAAATTAAAAAATTTGCATTTATAGTCTCTGGATATATAAAGATGTAGAAGAAAGATATAGAAAAAAAATTGCATGCGGGAGTGTAACTGTAATTTGTTCTGGTAAAAGTTTACTTTCTAAATCTGCACTGTTAGAAATGCTTCCTTTACATGTAAATGAAGCTCGTGATTATGAACGAAATTAAAAGTAATGAATGATTTAACTGAAAATTATGTTATAGTAGTTAAATGTAATGAATGTGTACATTAAATTTCATAAATTTTTACGAAAAATATACATGTACATAAATATACTTTTCAGTTATAAATATATTAAATTTAATGTAATGTCATGAAATTAAATTCAAATTGTGTAACTTGTAAAAAGTATATTAAATTTCATAACAGTGTGAAATTTTTAACAGTGCGAAATCAATAAATAAGTTCATTTAGCGATTTAGTTCTGGTAGAAGCTTACTTTCTAAATCTCAATCAGTAGATAATCACTGATTTAGTGCCAAATATGCCACTGTTAATTAATGAAATGTGAATGAAATGTGATATCCCTAACTTGTAGCAAATCTTGTTCCAGCATAAATGTGGCATATTCAACGTATAGTATTGTAAGATTAGAATATGTGATTAGATAATGTACTAGAAAATGTATACATACTGATATATAACGTTCAAACTTCTTTTCTTTTATAGATGAATTTCACTGATTATCCAATGTTAAGTATGCTAATATAATATAATATGCTAATATAATATAATATGCTGATAATTCAGTACCAAGTATGCCACTTTAATAGATTATCCACTGATTCAGATTTAAGCCCGATTTCACAATATATGATTACCTAAAGATTAAAAGTAACCAAGAAATTCACGAATGAATTTCATTGAATTTGTTAGTAACCTTTAATCTTTGGTAACCATATATTGCGAAAATGGGCTTTAGAGAATACTAAATACATGATTTATAACTATTAAATTATACATTGTGGCACTTAATATTTGTCAGTATTGAAAAATAAAATGTATTAGTTGATCCGAATAATGCAAATAAGCAGATATTAATGTAGGGATGCATCGGATATCCGGGAAATATCTGGCATTATCCACTTTTTTACTATTCGGATATTATTATATATATTCAGTTGAAATTTTATATTGATTTGCGTCATTAAATGCAGAATTTTGTTCTTTTCAGTTGAATTCAACTGATATCGGTATTTTTCCCTTGCTGCCCTTTTTTGGAAGCCATTTTCTAGATATCCGGCAGGATTTCCAGAGAAATATCCGATATCCGGATAATTGCCTAGCGCATATCCAATCGGTTATCCGAAAACAATGTAACGCTGGATATCCTATATTCGATATTAGATAATTTTATGATCCGGTGCATCCCTAAATGCATGTATTGTTATTAGTAAGTTGAGTTAATTGTTTATTATATTATAAACAATTTATAATATAATAAACGTATTATAGCTTTTTAGCAATCACATTTACTATTCACGAATTTAGTCAAATTTTCGATTTTTTTCTTCTTCGCTCGGAATGTTGTAGGATCATTTCATTCGTTTTAAACAGTAGCCCATAATCTCTACCGAACCAGTTTTTCCCTCGTGAAATAAGAGAAGCTTCTTTTGTTTTTCTTCGAGTGCTTTCTATCGTGAACGCCACTAGCCGGGCAACCATTAATTAGACATTTTACTGACTATTGTGGCGATGAGAATGGCGATGACGTGGCGATCTTTTCTCGCAGTGAAGAGGATAGGCTAGGAGAACGAAAAAGAGAGAAAGGAAGAATAAGAAACATGCAAGTAGCTGTCAAGAGGCTGAGAGTTTGAAAGAGTTGAATAAACTATACACAACTTTGTTTTTTAATTCGAACTGTCATATGATCACTTCGTCATTATTATGATTTATCATATTATTTATAATTTCCGATCTTAATAATTTTATGGAATATTCAAGTAATTAAAACGCATGGTGATCGTAAATATAATTGCGATATCCTTATTTATTATATTAGCAAAAATAAATGACGGAATCATCCGTCAATTATAGTGCCTTTTTCCGTCTACTTATTTGACGATTTCATACTTTCTAAATCTTTTGGAGTGAATATTGAGCCAGTCTTGAAAAAGAGAATGGGAATTTTTCACTCTTGAATCAGAGTGGCAGATTTTCATTCTTCCTTTCCCTGGAATAAAATTTCACTCTTTTGCAGTGAGGAATAAAATATCATTCTTTTTTTTTTTGGAATGAGACTTTATTCTTTGGAGTGACTTTCATTCCAAAAGAATAAAATCTTATTCCAAACAAATGAAATCTCACTCCTAAAGAGTAATATTTTGAAGTGAAGTCTCACTTCTAAAGAGTAATCTGTCATTCTCTCTTGTCTTGAAGACAGAAAATATTTTTACTCTTTTTTCAAGACTGGTTCAATTTTCAATCTTTTGGAAATTGAAATTTCATATCAGAACATTTAGAGAGTAATGTTTCATGTATAACAATCTCGAATAACATCATTTGTTGTTATTTTTACATGCTAGAATAAATATTAGTCTTTGAATAATTTATCATACCATCAGGGATCATAACAATGCGCGAGAATAGATAGAAAAGAGAATGGGCGTGTATATGTGTTAAAAGGAAATGTGTTGGATGGCGGGCGTGAAGACTCCATTTTGACGGCAGCGTCGCGATGCGCGTCTCCGGTAGGGAGTCGCCGATATTACTAACGAGCTGCAGATAACAGAGGATCATCGATCATCAACCACATGTCCACATAATTAGATATTATCTAGGGATCGCGGCTCTCGGAATGAAATCGGCGTCTCCTTATCCGTCAGTTATAACGATAATTGACTCGTTTACAATTATCTTAATAGCCGTTCTCATCATTTTTCTCTCGGACGTCGTCTTTTCATGCTCTGCTGTATTCAGATGCAAAGCAATGCGACGCGACGCGATGCGACGTAATGAACGAGGAAGAAGGAAGTGTAATCAGCGATCGTGATGCTTGATAGCGCGTGACGAAATGACGTCACAATCCATAGTTGCGACTATGCGATTCATAGTCGTGTGCTTCGCGCATCGTGCCAGATGGCATAACGGTGTGCCGTTCCCGTTTGCTCGCCCTCGTCTCGTAACTCGCGATTCTTCTCGCGGCCTTGTCCTCGAGGAGGTCAATTAACGTCAAAGAAAATTCGCGAATCGCTATGACAATGTAATTAATATCACAATGATCCATGCGATAAAAATATTTGAGTGATATGCCTAATAATTGTTTAATGTCCGTTTCTATAATTTAATCTCGGTTCAATTAACTCTTCATCTTTTTCTGGTTCTAAAAATTAATTCTAGAGTTTTAATCACTTAAAGTCACATTCTTGCCAAATCCAAAATTTTCTTTAGATATTTAAATAGAATATTAGTAAATTCCCTATGATGTGGTATTTTTTAATAACAAACATATTTATTCATTGAATGTTCTGTGTCTCTCATATTTGTCGAGAT
>Ga0157363_1007115_pt1 | contig 10581 bp, 1 predicted proteins | sample AttsexASBM1_FD_111477 | JGI IMG/M metagenome (GOLD analysis project Ga0157363, IMG submission 111477) | Fungus gardens microbial communities from leaf cutter ant in Ribeirão Preto, State of São Paulo, Brazil - Atta sexdens ASBM1 | ecosystem: Host-associated > Fungi > Mycelium > Unclassified ...
CACACACACACACACACACACACACACACACACACACACACACACACACACACACACACGCGCGCGCGCGCGCGCGCGCGTAGAATTGAAACTTGGAAGCATTTGCTTCTTTTATGTTATATTATTAACAATAAGTTAATTAATTCTTCTTTAATTAAATTTCTCGAAACAATTTTTCTTTTATCTCAATCTGCATTCAATCAGATTACGTCTCTTAGAACTAATTGCGACTTTCTATAGACGATATTTCAATGGGATTGGGACGCGTTACCTTGGAGAATCCTGAGCATCAACATCCAAAGATCATGGATCGTATTCCAAAGCAGACACACGGACCATACCACAGCGCCACTAATCTTCTCGAGATCGTTTCGATTTCACTGTGAGGCCAAACGGAGTCTATGCGTGAGTGAGGAGATCGGCTGGACAGCTTGATACGAAGCGTGGAGTTGAACGGAAGCTAGATTTAGAGGCGGCTGATTGGAATTGGAATCATCGGGTCAAGCGGCTATGTCGAATTGGAATGCCTAGACGCCCCTTCTGATAATCCATGTATGTATATACATTCGAATGCGCTTTGTCTCGCCGACTCTCATTCTCTTTCGATGGCTCTCATCTCAGTACTCTCCGTTCCGCTAAAATCGCCTCCCGTGCTTTTTCCTCATGCTATTTTGTATTCTCATCGTTTCTGCTGCTCCTCTTGTGTAAAGCGTGACCATATATCCACAGATTCGAGTATATTCTACACGCGATATTAGAGAACATTTGAAAACGTACTGCGTATGTGCCTCGCAACTAGATTATTCATACAGACATGTATGTATCACAAATATGCTAACCAGGAATGGTAGTGCGAAACAAAAACAGAACTACCATGGACCACAATTCAATCGCGGTGAGAAATTATCCAGCTATAATCCGCAGCATTAGCGCACAAACCAGTAATGTCCTTTATTATCAGGAATATTACGAAGATAGACGATATAACATTTATATTAGCAGTATTTGTTTTATTGATATACATATATTATTTATAGATTTGCAATTTTTTTCCTAATTTTTGCAAACTGTCGCAGAAATAAAATCTTATGATTTTAATTGTTTTATTTTTATTACCATTGTCTTATTTTATATTTTTACATTTCTTAAAATAGCAGTTATATTCTTTAAAAAATTATAAATATCTTATTTTAAAACACAGAAGCTCTTTCCTGAGAAACTTACGTTTCCTCCAAATTAAAAAATTAGGCTGATTAGACTGAAAGTGAAATTGGCAAATTAGCAAAAATAGCAAGGTTACGAGAATCGAGACAAGAAGAGGATAGATCTCTTTTCCATTTCTAAAGCTGAATTTTGATGGACGGAAAACGTACGGTCGTAAAAAAATCAATCAATCGATATATTTCACTTTCATTTTTCTCATTCGCTTCGCGCTCATCTCTTTTATTGATTGTCATGGACAATCTATGTTCCGGATCGGAAGGCGAATCTGTGAAGATTTGTCAAGTAAATTGAAAAGGCGCTTTTCTCTTGGAGCATGGAGTGACTCGGATCGCGCGATTTTCGAGTGAAGTGAATGTGCTCATAGAATGAAGAATTAACCGAGGAAATTCGTTATATAAGGAGATCCGCTATATAAGATTACAGTTCTAGGCGACGAGAAAATCAGGTAGGAAAATCCATTTTTGCTCCCTTTTCTTCCAAGCGTTCTGTAGCACTTAAGATTGAACCGCTTGCTTTCCCTTCGTTCTGTTTTTATGACTGAGAGAGATGTTTTTTCCTTGTTACCTTTTCCACGTTTCAACCTTAACACAGCACATGTGTGTACATGATTTGTTGCTACGTGCGTCATCTACTTATCTCGAAAGATGAGGAGTGCGCTAAAAGCGATAGATACGTAAAAAATATAAAAACGTTAGCTTCTTTAATCTTTAATGTAGCGTAAGTAAAAAATATATTAAATTCTTTTGTTTTCTATAAGATTGAATTTTATAAAAATTGATATGAGAGGTTCCGTTTTAAGATTAAACATATTAACAGAAAATTTCACGAAAAATTTTCTTGCATATTTATCTATATAATACCTATTTATATATATTTATAATATATATTTTTTTATAATATGTAATACTGATAACTATTTTAAATATACTATATACATATTTATAATATACCAAAAATTAATTCACTACTTTTATCCAAGATGCAACATTATCTTACGTGAAAAGAATTATTTTATACCACAGGATTTGAAGCATGAATAAACTTGTCGGGTGATTAATTCAATAAAGCAACCATCTATCTATATTACGAGATGAAACTATGTGTTATACCGAGTGCACTTGATAAATGCGAGTTACAATGCCTCAACCGATCTATATCTCAATAGCCGCAAAAACCACGAGCTGTTGAATGGTGCCTCGCCGTTTACGTAAGACGTAGAGAAATAGTGTTTCATGGCATCCTATTGGATATGATAAATGAGTTATGCGCGTAAGTGTCAAAGTCATGGTGGATGGACGATGAGATATTTCACTGAGCAGGTTTTAGGAAAGTGAACGAAAGGTAATTACGGCTGAAATTCTAACAGATTATATAAACAATTAAAGAGATTTGTGGAAACTGAAACATTTGCAAATAATGACGCCTGCTCGGACAAAATAAAATGTTCAATTAGGTATCCAATCTTAGCCTTATTTTGTTATTTTTTTTGTAATTGTAGTTTGCTTGGGCAATAAATAAAATAAATATCGATAATCATACATTCATGTTATTTCTTCTGTGTGTAATAAAACTTAAAAATTATTATTAAAACTATTTCCTATAAGCACAAAATATTCCTAGAACATTCCTTACATGAATATTATTAAAAAAAATTAAAATAATATTACAATATTTCAAGAATATTATATAATATTTTTTAATATTATGAGAATACTCTATACATGTTGTCTATTTTATATAATAACATTTATAATACTTTTAATATCTCTGAAATATTATTAAAATGTTTATTAATACTAATTATTTTTTTATGTAAGTGCAATTTGAATTCACAATAAGTAACGAAAAGGTCTTATCAGTCTATGATGCATCTTAGTGTTTAAATAACCTTTCAGTAATTTCATGTACATATCCAGTTCTATAATTGCGCGCCAAAATCATTTTCAGATTTTAAATGTAATTTTAAACTGAACTAGAGTAACAATTTCATAAATTAAAGTAAATATTATTATAATACTTTTCATATAATATTACAGTATGATTAAATAATGTTACTTTTAATAATCATATAATATATTATCAGGAGTGGACATATATATATGTAACCTTTCATTAATATTTCAAGAATATTATTTAATATTATATATAATATTATATATAATTTATATATATTTAATATTATATATAATTTTAATAAAATATTATTAAAATGTTACATTTAATATTCTAATAATATACTTAAAATATTACTCAATATTAAATAATATTGCGCTTATAGAATCATTACATACATCAAATATATAAACTTTCAAAGAAATAATTTCCACAAGCAATAGAAAATTTATATTCAAATTTTTCAATTTATTTAAGAATCGAGTGTTAATATTCCTAAGTGTAATAAATTGCTGAGAAATTTATATTTCAATTAATAAATAATAGACGCCACATCTTATATAATTATTAACATTACACAGTAGTCACCGTTCTCGAAAAAAATGGAGAAATGATCTTGCAAAAATGATTACATATAAAAATATAGAAAAATATAGAAAAAGGAATGACGTTAAAGCAATCTCTAGATGGAAGGATGGCAAATACCTTATGAAAAGATCAATAAAAAGAGGAGATAATCATTACATATGATATTCGAAACTTCGGTATTATCTAATTATCATTAGAAATGTTGGTGTCACAAAGAATTAAGTGATTATCATAATATTGATTATCATATTTCAAAATGACTACAGTCAATTGCACAACGAATGATGGAACAAATAGTAATACATAAAGCGACATTTGTTATTATTTGCAATCACGAAGACTGGTTGTTCGGGAGGGAGATGTTCGTAGCGATGTAGTAATCGTAGTTGTTGGATCGAAGTTAGTAGTAGTAGTAGTAGTAGCAGCAGCAGCAGTAGTAGTGGTAGTAGAGTCAGACGATCGGTCGTTTCAGGAATGCTAGATATTAAAATACCGCAGACTCTCCATTCCACGTACCAGGACAGCTACTATGCTGGCCTATCTCTTCCGTTTTATAATATAACTCCTTTCTACCCTTTCTCTCGGTCATCTCCTTCTTCCATCCATCTGTCTATTCGCACGTTCTTTCCTTATCCTATTTCCTCGCTTTACCTCTCGCCGCTACTTCATTTTACTCTGGGTTTCCTCCGGAGAATATTTCGGCATCCGTGCCGAAAACCGAGTTGCCCGCATTTCCTATCTTGCTATCTAACCATCTTCCGAGACGTCTTCCGACACTGCTTATGAAATTACGTAGATATTACGTAGATATTACGCGCATGCCGCGATGTGTACAATGTATTCATGAGCCGTACGCGCGAATATTAAATCGTTTGCCGCAACATTCTGCGCAGGCGAAACTAGGTACTTGGTAACTTGTGGAGGAAAGCTGTCGGCTGCAATTTACAGCCATTTTACGCGAACGGATGACTTTGATTGTATCTCAAATAGAATAAAATGAATTAAAAACATTAAAGTTTATGTAATTCGTATGAATTGCAAATATTTTTACTTTATTACGGATGTAAAATCATACCCACGCCATAGTTAATACTGAACATGATGCATAAATTTTAATTTCGTTACATTTCCAAGCGGAAATCGTTATATTGCATGCACGACATTACCTAAAAGTAATTTCCCACGTCGTCGGTAAGCAATCTCATCCGAGTGACAGATTCAACTGACAGATTATTTGTAATTTCAGTGAGTAAGTAATCGATTTTCTCTTGAGACTTCTTTCGAGAGACTCGCTTCTTCTCCATTTAACCACCTACCATTTCTTTCGATTTTCCATCACGCTTTTCGCATTGGACGCGCTAACCGGTATAGTGTACTCACTTTAAGTGAGGAAGCGAAACGTATTGAACGCGACGGCTCTTTTCTCGCTCAGATACGAGTCCCGCCAAATCGAAGAAATTTCCTCGTCCGAAAAATAGATGGAACGTGAGATCCATGTCGTTTAAGTTGAATCGCACAAAAATTGAACTCTACTTCAACATCCCCATCTTTGTTTTCAGAGAACTTCGGGCTATCCCTTCGTTCGGTGCAGCAGTTATCCCATCTGACTGGGCCAACGACTGCGATTTCTTGCGAACCAATTCCAGAAGAGATCAACCGGTGCTACGTTTGGAAAAGTAACTTTGTTCGAAATTCGGATAAACGGTGAGTGGAAAATTTCAAACGACACTTTCATGAATTATCATGGATCAGCGTGTCCTATAAAGCGATATTAACAGCTTCTCGTGTTGCTAGTTGCCTTTAGCATCCAGCACGATGAAAGTTACTTACACGGAAAGATATTTGTTATTTACGGATCGTAACTTCAATATGAGCATCTATATCCGCGAGTATAAAGCAAATAGCGTTACATGCATACACTTGCATGATATCCTGAGAACTTAATCTTTCGGTGATCTTTAAGTGAGTACACTTTTTCTCGTCAATATCTATCAATTTCTCAGTTGTGTTGCTGAGATATTATATAACATTGTCGATGGAAATGCGGTGGTTAATTCGACTCCTAGTACCTCGTTAGCGTGTACTGTGTATCGATACATCGATATGATATTTATGGATATTTCTACAAAATTCGCTCGCTGCTACTCTCGTTGATAACTCCCATAAATCCATTACAGCTAATAAGCTAAAAATCAAATGTATTTATATATAGAGCGTCTTATATGTAAATTGTATTTTCTTCTAATTATTAAAGTATAAGAAGAATTTTTCAAAAAACTATTGTATTATAAAAGCCTTTGTAAGTTATATCTTGTAAGTTATAACGAATTGAAAGAATTTATAATAAATATAAAGGAATAATAAATCCTTAATATAATATTGTATTTATTTTAATGTATAAATTTGAAGTATAATTGTCGCTTGTTTAGCAAAGCAATGCTGATAATTAAAAAAAATGTAAAAAAGTGATATTAGATCCAAATGACATTAATAATGTTTACATAGAGACAATTCTGACTGAAAATTCATCAAAAAATTTTTATTTAAAAGAAGTGCGTGATAAACAGGAATAAACAGGATATACTCTCTATTTATTCTCTCAGCATATAAATGGTCCAACATATTCGGGAAATTATCCGAATCTTCTCTTCTTATTGTTAGTATTTGTCGTCGCACTATCGAATCGCGTTAAACGCTATCGCGGTGAATGCGCGAAGCCGCAACGATGCACCGCGCGTGTAGACCGCGAAACTCTGAACTCCAAATGGGATATTAATGTTCACTGTCAACTTCCACGCTCCGGGGCACCAGCCCGCGGAGAACAACTAACTGTTTACAAGCGATGTATAGTCGACGAGGGCTTCCACCGGTTGCCGACTGCTAGCCCTTCTCTACACAGACAAAGTCCGCTCTGCGGTCCCATGATCCATCCGAAATTCACGGTTTAGCCCCGAGAGAAGCGCAGAAACTAATATCGCGAGAGCTGCACTTACCATGTGATGAGAACTACCTAGCTGTAGCTTGGGCTACGATGATATAAAAGATGTACGATGTTCTGGGGCGACTCTGATTGGAAAATCCCACTATAGTGGGTTCGACTGCTCGTGTATAATCCTCTTATTCAGAGAAGTCAATTTATAATCGCACTTCAACTATACTACGCGATAATGACGAGCATTTAGCAAGTAGCGGTAATTTCGTTATTTGAAAATCTGTGTGCTCTCATACAAGAAATCTGATAAATATTTAATTCTTTATATAAAATTTCTTTATGTAAACTTTTTTAATTCATACAAAATTTAATAAATTTTAAATAATAATAATTCTATATGCATTTTCGATATTGATAATATGTTATTAAAATATATCGTCTAATTTTATCTTAAATTAAATAACAGAATTTTATGTTATAATAAATTAAAGACAAAAGTGGAATACGTACGATAATATTTACAAAAATGTAGGATCGATATACATATAGAATATTACGTGATAGGAGAAAGCAATATTTGTAATAATAATTTATTCAATTTATATTTGCAGTTATTTTCACCGTTTCTGACTTAAAATAAAGAAAGCATCTCCATGATCAAATTCTCAAGTTATAAAACAGATAAACGTGTAAATATTTGAAGTACGTGCGCCTGCATTCAATATCATCTTTCACCCATCTTTCCCGAAGTCATTTTGAAAATTTATTTATTCGCTTTCACATTTCATTCACAATATCCCTAAAGTCATACCTGTACTGTGTCTATATTCCAACAGTTTGGAACGCTTTACATAAATTATTGTTACTGATGGCAACTACAAAGATTTTGCGACTTTGTGAAACGCTTTTTCGTAACGCTATGTTTATTTTTTTCCTCATTTATCTTTCGTAAGTGTGGAGACGAAGTAAAAAGAAGGAGAGATGGAGTAGATACGAATGTCATGTGGTGAGAAAATGGCAAAATGCTCAAAACATCCCGAATCGAAAGTGTGTTCGCATCGATTTTTCCGACCGCTCGCAGTCAGGAATTCGCCATTGCGCCACAATCTCTCAGCAAACGATTCGGCTTTCACGCGAAAGCACCACTCACCCACCTCCGCTGACCTCTATCGTTTTTCTCCTTCTCTGTACCGTTTTCCTTGCCTATCCTCTCTGTCAACGTGTACAGAAATATAATGCGAATGATCGTATAAACCGTTCACTGTCATACTGAGTGCATTGTTACCAAAACGGAGAAACAGACTTTCTTGCGATCTTCGCGGAATGAATAAAGAATGTAAAAGAATCGTAGAAGATTCAAGATATTATAAATCAATATGGCTTGATACCTTCATGAAATTTATAGACTCATATCGTTAAGTGATTAAGTTTTTATCACTATGCATTTATTATTTAATAATTTTGTAATTTTTAAGATCGTAATTATAGATTTTACAAACGATATGACGTCAATCATTTTTATCAAAAATTTAATTAAACATTATTTTTTTCATTATATTTCTCAAGTTGTTGTATACTTCATTAATATTTTGAAATCAAATAAAGTTTCAAATTTATTTTCAAAATTTTTGTTTCAATTTATTAAAGATTTACGCTAATTCACATATAATAATGATGATTCATCTAACTATAAAAGTTGTACGATTTGAAGAATATATTTGATAGCCTATTGATTTTTCCTGCAATTTTGTGACATACAATTTTGTACATACAGTGAGATCAAAAAGTATTCGAAAAGAGAAAAAATTCAAAAAAAACTTTAATTCTAAAAAATGACAGTCATTTTGCTGGGTATTAACAATTTATTCATAAAGAATAAAATGAATTGTATAATTCTCAAAATGTATATATGTATACTAAAAGATGTGTATTAATTACAAAAAATGTATCATCTTAAAAATAAGAGAAAAAATTATATTATTTGGACGCTCAGAAAATATTCATACAGTCGAGAAATTTAACTTCTAAAATTAGGAATACAAGCTCGTTTGTTTATGTTAGAATGTATTCATAGTATAAAATTGTTAGTTAATATTCATTTTCTATAAATTTAAGGTTTTTTTTTATAAAAGATTTTCTTGTACGAATACTTTTTGCACGCACTATATATTGCTTTTCGGGTTTTGATCTAGTCTCAAGTAACAAGCAAAAAGATGGAATAAAATTCAAAAGAAAAGCACATCAGCTTCACGAACCATTCCATATTTCTGTTTGATTCTCTTTTATATTTGTCTTTTCCTCGTTCTAATTTGTCGTTCAATGTGCGTGTGAACTTCGACATTTATTATTACACACACACACACACACACACACACACACACACACACACACACACACACACACACACACACACACACACACACACACACATCATATCATATAAAAATAAGTTATAATGGTACGTCTTGATAGTACATCAATTTTTATCAGCAGCAAACAATAACATTATAAATACATTCTTTCCGTGTTGAATGAATTTATAAGTTAATATCTTGTAGATGACATTAATATATTGTAACAAAATGTTATATAATTTTTTTCAAATTTGCAAAAACTATCCGAACAACATAAGGAAAAAGAAGGATAACATTGTCTCTCATTGACAATTTAAAAATAAAACTTTCACATTATTGGTTCAATCCTTTTTGCCAATTATTCTTCTTGTATATATCAACTTTTCCTTTTTTTACAATCGTAAAAATAGAAAACAGAAACAGCCCAAAAAAAATTTAGTTCACTTTTTATCTAACAAAAACTTTGATCTTATTGATAAAAGAAGTGTTTAAAAAAAAGTAAGTATATATTGATCTCAATGCATCGTTATAACAAAATATGTCGATTTATGCATGATAGTGATATCAGCGTTTATTTGAAGCAAATATTTCATGTATTGTGAACAGAGTCGAATGTAGTGTATGGTCAACACCGGAAATAACAAAAGAGCCGCAAACTGCAAAACGTGAAACCGAAATCATACTCCGCTACCGCATTTAACGGAAATTGCCCTTTGCAGTGATGCGGAGTAATGTAATGCAACGTCATGTTACTGTTACAATAATTACTGTAAGGATTTAAAAATAAAATGTTTGAGATTTGATGAATGTAATAAATAATTTATTTATTTACATAAAATATTATTGTACTATATTTATATTGCTATCGTAATATACTAGCAAATAATAATTTAATTCATTATAAAATTTTATTATTATTATTATTTATTAACAAATATTACTGTATCCATTACATTTTATGATTTATTGGCTTTCATTAGTTCATAATGGTTTTTTATTTTTATATGTATTTAAAAAAATTTTTTTAAAGTTATTTACATGTATACATATATCATTTATATCTAACAGGATACTCATTTTGCTTTTGTTTGTGTGTGCTTTGAAAGTTAATAATGTTTTTTACATTTATTAACATGAAGTGCAGGTCTTCAGGGATATGTAATGATCGAGTTAACAAAGTTTCATCGTGTCAGCACAATATCGAATCTCTTGCCTTTTTGCTTAGATAATGTTGTATGTTTACATTTATACATTTTTGTACTCTAACTAGATTGCGGGAAAAAATTGTTTACAAGTTTACATAATTATATAAACGCTTATAAAATATAAAAGTCTTTTGAAAAAAAGACGTACGAAAGAAGCTGCACAGCTATAATTCATATATATCTCAATGAAACTCTGCATTAAGAATTCCATAATCAAAGAGATTTTACGTGATCAAATGGCTTTATACATATACAAGAATATTAAAATTGAAGGACTAGAATGTTGAGTATTCTTTGAAGCTATTTGAATGCTAAAGTAACAATGAACTGAAATTACCGACTAAAGTTCTCTCTCTCTCTCTCTCTCTCTCTCTCTCTCTCCCTC
>Ga0157363_1007116_pt1 | contig 10580 bp, 6 predicted proteins | sample AttsexASBM1_FD_111477 | JGI IMG/M metagenome (GOLD analysis project Ga0157363, IMG submission 111477) | Fungus gardens microbial communities from leaf cutter ant in Ribeirão Preto, State of São Paulo, Brazil - Atta sexdens ASBM1 | ecosystem: Host-associated > Fungi > Mycelium > Unclassified ...
CTTAATAGCCTAGAAAGCATGTATTAAGCTATTAACAAATCATATTCTAAGTTTACAAGCAAGTTAAGAAAGCAAAATTGAACAACTAAGTTGAGATCTTAGAAAGTATTAGTACTGAAATCTTTACAATCTAAACTAAGTTTGTAATTTCTAAAAATTTCTACGACACGGCTTCCGGAATTTCATTCTTGACGAATACAATACTTTTGTCTCACGCCGACAACTTGTAATTAGTCTGACAAGTACATTCCGTTAATTAGCGTATACGTTGAGGAAGCCGAGCGAGAGAATCGTACCATCAATCGGAGCCCGAAACAATGACGCACCAATGCCATTCACACATTGCATTCTGCTACAAAAGGCTAATGCTATGTAAATATATAAAGTCTCGTCCATTCAAGCGTGATCTTCTTCTCACGCAAGAATAGTTAAAGGCGGCCTTGTACTTGGCGTCCCGACCTTTTAGGAAAAGAGATGATGTACGTCATCGCGTACCGTTACGACACACGATCACGCCGACCGATTCGTCAACGTTCCTTCGTGTCTCTTTGTCCCCTTTCAGGTATCTACCGTGTCGGAACGAGTCGCGAAATGAATTCACAAATGGACCGTTTGAAGATCGCCCGACAACGAGGCTAGGCCTTCTAGCGTTCAACCACGATCCAACTCGCGCGGAGTAGTTATGGGCGTTTGAAAAGCTGACGGGCATAGAAATATATACTTACTATCAATTTCCATACGCTCCGTGCCGCGTGCTCGTTTTACGGGAGGCTACGACGTCGCGCCGGTGAGTTTTATGACGTCGCGCTTTGGTAGCGTAATCCAGTCCCGAACGGTTTCTGCGCCAAGTAGACGCGGCTCTCTCGACACGCAGATTATAATGCGTTATAATGTAATACGACACTACTCAGTTATACGTCTTCTACAATCAAAGACGTTCAAACCCGTTTCAGCAATGAGGTTTGCTAATAAAAAAAATCGAAAGAGGCGATGCCATTCACTGGACTTTACAGGATATCAACCGAGTGTGAGAAAAATTCGATATTACTATTACCAAGTCATGTTCAGTTGCATAGTACTTTCGTTTGTTGGCCTTTTATCCACATTATTGCGCACATATAAGTATTTAGAATTGCGGCATGTACAATAACTTTCGTCAAAACAGATTTTTATATATTATATTGGAAAAAACTGCTCAAGAACCAGTAAATAAATTTATCGAATAGATCAATTAAATCCAAGATGGCGATCGAAATAGTCAATAGAAAAACGCGATAAGAAAGCAGCCATTAAAAAAAAAATGTCGAAAAGAATTGTCGCCATTCGCTCAGATAAAAGAAATATACTATTTTTATTATTAAAAAACTTTAGTTTCGATAACAAGCTTTCGTATTTTTTTTTATCATTATCTATTTATGACTAAAACATGATATCACACTTTATATCGATAGTATTTTAAGCAAGTGAGATTATCCTTAATGTATCCGACAGAATAAAGGAATGTAAGGAAACATTTTTAGCCGATTACTTCTTGGTCTGAGCCAGCTGACGACTTCTTATTACTTAAGAATCGATCTGATATCGATTCGATCTGACATCCATGGGATTCGTCAATCGATATATCAAATTTGCCATTTGAATTTGCTCAAAAATAAACGTCATTACTAATTTCTGTAAAATTTGTTTAGAAATTATAATATATCTTAGGATTCATAGAATAATTAATTTAAATACAATAAGATAAAATGACTCAAATAAAATGACGGAAAATAATATTATAATTTATTAGATACAAATATATGTAAATCAATCGTGTTTAATTACACGAACACATATTTGTATAAAGTACAATGAACTATATATTTGTATAAAGTATATTGTAGCTATAAAATTAACGTCGCGTAAATTTTATGTTATAGTTTGAAGATCTATCATAAATAAATGAAAATGTTTTAACTTTATTACAGAAGTCACATTGTCGAACATATCTGGAGCGATTATTCTGCCTGACAAGAATAAAACGATAGCAATGTTGAACTAAATGAGAAGCCAATCGTTGTAAGTGGCCGCCGCATTTCTCTCTCCCTCTCTCTCGCTCTCGCTCTCGCTCTCTCTCTCTCTCTCTCTCTCTCTCTCTCTCTCTGGATCTAAAAGTCCATTACTCCATAGACTAAAAATAGCCGGTTAAATGACAAAAAAGGCCATTCAGTAGCAGCAAGAAATTCATGTCTCGTGCAAATCAACCCAACGACTCATCTACGATGAATATAATTGCGCCGCTTATTCTATCCAACTGGAGCAAATTCCGCAATCCATGAACTAGAACCGCGCTCGTTCCAGCGAGACGTACGTAAGGTTGAATCGATTTGCCGGTGTAAAACCGGCTGGGCGTCGGCGGCTGCTGCCAGTAGAAAGAGACAGAAAGGGAAAAAAAGAAAAAGGGAAACGCCGAAGGACAGTGGGAATGCGCGGGGAGGCTAACATTGCGCTGGTATGGCGGGGTACCGAAGGAACGAAGAAGGCGAAGCTGGAAGCGGGACGCTTAAAGACGGAGAAGAAAGATGGAACGTGGTTGAAGAAGAGATCGAGAAGGACAGAGAGAGCGAATAAAAGACAGAGACCGAGACTCGATCTCTCTGACTGCCTCTGGCTGGTGGCGGGGTGCACGGACCATACTCCCCTTTCCGCCCACCAAAGACCGATCTCCTTCGTCAGTGCCGGCGTGGCGCGGGTTTCCTACAGGTGCGTTTACAACCTGCCTCACGGTTTTTCTCATCCGTCTACCTGACAGCGGATCGCGGCGACAAACGCGCTTTAGCCGCTTTGGCGTCGCGCGTCTACCTTTGCAAACGGAAGCGCTACTCCGATCTTCGGAGGATGAATCGTAATGATGGTACAGTGGTACAGTGAAAGTTCTAGAGTTTACAAGACGAGAATGTACAATTCGTTGACTTGATCTTAGTTCAAATAGAATGTGGTTTAGAGCGCCCGCGAATGCAATGGTTCCCATCGTCGAACTATCGGAATCTTATCTTGGACTCATATCTCGGATTCGGATCTACAGCGTATATGTATCAAGCATGGCTGAGCATTGAATGCATCGATGTGAGGAAATTCCACGGTAGCGGCGACGGAACCAGACTGTGAGAGGAAGAGAGAGGGTGCCAGGTTTCGCGTTTACGCACCTGCCTCTCATACCACGTCCCTACCTAAACCTCTTGCGTTCAACCTGCGCGGCATCGCTTCATAGGCACTGGTAGATAGGATACCAGCAAACCCCCGCGCGTGCTCTCGGTCCATCGGGTCCACCCTCTTTCCGCTCGCTCTCCGACTACCTGTCGGTCTCGCTCTGGCAACCGTAAGCCGGCCGGAACCCACCTCTCTCGCACCAAAGGCGGCTCTAGAGTTGCGGTACAGCATCCAGCAGCAGCGCTACTAGCGGCAGCCAAACGGAAAGACTCCCAGGCGAGTCGCCCTGATGTATAGGTGTACGCGCCAATGTGTGTGTGTGTGTGTGCGTGTGTGTGTGTGTGTGTGTGTGTGTGTGTATGTGTATGTGTACGCGTGAAGTGTGCATGAGTCTTACCTGCGTGGGTGTGTGAGCCGAGGAAGCCTACCTGGCGGCGTCCGACACGCAGTTACCCGCGCGCTTCTTCGCGTTCTCCCGCAGGAAAGAGCGCCGTGCGCGTATCGACATCCCGCTCCAGTTGTCGTCCTCTCGAAGCGGAGTTGCTTCTAGGGTACCGACCTTGGGAGAGAGGAACGCGTCTTATTCCTTTCGCGGTCCATCAAGCGAGATCAGAGCAGAATCGGAAGTGCGATGAAAGGAATCACGCTGCTCGTCTACTCCGCGCTTATCGCGTGAAGTGTATATGTGTTTACGTGTACACGGAAAATAGATAAGAAGTGATACGGGCGAAGACCTCTCAAAGTTCTCGTCGTGCGATAGTGGATGTCCGTGGAGGTACAACGGATGTTTCCGTCGCTGATCACTGAACCGTCGGCCAATAAGGGATTTCAAGCAGAAGAAGAGATGCGTTGGTGGTTTGCTGGAGGACACTGAAAGGGAGACCTGGAAGGCTTCTCCATCAACGTCCTCCAGGTGAGAGAGAGTTTTCCCAAGTGGAATATATCCGGAGAAGTCTTTAAAGGAACTTTTAGGGCAATCGCGTGTCTGCCTCGTTGCGTCCCTACGGACATTCGCGATTCCAACATGGCTGCTGGGACTAGCCGTGACCGCTGGGTCCGCGGAAGCCATGTTGGCAGGTGTGCTCGGTTCGAGATAACCAGTTCACGTTCGTGAAACGTACGCGGCATCGATATTCCGGATAGTAGATCCGAATGAGCACTTTACCATTGAATTATCATTTAAATCGCCGCGCATCTGCCGTCCTTTGAAAAGCCCACTTGCGAAACAATATACGCTCGATTTCGCAGGTAAAACGAGTTTGCGAGATATGATTAATAAAAAGAAAAAATCTCTTTAAACGCTGTCCGTACCCATTTACGATTGCGAAAGTTTACGGTGAGCTAGAATACAGTAGTTCTCTCGATGTCCATTCGTTCGTGAAATCTACGAATAAACTACAAATCATTTATACGTCTCTCTATTTCTTAAGTAAACACGTAAAGAGTTAAACTATGCGTCAAGGAATGTTTAATACATTATAAACTTGAAAAAATAAAATGACAGCCGTTAATTTATGACGATACGGAAAAATTATTTTTATCAGTTTAGGTACATGCATCTTTAAAATTTAATCCATTCTTTGATATTTTTTCTTATTAGAAAAAAATAAGAAATGGCTTTAGAATCAAGCCCACCTTATTAATACAAAATAATATATGTTAGATCTTCTTGACCTGCCCTTCTATTTTTTGCTTCTACGTGCCTTTGTAAGACTTTTTGAAAAACTGCGATTTGATTCTTACATGATACGCTGAAGGTGATTAAAATAAACGAAACATTTATTTTTTGACTCTTTGTAAATTTATTACATTAAAATATTTGTAGTTTATTTAACGATTACGCATCGCTTATTACTGCGTTGATTTTCTAGAGCCCAAATATTTTTCTTTTGTATCTTTTTGTATAAATTATAACTCGGCATAAATAATTATATCAATATATTGCATATACTTATATATGATTGTTTATGAAGAATGTCTAACAACTTATTATCAAAATAGATAATTCAGAATTAAAAAAATTTTCCGTATTGAGTTCATTCTTATGTATGTTTTTTTGTTTAGGTTGTTATTTTAACTTTTATATATATATAGATTTGCAGAGATTATATAATATATATAGAAACATAGTCATGCAATACATACAAATATAAAAATTCAATATTTTTAATAAAATTTATTTGCAGTTTTTAATAAATAATTAATATATTTATTAGATTTACATGTAAATTAATTATTATATTAGTTATTTTTGTATATATCATTTTCTTATATTTAATAATTTATAAAAAACACAGAAGTTGTTTAGAGGATAATTTTAATAAATTTATTAGAAATAAAAAATAACTTTTAAATATACATATATTAAGTTTTTTTATATACTTAATTATAGTTGTAAACACAAATATTTAATATTTTAAAAAATTAGACAATAGTCATGTTTATATATATATATATATAAAAACACGATTATTGTCTAATTTTTTAAAAATATTAAATATCTGTGAGTGTTTACAACTATAATTAAGTATATAAAAAAACTTAATATATGTATATTTAAAAATTATTTTTTATTTCTAATAAATTTATTAAAATTATCCTTTAAACAACTTCTGTGCTTTTTATAAATTATTAAATATAAGAAAATGATATATACAAAAATAATTAATATAATAATTAATTTACATTTACGATACTTATACAAAGTATTCACGTATATTATAAATTTATATATTAAAAATATATATATTATAAATTTTACATATATTATAAATTTTCCAATACTGATAGTATATATCCGAATGCGACCTATATTAAGCACTGCGTCTATTTCTCGTGATTAAATTGTTGTTAATATACATAAAATGCAATGTTTAAAAGAAACTCATCTTGATTAAAAAATTTGAGAGATTAGCTTGATTTTATACGATTTTGTTACGATTATTTGTACAAAAACGAGCGCAAATGTAAATATAAAAATTCGAAATTATATAATCATAAACAAATATTTTAAAATTCACATACTTAATGGAAGAATTGATTATGTTATTTAAATTAATTTTATTTTTATTAATTTATCAGGGAGTTAATTAACGATTTTTAAAATTTTTTAGGTGCAATCAGTATGCCAACCGACATCGTAGTTACGTCGGCCTCGGCCACGGTTTCAGAGGAGACAAGTAGAGGTCGGGACCTAGGCCTTGGACAGTCTCCAAGATCAGGCCCCTCTTCTGCAGCCTCGTCTTCCTCCAATTCTAGCGCGGCGTCAACCTCAAGAGGATTTGATCCGTCTAGCACTCTCGCCTATCATCATCATCATCGTCACAGCTTGGTAACTGGTCTGGGTCATGCTCATCACCGAGAATCATCAGCCTTTGTGCCTGTGGTGCCTTCAAGATTACAACTCACATATCCAGGTGAAATACATCCCCATCTATCCGGACCACCGCCCTCTTCCTCATCGTCAACGAATTCGGAACATGAAGTTGGCCCTGAATCTTCAGTAGCTAGAAAAAGCTCTTCGAGTTACGATATTATGGCGATGATGGCCGACAAGAGAAAAGAATTGGCGAGAGGTCTTTTACTACCACCACATCCTCTCCTTGAACCACCTGGTTATCCGGTATTTGCCGGTCCTTTTCCAGGTAGTTCCGCATTGTATCCCCCAGGTGGTCCATTAGCCCATCAGCATCTGGATCGAAGGTTACTCAGAGCACCTGGCAGGGCATCCAGACCGAAGAAACAGTTTATTTGTAAATTCTGTAATCGACAATTTACGAAATCATACAATCTTCTTATTCATGAGAGGACTCATACCGATGAAAGGCCGTATTCTTGTGACATATGTGGCAAGGCGTTCAGGCGGCAGGATCATCTTAGGGATCACAGGTACAATATACAGTTTTTTGTTTTTAAATTAATTAGAATTGATTGAATTAAATAAATTAGCTTCACGTAAAAAGAATATGATAAATTAACTTATTTAAATTTTTATTGTATGTTTATATTGTATTAATTTGTTTTGTAATATTAAGTATCTGCAATAAGGATAACAAAAATAATAGATAAAAATCAAATGAAGATGAAATTTTTAAAACTTTGAATTATAATAAATAGAATGTAGATTTTTTTATTTATTAACTATTGTTATTTCTTGATTTTTATTTTTTTTTCTTAGGTATATCCACAGCAAGGAGAAGCCTTTCAAATGTGGTGAATGTGGTAAAGGCTTTTGTCAAAGTCGTACTTTAGCAGTTCACAAGATTTTGCATATGGAAGAATCTCCACACAAATGCCCTGTTTGCGCGAGAAGTTTCAATCAGCGTAGTAACCTCAAGACGCATCTTTTAACGCACACGGATCACAAGCCTTACGAATGTACGTCATGCGGCAAAGTATTCCGCAGAAATTGCGATCTCAGGAGACACGCATTGACACATGCCGTAGGCGATGTTCCTCCAGAGGCACTGGAAGAGGCGTTGAGAGACGATGACAGTCCCGAAGAGGATTGCCCTGAGCCTGGACCATCTTCCTCATCGACGTCCACAACACCGTCCGTATCTTCTGCATCTTCTAGTTCGTCTGGATATCCTTCCCAAGGATCTTCAGTTCCACCATCTGCGCCTACAGCATCGGCTTCAGCACCATCTCTTCCTCAGAGACCTCAACTTCAGATTAGAAGGGATTTATTACCCGCTGTGAAGACATCGACGGTGACCAGTGGAGCTTCTGCGGCTCATTCTGTCACTCAAAATCCACCGGCTGCCCTTCCGCCGCCACCCCCACTCATTTTGGCTTCTTATCGTCGAAGAATTGGCTCTCCAGGTCCTTCCAGAGTATTTCTAGAACTTCAAGAGCGCGAGCGCGAGAGAGAACGAGAGATGGAGCAGAACAGAGAAAGAGAACGTAACAGGGAGCGTGACAAGGAAATAGCTAGACCATCGAGAGCACCAACACCACAACCACCACCACCACCACCTAGACCTGCACCAGCACGTCAGGGTTTTACCATTGCGGATATAATGGGTCGATAGAAAATTTGTCGCAGGTAGTTTTCCTGTGCTTGAATTTCTCTTTTATATATAGGCTCTATGGATTACACGAAGGAGAGGTACCGGTCTTCACAAAGAATAGTCTTTCTAAAGATTCTATGAATTCTATAATATTTTTGGAATGCGTAAGAATATGGCTAATAACTTGTTAAATTTGTCGAAAAATCTTATTTGTATGTTATTTATGCATATATTATTGCAATACATTTTTCATGTAAATATGAGAAAATTTAAATGAAAGGGTTTAAACATAAGCAGGTGAGAAAGATATCTTCATAATATTTTTAAAATTCTGAGTGCGCGCAATTCTAAAATAGTTATTAGACTCGGAAAAACTTAACCCTCTCAATCCAAAATTATTAGGCATAATTAGATAATATATGCATATATTTGTATATTATTCTGTTATGCCCAATATATAAATAATAATATAGAGAAATGAATTGTAAAATTATAATTTTGTATACGGATTCATATAATATACAAAATAATAATTTTATTATAAAAATGATGTATTATATATTAAATAAGATAATTTTTCAAAAATACGTAACAAGAAGATATTTTCATTATTACATAACTTTGAATGCAATATTGAGAAATAATTTCCTAGGAATGAGACGGTTAGAATAAATATATACCAAAAATGTGCCTTAATAGTTTGTTGTTAAAAAACAGATGCTCTCACTTCATGCTATAGTTGTAGAAGCCACAATACTTTCTGCGACACGCGTGAATCACACGATACCGAGGTGATAGAGAAAATGGAAGGCCAGAAGATATTAAGAAAACTGCGACTACGACGAAGTCGTATTCTTTTGTCCTGCAGTTATTCGAGAGAAGGGATAATGCAAATTTTGCGGTCGGGGTAATAACCTGTGCCTGTGCCACCGTGGCAGGTGCAATACGGCTTTGTACCTGCTCGATCCGCGCGCGAAATACCTGCTCCTTGCTACTGCTGCCGTTGCTTTTCCCTTCTAAAAATATTCCGACCTTAGACGAATATCAATATTTTTTTCTTCCCCTTCTCCTCTTCCCCCTCCCCACCCTGTGCTCTCGACTCGAAGAAGCATTAATGGTCCTTTTGTGAGACCCAAACTGTATACTGTTCGACCGCAGAGGCGACCCTTTCGGACTATGCCTCTAACGTCTACAAAGGTATACCTTCTTTTCAGTGGATTTTAAAGAATCCAGTATTAGAACGATCCCTCGAATATACATTCTAGAATAGCTTTCCGTTTTTAAAGCGTCCATTGTGATTAAATAAAATTTCGAATGTTCGAATGTTCGAATGATCTGGCCAACTATGCGTTAACGCGCGTTATGGATGAAGAATACAACATAATCGGGTACAAAATATATGCTTGAAATGATATTTAATAATAACAATGTATTGTCGTCTTTCTTAATTATAAAAGTACATAGATTTTTATAAATACTGAAATTTCTCATTTCGTTAAGGACTGTCTAAAAGCGAACAATCATTTCCACAACGCTTTGTTTTGCGCGAGATTATTAGAAATAAATTAAATTAAATTCTATTTTTTACGGATATGCTTATAATATTATCTATAATTACAAGTATTAAACAAATTTGAAATTATCATTAAATATATTCCAAATCTGATTTTTCTTAATAAATTAATTTAATTTATTTCCAAGTTGTTTTAATGGCAGCGAAACATTGTGAGAGGAATATCATGAATTTTATAAATAGCTGATATGAATGTTTTACATTCGCCATTCAAATAGTCGAGTAATTGTACATGAGACTATTTGCGTAATGTTTTATATGTGTAATAATAATAATGTAATTATTATACTTTAAGTATACTACGAATTTTCCAAAAGTGTGGGATTCGAATGTTACATTACTAATTAGAACACAATTATCAAATGAATATTAATAACAAGATTATATCACGTGTTCAAGTTATAAAATATAAAAATGTATGAAAGTTGCGTATGAAAGTAGTCAAGTGAGAAATTAGTTCTAAAATTCCATCCTGACTTACAATATGATAATGTTAGTAATCTATATTTTAAACACAAATGTAATTTTTTTATATGATGTACATGTGAAAAAGAAAGAAAATGAAAAATACAATCTGTATGTGCGTGCGTGCGTGCGTATGTGTGTGTGTGTGTGTGTGTGTGTGTGTGTGCGTGCGTGCGTGCGTGCGTGCGTGTGTGTGGGTGTGTGTGTGTGTGTGTGTGTGTGTGTGTGTGCGGGTGTGTGTGTGTGTGTGTGTGTGTGTGTGTGTGTGTGTGTGTGTGTGTGTGTGTGTGTGCGTGGGTGTAGGTGTGGGTGTGTGTAGGAAAGCGAGTGTGAGAGCAATA
>Ga0157363_1007117_pt1 | contig 10579 bp, 8 predicted proteins | sample AttsexASBM1_FD_111477 | JGI IMG/M metagenome (GOLD analysis project Ga0157363, IMG submission 111477) | Fungus gardens microbial communities from leaf cutter ant in Ribeirão Preto, State of São Paulo, Brazil - Atta sexdens ASBM1 | ecosystem: Host-associated > Fungi > Mycelium > Unclassified ...
AACACGCTCCCGAAGATCATCACTCAATGCTCGTGCCATCACCGTCTCCATCAATGAAAACGGTGAATCACAAGACCTCTTCAGTGTCACCTCTCAATTCAGAGTTCAGTGGAACCGCTCTAGTCACGGCGCTCGGAGCTTCGGCCACGGGTGAAATCCTCGCCATCGCCCTGTTCGGCCTTCCCGCCCAGATCCGCATCACCCGGCAGGCTGCAAGCGCCATTCTGATTCAGGACTATATCGCAGCCTCCCGTCTAGCCGGACGCAGCACCGTTTCCATTTTACGACGGCACGTCCTTCCAAACATCCTCCCGCTTCTGACGGTTCAGGCAACATCCTCGCTCGCCCTCGCTGTCCTTTCTGATGCGGGACTGTCCTATCTGGAGCTGGGCGCGCGGCCACCCCGACCGGATCTGGGCCGGGCGCTAGCTGCTTACCAGATCCATATTTTCGATCATCCACTTCTGGTCGCCGTGCCGGGCCTGACAATCATGCTGCTCGTTCTGGGGTTCAACATGGCCGGTGACGGCTTGCGCGATGCTCTGGATGCCCCGCTACAGGAGCGCGCGCCATGACTCCCCTTCTTCAGGTCCGGGATCTGAGTGTTCACAGCCTAGCCCGTCCCATCCTTCACTCTCTCTCTTTTACCCTTGAAGCAGGACAAATCCTTGCCGTCATCGGCGAGTCAGGTTCGGGGAAATCCACACTGGCCCTGAGCCTCATGGGGCTACTGCCAGCCGGATTCCAGCCTCACGGAGAAATCCGTCTGAACGATGAAAACCTTCTGACGCTTACGGAACCTCAATGGTGTCAGATCCGTGGAAAAACGCTCGGCATGGTCTTTCAGGAACCCATGTCCGCGCTCAACCCCACGCGAAGGGTCGGCGCACAGATCGCCGACACGCTTCGGCTTCATACAACACTCACACGTTCCGAAATCCGCGATCAAACCCTTGTTCTCATGAAGCAGGTCGGCCTTTTGAAAGCGGGCGTGAGCGAACGCGCCTATCCCCATCAGCTTTCGGGAGGACAGCGACAGCGCGCGCTTCTGGCCATGGCACTGGCCTGCAAACCCGCTCTTCTGATCGCTGATGAATTCACCACAGCTCTCGATGCCCGCACCCGTGCAGACGTGATGGCACTCGTCCATCAACACACAAAAACGCACCACATGGCCGTCCTGATGATTTCTCACGATCTCGGTCTGGTCCGTCATCATGCGGATCACGTTCTGGTGCTGAAAGATGGGATCTGCGTGGAACAGGGCCCGACTGCCTCCATATTCGACGCCCCCGCCCATCCCTATACGCAGGCCCTTCTCGCTATGTCCCTGCATGGCGCGGCCCATACGCCCCTAACGCACCTGCCCTTTTATACGGTCCCTGCATGACCCCGATCCTTCAGGCCCGGAATGTGACGTTCAGACAGTCCGGAAGGCAAATCCTGCATACTGTCAGCCTCGATGTCCTGCCTGGCCAAACGCTCGGAATCATCGGCGCATCCGGCAGCGGAAAATCAACCCTCTGCCGTCTCTTGATCGGCCTCATCCCCCCCCCATGAAGGACAAATCCTCTATCAGGGACAGGATCTCGCAACAGCTTCCCGTGCCGTACGGAAAAAGATCCGTCCTGCCATTCAGATGATTTTTCAGGACCCTTACGGCGCCCTCGACCCACGCCAGACGGTCCGCGAGATCGTCGAGGAGGCCCTTGACCCTGCCCCAGACCGCGAAGCCCGCATTCTGAAGGCTCTCGCCGAAGTCGGCCTCTCCGCCGAAAGCGCAGACCGCTATCCCAAAGCCTTCTCCGGCGGCCAGAGACAACGCATTGCGATTGCCCGCGCCCTGATCACGCGTCCCTCCGTCATCATCGCGGACGAAGCCGTCTCGGCGCTGGACGTCTCGACACAGGCCATCGTCCTGAACCTTCTGCTGGATCTGCAACAAAAACACGGACTGGCCTATGTTTTTGTCAGCCACGATCTGGCTGTCATCCGCCATATGTCGCACCATATCGCCGTTCTGGAACAGGGCCGGATCGTGGAGTCCGGGCCAGCCTCCACTGTCCTGAACAGGCCGACGCGCCCCGAGACGCGGGCACTGCTCAAAAATTCCTTCTGACCGACGAGGCCGCATGACCAGCCTGAACCTGCTCACAGACATCCCCGGAATCCGCGTGGGCCACAGTGAAGATCTGAGCCTGCGCACAGGCGTGACGGTTATCCTGTTCGACAGTCCGGTCACCGCCTCCGGCAGCTTTCCCGGCGGCGCTCCGGCCCTGAGGGAAACCGCGCTGCTGGAACCCGAAAATCTGGTCGAACATATCCATGCGGTCGTTCTGTCAGGCGGCTCCACTTACGGTCTGGATGCCACGACGGGGGTTCAGGCATGGCTGCGGGAACAGTTTGGCAATGCGCCTCTTCCCCCAGGCACGATCCGAGTCCCCATCGTCGTACAGGCCAGTCTTTACGATCTGCCAGCGAGCGGTCAGACGTCCTGGGGCCGCTACTCCCCCTATGCCGACATGGGGCATCAGGCTGCCGAAAACGCCCGCCATGGCTGTTTCAGACTGGGCACCGTGGGCGCAGGAACAGGCGCTACAACTGCCACACTTCGCGGAGGATTAGGTTCGGCAAGCACTACAACCCCGGCAGGGCACCGCGTCGCCGCTCTGGTCGCGGTCAATGCCGTCGGGACAGCCACGATCGGCGATGGCCCTCATTTCTGGAGCGCCCCTTTCGAGCGAGGACATGAATTCGGCGGTCTGGGCATGCCCGCACATCTCACATCCGAAGACCTGCGCCTGCGCTCAAAATGGGCCTCCGTCACCGGCACCACGATCGGCCTTATCGCGACGGACGCAACCCTCACCAAAACACAGGCCAAACGCCTGGCCACTCTCGCACAGGATGGCGTGGCGAGAGGCGTTTTCCCAGCCCATCTGCCTCTGGACGGAGACACCATAATCGGGGTTTCGACACGCGCAAAGCCATCGCCCAGTCCACAGGAATGGACGGAAATCCTACACGCCGCCACGCAGGTCACGGCACGTGCCATAGCTCGGGGCGTGTACGACGCAAGCCCGCTCCCCGGCGCCACATCCCTGCATACATGGCACGAACGGTTCGGAGGAAAAGAAAGACAGGTTTCAGATACGATACAAAAATTACTCGAACCCTAATTTCATATATTTTCTTCGTGATCGTATATGATTATAGAAATCAGACCGAGTGTCATGCCCAAGGCTGAGTCCATGTCGTCTGTCGTGTCGTCCTATCCCGTCCGCTCCCCCCTCCGTCAGGCCATTGCAGCAGACATGCGAAGGCCAGAAGCGGACTGCATCCTCCCCCTGATCGAACAGGCCACACTGACCGAGACAGAACAGCAGAACACGTTCGACGTCGCCCGCCATCTGGCCCGCACCCTGCGCACGCAGCGTCGTCCGGGCGGTGTCGAGGCTCTCGTGCAGGAGTTCTCACTTTCCTCCGCCGAGGGCGTGTCCCTGATGTGTCTGGCCGAAGCGCTCCTGCGTATTCCTGATGCCGCCACACGCGACGCCCTGATCCGCGACCGGATCGGAACGGGGGACTGGCTGTCTCACATGGGCGGCAAAAAGACCGTTTTCGTGAACGCGGCGTCATGGGGCCTGATGCTGACCGGCAAGCTGACCAACGAGACCGATGAGGGCCTCGCCGCCGCATTATTCCGCCTTGTCGGACGGGGCGGTCAGCCACTGGTCCGCCGTGCGCTCGACATCGCCATGCGGATGATGGGCGAACAGTTCGTCATCAGCGAAACCATCGAAGACGCGCGCAAGGTCAGCGCAGACCCCGAAGAGCGCGGCTTCAAATATTCTTACGACATGCTCGGTGAAGCCGCGATGACGGAAGCCGACGCCCTGCGCTACCGCCACGACTACGAACGCGCCATCGACGTAATCGGCCAGACTGCCCGTGGTGCGAATGTCTATGAAAAAGCGGGCATTTCCATCAAACTCTCCGCTCTTCACCCACGCTATGCCTTCGCCCAGCGCGAGCGTGTTCTTGAAGAATTGGGCCAGACCCTCAAAGATCTCGTCATCCAAGCCCGCCGCTATGACATCGGCATCAATATCGACGCGGAAGAAAGCGAACGTCTCGACCTCTCGCTCGACCTGATCGAAAACCTGTGTCACTGCCCCGAACTGGACGGCTGGAACGGCATCGGGATCGTGGTGCAGGCTTATGGGCGCCGCGCCCCGAAGGTTCTGGACTATCTGATCGACCTCGGACGCCGCAGCGGACACCGCCTCATGATCCGGCTAGTGAAAGGTGCTTACTGGGACAGCGAGATCAAGAAGGCGCAGGTCGAAGGCCAGACGGATTTCCCCGTCTACACCCGCAAATGCTACACCGATGTCAGCTATATCGCCTGCGCCAAAAAACTTCTCGCCGCTCGCGACGTGGTTTTTCCGCAGTTTGCCACGCACAACGCCCGCACGCTGGCCACGATCTACACGCTGGCAGGACTGAACTTCCAGATTGGCGACTACGAGTTCCAGTGCCTGCACGGCATGGGTGAGACGCTCTATAACGAAGTCGTCGGACCGCAAAAGCTCAACCGCCCGTGCCGCGTTTATGCCCCGGTCGGCTCGCATGAAACGCTTCTGGCCTATTTGGTGCGCCGTTTGCTGGAAAACGGCGCTAACTCCTCCTTCGTCAATCAGATCGGTGATGAGAGCCTGCCGATCGAAAACCTGATTGAAGACCCGGTCGCACTGGCCAAGGCCGTGGAGCCGCCGGGTGCCTCTCATCCGGCCATTGCCCTTCCGAAAGACCTGTTCGAACCCGAGCGGACTAATTCGCGCGGGCTGGACCTGACCGACGAACACACCATCGCTGCTCTGTCCGGAGCCGTCCGCGTGTCTGCCGAGCAGGCTTTGCAGGACACATCCTGTTCGGGCGAAGCGCAGGATATCCGAAACCCCGCCAGCCATTCCGACCGGATCGGCACTGTCCGTTTCGGAGACGAGGCCGATGTTCGCAAGGCCATCGACTTTGCAGAAAGCGAGATGCCGGCATGGGCTGCTCTTCCCGCTGACGAACGTGGCGCAAAGCTCGACCGTGCGGCTGATCTTCTGGAGCAGCACCAGAAAGACCTGATCGCCCTTCTGGTCCGTGAAGCTGGCAAATCCTACGCCAATGCGCTTTCCGAAGTCCGCGAGGCCATGGATTTCCTGCGTTATTATGCCGCACAGGCTCAGGACATCGCCCGGACAGGCAGCAGTGCGCCGCTCGGTGTCGTCGCCTGTATCAGCCCTTGGAACTTCCCGCTTGCCATCTTCCTTGGACAGGTCGCCGCAGCCCTCGCAGCTGGCAACACAGTCGTCGCCAAACCGGCCGAGGAAACTCCCTTCATCGCCCTGCGGGCTGTCGCCCTCCTGCGGGAAGCCGGAGTTCCGGAAAACGCGCTCCGCCTCGTTCCCGGCGCGGGCGAAACCGGTGCGGCGCTCGTAGCCGACACCCGGATTTCCGGCGTGATGTTCACCGGCTCCACCGCCGTTGCGGGTCTGATCGCCAAAACCCTGGCCGACCGTACCGGAGTGGACGGGCAGCCCGTTCCGTTCATCGCCGAAACGGGCGGACAGAACGCCATGATCGTGGATAGTTCCGCCCTGACCGAACAGGTCGTGGCGGATGTGCTGGTCTCGGCGTTCGACAGCGCAGGCCAGCGCTGCTCCGCCCTGCGCGTTCTGTGCGTGCAGGAGGACTGTGCCGATCGCGTCCTGACAATGCTGCGCGGTGCTGTCGAAGAATTGCGGGGCGGCAACCCCGCAGAACTGCATACCGATATCGGCCCCGTCATCTCCGCAGAGGCCCGCTCGGGCATTCAGACCTATATTGATGAAGCCCGCACGCAGGGTCGCGTCGTCTGGTCTCTTCCGCTGCCGGAAGACACAGAAAACGGCACCTTCATCGCACCGACGATCATTGAGATCGACAGTCTGGCAGACCTGAAGGGTGAGGTTTTCGGGCCAGTGCTCCACGTCCTGCGCTTTGAATCCAGCGGCTTCGAAGCCCTGCTTAACACCATTAACCAGTCCGGCTATGGTCTGACATTCGGTCTCCACACCCGGATCGAAAGCCGTATGGCGCATGTCACGTCGCGCATTGAGGCCGGAAACCTGTACGTGAATCGCAACATGGTTGGCGCGGTTGTCGGCAGCCAGCCTTTTGGCGGCGAAAAACTCTCCGGCACAGGGCCGAAAGCCGGTGGTCCGCTAATTCTGCGCCGCCTGATGCGCACCACCCCTCCCCATACCGGTTGGGAAAAACAGGAGCTGCCTGAGCCTGCTCGGCAGTTCCTGTCCTGGCTGATGCAGAGTAGTTTTCCGCTTTATCAGAAGATCGTGGGAAGCATGCAGCACGGCCTGTGCGGCGCCACGCGCGAGCTTCCCGGCCCCGTCGGAGAGACCAATCTCTACCAGCTTCTGCCGCGCGGTGCTGTCCTGTGCGTCGCCAGTGACCGGGAGACCATGCTTCGCGCCGTGGGGCTTGCCCTGAGTGGCGGAAATACGGCCTTCGTGCAGGGACCGAACGTGGCCTCGGACTGGGTTTCCGAACTGCCGCATGCCCTTGCTTTGCATATCCGCCGCACGCAGGGCGGGCGCGCCGCAGGATGCCGGACGATCCTTGCATCTTTCGAAGAACGGCAGATGGCCGAGCAGGCCCGTACGGCCCTGTCGCGCTCGGGCATGGTCGTGCAGCTTTACATGCTCGACGCAAAAAGCCCGATCCGGCCCGAATGGGTGCTTCAGGAAAAAGTCGTCAGCACCAATACGACGGCCGCTGGAGGCAATGCGAGCCTGATGACGATCGGATAATATCCCGCCGATAATATCCCACGGGCATGATCGTTTGTTGCGATCATGCTATGAGGACCGCCCCACTGACGGATAACCGACCTCATGAGCGACGCCGCACCGATTTTCACACCTGTTGATACGAAAAGCGGCTCGGCCTCGCTCGAAATCGCGGACGCCCTGCGCCGTGCCATCACGGACGGCATACTGACCGACTCACAGCCCCTGCGTCAGTCCGAACTGGCCCGCAATTTTGGCGTCTCCACCATTCCGGTCCGTGAGGCGCTCAAACAGCTTGAAGCAGAGGGACTGATCGCCTTTCTGCCCCATCGCGGCGCCGTGGTAACGGGGATGAGCGAAGCCGACATTCTGGAATATTCGGACATCCGCGCTTCGCTGGAAAGCATGGCGGCTGGTCTGGCCATGACGACCCTCACCCGCGTTGATCTGGCCCATATCGAGGACGCCTATGAGGCATTCGTGAATGGGACAGGTGGCAGCCACGGCATGGCCCAGTCCGGTCGGCTGAACTGGGAGTTTCATGGCGCCATTTATGCCGCTGCCCGTCGCCCGCGACTATACGGCATGATCCACGACCTTCACTCGCGCCTCGACCGCTATATCCGCGCCCATCTGGAACTACCGGGACGTAAAACTGCAACGGACGCCGAACATTTCCAGATCCTTCAGGCCTGCCGCAAGCGGGACAGCGACGAACTGGGACGACTGACAAAGCAGCATATTCTGGAATCGGCCCGCCTGTCTCTGGATGTCATCCGCGACCGGGCGGGCTCCTGATCGTCATCCTGCCGGATGAACCGTTACCAGCTTCACAGTTCCGCGTTCATCAAACCGGCAATTCAACGGACCATCCGCATGGAAAAATCCCGGAATGCTGTCGATGATATGTGCGCTCTGCTCCAGACAGGCTACAAGACGGACGCGAAACACATCCTCCATGCCCGGATCATTGTCTGAGCCGATTAGCCGCGCTGCTTCTCTTAGAGAGGCCGCCGTACCAGCCGGGTTTCGACGCAGCATTCTGAAAGACGCAAGAGCCGTGTTGAGCGCTTCCGTCTGGGCAGCAGTCAATCCAGCCTTCTCCGCTGCGCGCCTGAGGCGGATCAGCAGACGGCCGAGGGACAAGGCGGCAAACGCACCATCGACATAACCCTGCCGGTCAATCGGGGACGTGACCAGAGACAGGCGCATCAGCAGACTCGAGACCTTCTGGATCTGTGCCCCTTCCCACACCATCCAGGACGGGACTTTCGCACCCGGCTGACTTGAAAGGCTCTGCAAACTACGCCCCAGAGACAGCACAAGCCGCGACGCATATAGCCTCTGATCAGCTGGCATGATCACCCGGAACACCAGAACAAGCAGCACGCAGCCCATCAGAATAGCCAGCCACGTATTGATGAGCGTGATGTCATCCACAACCATGCTGTTCGTCACCATCAACTGCATAGCCAGAAAGACCGTATAGCCAAAAGCGCCGATCCCGTAGCGCGGATGAAACTGGAGCCACACGCCCGGCAACATGCAGGCGCAGATCGACAGCCAGAGCATCGGATAGCCATCCACACGGGGAAGCGCCACGATATGACACAGCCAGCAGGCTGGGACCGAAAGCGCCGTCCCGATCGCCATCGGCACACTGGCCCGGGCAGCCGATGGAACGGTGGACAGCAGGCTCGATGCCGCCACCACATACATGATCATCATCGGACCAGTCGGGAAATACGTGATGTACCAGATCATGCAGGCCAGAAAGGCGATGAGCATTCCGCGCAATCCATTATAGATCGCGGACATCCATTCTATATGCAGCCCGCCCCGCACCCGGACATGCGCGCCACGCGGGCTGGACAGATCCAGCACGATTTCCCGCAACTGAAACAGAATATCGCGGGTATTATCGACCGACGCCTGCGCTTCTGGCGATATCGCAGAACGCTCCAGACTTTCCAGCCGTTCCAGCGCGTCTTCCAGACATGCGAGCACGTTCTGCGGTTGCTCAATCCATTGCGCACTCTCCGTCAAAGCAAGGATCCGGGTCAACGTATCGCGGATTTCACGATGCACATCTGCCGAGAGCGGGTTCGCGATCCCCAGATTACGCCAGTACGGATGATAGGACGCAACCAGCCCCGTCATGCGACTAACCGCCAACCTGTAACCCCTCACCCCCGCATGAATATCCGGATTATCGGTCGCCGCGTATTCAATCGCAGGTCCCAAGCGCGCAAGCTGCCCCAGAAGGCGCTGTCTGCCATCATACAGGGTCTGCGGCAGCGTCCGGAATGCACCGTCGGCAGTGGCTGGTTCCACATTCTGAAGGCCCTGCGTTCCGGCAGGACGAACAAGTCCTTCATGAAAAACCAGAGCATGGCGAAGGGTCTCACGGAACGCCCCCGACAATGCGTCCATCGTCCCCTGACGCCGTCGGGGCGACGTCACCATGAAGACAGCCGCCGTCACCACAATTCCGAGCGCCACGTCCGACACCCGCATCATCGCCGACAGAAAAATGTTCTCGGGATGGGTAAAAGCCGGAACGGCCACGATAACGATCGTATATCCGGCCAGAACCGCCGCATAAGCCCTGAAATACCGCAGACATGTCGCCGTCATGCAGGCCAGCCCGACAAAGACCGAAAGCGCCATGAAATACAGAACTGCAGATTGCACAAACATCGCCATGACAGCCGTACTCAACGCCGCCCCGATTACCGTTCCGGTCATGCGCCACACACTTTTGGACACCAGCGCGCCCACGGTTGGGTTGGCAACGATCAGAACGGTCGTAACCGTACTCATCGGCGATTCAAGCTGGATCATGAACGCCAGAAAGAGCGCAATCCCGATGGACAGGAAAACACGCGCCGTGAAAGCCGCCGTCGCAAGGAAATTCCGCCAGCGGATGCTGCTGCGGTCAAAAGAAAACATCTGACGGAAAAGGTTTTTCATAAGGGATCGCAGTTTCAGCAGGACGAGACATCGGACAGGGAAAATCTACTCTCCATCATGCCAAGCTGATCCCGGAGCATCTCTGCCTCCTCCTCGGGAAGCCCTTTGGTCAGCCGGGCCTCAAGCTCCGCTGCAATCTGCTGGAACCTCCGACAGCGTGCCATTCCGGCTTTCGTCAGCGCCACAAGATTGGAGCGCCGGTCATGAGGATCGGGCTCCCGAGAAATCAGCCCCTCCCGCCCCAACTGGTCCAGAACCCTTACGAGTGCAGAACTGTCCACCCCCATGACTGACGCCAGATCGCTCTGCTTCAGCCCGTTTCCCATCACCATCAGATAGGCCATGGGCCGCATGGTCGCGAGCGTCATGCCTTCAGGGCGTAGAAGACGGTCGAGTTGGGCCCGCCAGAGGCTCGACAGCCGCATGACATGAAAGGTCAGTTCCATGTCATGAAAACTGCTCTCCCGAAGAAGCGATGCACCATACTGGACAGCCATTTTCAATGACACCTCATCTGTTGAGATATCAATAGGTTATATGACAACATACGATTTGAAAACAGATCCTGTTGACATTTTCGTCAGGAGGTTCAGTTTTTGATCCATATCACTGTCCGATTGTCCTTCGCATAATGAAGGATTCGATGTGTTTGATTGAGGAGCGTTGTGGGCGAGTTGTCTTACAGTCTGGCGTTTGGCAGTCTGGTGGTTGACGCTGGAGCTGGTTTCTGATGCTGGCTGAAGTTAACCTGTTTGGCGTTTTCGTTG
>Ga0157363_1007118_pt1 | contig 10578 bp, 3 predicted proteins | sample AttsexASBM1_FD_111477 | JGI IMG/M metagenome (GOLD analysis project Ga0157363, IMG submission 111477) | Fungus gardens microbial communities from leaf cutter ant in Ribeirão Preto, State of São Paulo, Brazil - Atta sexdens ASBM1 | ecosystem: Host-associated > Fungi > Mycelium > Unclassified ...
TATATATATATATATATATATATATATATATATATATATATATATATATATACATATATATATATGTATATACCAGGTGTATAAGCTTAAATCCGCTGTTTGCTCATAGGTGGCATTAATGAGCATACAAAGCTACCCTGGGCACACAACACACTTTTTTTTATGTGTTTGATATCTGTCAACATTAATCAGTGCACATCATCAGCAATTTCATACATACATTTTTTCTTTCGTAATCATGTCTAGTTTTTTGCTAAAAAAAAGCATATGCGGGAAGCTTTGCTTTTCTATTTCAATTTGAAGAAATCGGCTGCCGAATCGCATCGAATGCTTGCGGAGGCCTATGGCGACAATGCTTTATCGGAAACAACGTGCAAAGATTGGTTTCGCCGATTCAATGACGACAATTTTGACCTGAATGACAAGAAGCGTGAAAATCGGTCCAGGAAGGTTGAGGACTGTCAATTGCAGGCTCTTTTGGATAAGGACGATACCCAATCGCAAAAAATGCTTGCCGAGCAATTGAGTGTTTCTCAAGCAGCCATTTGCTACATGCCATGGGGAAGATTCAAAAGATTGGAAAATGGGTGCCGCATGAACTGAACGATAGGCAGATGGAGCGACGTCAAAACACAGGCCAAATTCTGCTTGCCAGACAAAAAAGAAAGTCGTTCTTGCATCGGATTGTGACAGGCGATGAAAAGTGGATAGAATCCTAAACGCAAGAAATCTTGGATTAATTCCGCCCAACCATCAACATCTTCCTCAAGACCAAATCACTTCGGACGGAAGACGATGCTGTGCTTTTGGGATCAGGAGAGTGTCATCTACTAAAACTTGGTGAAACTGTTAATGCTCACCGTTACCACCAACAACTGATCAAATTGCACCGTGCTCTGCGTGAAAAAAGGCTGCATTATCGGAAAAGACATGACAAGCTGATTTTCCTCCACGACAACGCACCATCGCACACGAGGAATTTTTTTGGCGTTGTATACACAAATTGCTCGAAAGATGGGAAAAATGTATAGTTAGCGAGGGCAAGTACTTTATTTTTGCTTCCTAGGAAAAAAAAATGTATTTTTCTGACTAAAAAACAGCGGATTTAAGCTTATACACCTGGTATATGTAATGTGAATTATATATTTTCAACATTGGCAGTGTCTATTAGAAACACAGTATAAGATATTAAGTACAAAATACTTTTTAAGAAATTAAGAATAAATTATAAAATAAGAAAATAATAGGGAACTGAAGTAACGATAAAAGTAACGGTTAAATTCGTTATCGTTACTATAAAAATGTAACGATTATCGAAAAAAGTAACGTTACTGAAAAAAGTAACGAAAATGATAACAGCGTTACAAGTAACACGTTACTTCCCAATCCTGGCTAAAAGTAGAGGTTACTCAGGATCACGACTTTAACAACATATGTCAAAATCAAAGTCATTGGAGGTGAGATTCTCTAAATTGGAGTATTACATAATTTTATACAGTCTGAAAATAATATTTACTGACCCGTGTAAAGCTTCTCGGCGACACCGTTCTGATCACCAGGCATCGCATTCTCATCCTGCTCTAAACTCTTTAATCGACTGAGCTTCTCTTGCTTTTTAATCTGTTTTTTCTCCCGCTTGCTCAATTTTCTTCGGAAGCTAGAACCCTCGGCTGAAGTAAAACCGACGCCTTGCGCATTGGTTTTATCGTCGATCCTCTTCAGCAAGAAGCGTCCCTCCCGATCGTCCATATGCCAATTTAGTTGAACTAGTAGTGGTTTTTCTTCTAAATCAAGCTTACGCTCCTCTGTAAATAAAAATTCCATATACATTATTATTAATAATAAAGGATTTATTAAGATCGTATATGTGAATACACAACAAGAAAGAGTTTAATGCCCATAATGGCCGAAGCTGAATCTTAGATACTTTAAATAATTTCTATGTGAATTTATATACTAAATATGTAGTCATTTGAACTGCGTGCCAAATTGATTTTTCGGACATATAAACTACTATATTAACGCAAATAAACTATTATAGTAATATCACAAATTGAATTGACAAGCAATTTAATAATTTGATGTTCAATCAGGCATCCTATTAGAAAGATTAGACAATCCTATTAGAAAGATGTTAATACTAATGTATATAGGTACTGAAATCTAAGATCATCTAAGATCTAACTGCCTTTATAAGCATTAAAATCTTACTTGTTGTGTATTTACATATACAGTTTTAATAAATCGATTATTATTGTTTATAGTTTATATGTTATAAGCAACCTAAAAAATCACAATTCCTATATATCGATTATGGCAAAGAATATCACTAAAGCTTCGAACAAAAGCTTAGAACATTCATACGGAATACAAGAAATCCGGGTTTAACTCCCGGTCGAGATAATATTTTTCGCAATAAATTTATTTACAGTTTTTCAGTATTTTAACATCTTTCTAATAGAATGCCTGAATTGAGCATCAAATTATTAAATTGCTTGTTAATTCAATTTGTGATATTACTATAGTTTATTTATGTTTATAAGTCCGAAAAATCAATTCGATGCGCAGTTCAAATGACTACATATTTAGTATTTAAATTCATATAGAAATTATTTGCATAGCATATTTAATTGTAAGATCCAGTTTCGGCCGTTATGGGCTAAACTTTTACTCGTTATTAAATTAGATTAAAATATTTTAAAGAAAATAATATTAGAAAAAAGTTAAAATTAATTAAAGTACTTTCTCCAACTAAAAATAGACATGAATTTATACATTAAATATAAAAAATATATGTATGTACATGTATTTAAACAGCATAATTCAGTTAATAGAAATTTGTAGTATATTAAATATTAATTAAAGATAAAAATATGCGATCTCTTTGGGAGATATTTATATGTCCCAGAAATCTAGAATATTTGGGAGATCATGCACAATGCTCATATGCAGATAAAACGGATTAAACTATCAAGGAAACATTACTTTTTGTCTTATTCGGATTTTAATCGAACTTAACACCAATGTTTATCACCATCAAAGATGGAAATATATAAAACATTTCGTCAGAAATCCGAAACAATATTCTAGTGGTGTTATATAATGATCTAAATGAAAAGCCTGATTTTGAAAAAGTACTTTCTATCTTCTCATTTAGATTATATATATTCGCATTCGAATTAGATACTTATGTATCTAATACATGATACTGTAATATCGAAAATTGTAAAATTAAGTTAGTTTTTTCCGTTGTGCTTATTGCATATATATTCTGTTTCGACATTCAATAATCACTCTTCATATTTATACTTAATTGTTATCTTTTTTAAACTTTAAAAACATTTTCGGGTGTGGCATATCTAGACCTTTTTACTTTCAAGATTAGAACTTTTTTGTTTTTAAAAGGTGGCTACTATCTCGGTTAAAAAATAAGCTTTATGATTTTATCTTTACAATATAAACTGTTTGAAGGTGACTTAAAAATATAAAATATAAATAAAAAGGAGCATATAGTTACGATGCTAGATGTTTTAAACGAAAGTCATATTTAAATTATCATATAAAAACATAGACATTTCGGTCAAGATTCGACCATCATTAATAGATAGAAATATCAGGACAAAAAAAAAGAAATATATAAAATAAAAACAAAAATCATTAGTCAAAAGATGGTCAAACAGCTTTCGCATATGGTATGAGTTAACAGAGGTCCAAAAAAAAGAAATTAAACAATATTCAATCGCTTATGAACTATTTTCTGTTAGTGTCTAGGATTCCTTATTACAGGAAGCGAAGTGCGACTTCACTTCATGAAACGTACGGAATTTCCAGATTCTATTTAAAATTGAGAAAGAAAATATGTTTTTAATAATATTACTTTAACAAATATTATTATTCGTGAGAATCACACTAGTTTTATAATAACAAACCACGTATTTTGCGCAAATCCTCGCAAATATAATTCGAAGTAAATAATGAAAATTAATAGACAGACATTGGAACCACTGGTAAGAATTAATATTACCGACAGTCTTTATATATCGTGATAGAAAAGGAGAGGAAAATTAGCGTGGAGAAGGTAATTCTATTGGAGGGTAGAGAGGTTTATTTCAATGATTGGTAGATAGATTTCAGAAAAGCGTTCTGTGTCATTCTGTTTGTTTAAGCTCATTTTTTTGTCTTTTGATATGTATCATCCTTTTATAATAAAATTGTTCGGAATCAAGAATGATAGTATTATTCCAATCAATCATACGATCATGATCTAGATTGTGACGAGAGACAAAGTATTCGTTGGTTGTTTGAAATCATTTATATGTTCTTTTAAACGCTTTTTCAATTTCCTTTTTGTTTGTCCTACGAATAATCGTAATCGAGAGATTTATTTTATATTCCACATTTGAGTGATCTTCGTTTTTAATTTTATCTTTGCCTGTTTTAATGAAAGTATTCATACAATTTATTGGTTTATGAACAATATTAAAATCAAATTTTTTTGTGATAGAATTAAATTTTTCAAAAATTTTATTAAAATACGGAATGAAATATTTTTTTGAAATCTTAGTGGAATCCGAGTTGGTTGTCTTTGTTCCTGATATTTTCGAAATTATTTTTGAACGATAAAGCCTTGATGCTATTATTAATAGTTGCAAATAAGAATTCTAATGGGTATCTAATTTTGGAGAATATTAATTAAGAAAATATTTTTCTGAAATTTAAGATGGGAAAGGAATAAGATTCTGTTTAACTGCCCGATTACAACACCCCTTTTGTGTTCTAAAGGATGATTTGAAAATTTAAGTATCAAATTAATAGGCTTCTTATAATTGTCAAAAATAATTCCTCCATCATCTATTAACAGTAATAAATAAAGAAAAAATAACAATAGAATATATTAAACATGTAGAGAATAATTTAGTTAAATTAGAATAAGGAACGGAAAAGATGTTATATAATGTTTCAATTAGAAAAGATGTTATGTCTTAAAAATGTACATTTTTCCGAATTATTCGAATAATATTTTGAAAAAGGAATACAAAGAACTTAATCAATTTGTCGCTGATCATCCTGTGTTAATTACTAGAATGGATAAGAGCAATACTACCGTAATTTTAAATTTGAAGGATTATAATGACAAAATATAATCCGAAAAATTTTATCCGATAATAATACTTACATAATGGTAAAAAAGATCTTATTACTAAATTTATCGTGGAAATCAGTATACTTTTGATACGTTGGAGAAATAAAACTTATATTGATCAATCCACGTATAAAAAATTATATCGGACGGAGATTTGCCGAGATCTTATGTTGAAGTAATTAAATGAAGTAGATAAATTATTTCATTCACATACATTTGAATAAGTTATCTTACTGTTTGTTCACTTTATTATACTTTTGAAAGATCACAATTAATGAAAATCTGTCATAATAATTTGCTATACTCATGGAGCCATCTATGTTATTTGGACTATCTATATTTTTATGATTTGTACGCACTTGTAATTTTAACCTGATCCAGAATAAAAATGATTTTTTTCGAGTTATACATCATTTCTTGACAAGCCACACTAACATCTTACGGACTCACTAAAGTGCACAAGGATAGTCATCCTCTAAGAATGAGTGTTATTTGCATTAACAATCCATTCTTTAATTTGGCTACTTTTAAAAGGTCATCGATAAAAGCATTAAAAAAAATTTCAGTTACATTAAAAATTTTGATCTTGTTAAGAAAATTAATGGTATGCCTAGAAAAAGATTATCAAATTGTTCATTTGATCATCACTTCCGTGTATACTGTAATATTCCAAACTTTGAAAAGTGTCTTAGAAAGATGGATTTGATATGCAACAACACGATAATATCTATCTATTTCAAATAGCACTCTCAATTATACTGAATTTTACTTTTTTTAAATTTAATGATGAAATCTACAAATAAATAAATTCGGTTTGCTCATTCGGTTTGCTCTCTCTGCTCTCTCCAATTCTAGCTGATGTTGTAATACAAGACTTGGAACATATTTAAGATTCTAACCACACATATTCCATTTTATTATCGCTATGTTGATGACATTATTATAACACCTCCAAAAGATCATACAATGTGCCTTTAATTTTTATCATGAAAGAATTAAATTTACTAATATTCTTAAGATTTCATGGATCCTTTCTATATAAAGATTATGCGTTTCGCGGGTTTCTTTCGTGTCCAGATCCCTTCTTGCAATGCCAACATTTCATCAGGACGAGGAGCAGCCTGATAGTACAGTATCGCCCTGAATGAAGTGAACTGCAAGGTTCACGAAACGTTGGCATTCCAAGAATGGATCTGGACACGGAAGAAACCTGCAAAACGCTTAATCTTTATAATTAAATTTACTCGAATAAGGCGATGATGGAAGAATAAATTTTCTCGATGTAAAACTGTTAATAGAGAATGGAGAAATTATTTTTGACAATTATAAGAACCTACTAATTTTGGTCGATACTTAAATTTCTTTTCAAATCATCCTTTAGAACATAAAAGGGATATTGTAATCGGGCAGTTAGACAGAATTTTATTCCTTTCCCATTCTAAATTTCATGAGAAAAATATTATTTGCCTAATTAATATTCTTCAAAAAAATGGATACCCATTAGAATTCTTATTTGCAACTACAGTATTAATAATAACAGAATCAAGGCTTTTTATCGTTCAAAAATAAATTCAAAAATATCAAGAAATACAAAGACAATTGCCAACTCGGATTCCACTAAGATTTCAAGAAAATATTTCACCATTCCGTATTTTAATAAAATTTCTAAAAAATTTAATCCTATCCTATAATTCTTGACTCCGAACAATCTTATTATAAAAGGATGGTTTCCGAGATGATACTTATCAAAAGACAAAAAATGGGCTTAAACAAACAGAGTGATACAGAACATTTCCTGAAATCTATCTATCAATCATTGAAGTAAACTCCTCTATCTTCCAATAGAATTACCTTCTCCACGTTAATTTTCCTCTCCTTTTCTGTCACGATATATAAAAACTGTCGCTAACTATAGTGTTATCATATTTTTGTCAGTAATATTAATTCTTATCAGTGGTTCCAATGTCTGTCTATTAATTTTCATTATTTACTTCGAATTACATTTGCGAGGATTTGCGCAAAATACGTGGTTTGTTATTATAAAAACTAGTGTGATTCTCACAAATAATAATGTTTTGTTAAAGTTATTGAAAACATATTTTCTTTCTTAATTTTAAATAGAATCTGGAAATTCCATTATGTTTCACGAAGTCGCACTTCGCTTCCTAATAAGGAATCCTAAACATTAACAGAAAATAGTTCATAAGCGATTGAATATTGTTTAATTTCTTTTTTTTTGGACCTCAATTTACTCTATTAATTTGTATCATATGCGATTGGAAAGCTGTTTGATCATTTTTTTTTAACTAATTATCTTTTTTATTCTATGTATTTTTTTTTTGATGTCCTGATATTTCTATCTATTGATGGTCGAATCTTGACTGAAACGTCTACGTTTTTATATAATAATTTAAATATATGATACTTTCGTTTAAAACATCTAGCGTCGTGGCTTCTTTTTACTTATATTTTTTATCTTTATATTCCATAAAACTTTAGATAATTTGCGACGAGGATTTCAGGAAATATCAGATATTAAAAATTACCTTGGGTATCATATATCTACCCAAATGTGGCATTTAAGCTAGCTTCTGTTGCTGGTGCGATCAACATATGTCATAATATATTTTTGTTTCAATGGTCTTAACCTTGATAAATGTTATTCAAATCCAACATGATCTTGAATAACATTCAAAGAAGTTTTAGCCATTAGTCGGATACTTCGGATAATGCTAATGTCGGCAGTGCTGTAACTTGCAAAGTATTTATATAATTCGAAAAGTACTAAATGAAAAAATATTTCATTATAGTGTTTTGAAAAGATAAGCTATAAAAATATGTAATGAAAAGTGAAGAGTTCTATTAAAAAAATTCAAAGTAATCTTGCCCTAATTTTGAAAACAATGAAATCGATATAAAATCGTCGATTTGATATCGATTCCATTCTCATTTTTCACTAGATACGAGGTATGAACTCCAATGGTCTTGATTTTGACAAATTATCTAAATCTCGATCCTGAATAACATTTAAGAGGCTTTAACTGTGGATCAGATACATTTAATAGTGCTAATGTTAGTACTGTAATTTCCAAGCTTTATAACTTGGAAAGTATTTAATGGAAAATAATTTTCTTATAGTGTTTTGAAAAGCTCTTAACATCAGCTATTAGATTCTGAAATAAAAAATAGGATGATTCGTTTAAAAAATCGATTTGACCTTGATTTGATCTTGGTAACGTCACCTAAGATTACTGATAAGTAAATAGACTATTTTAAACTATACTATATAACTATACTATATAACTATACTATATAACTTTTGTATGAAACATTTTTCTCAGAAATGCTTACTTTTCAAGATATTTAAGGAGTTCGGGATTTTTCGAATACCCTGTATATAATCATTTATACAATATAATTATTTATAATTATAATCATTTTTTATGTCAATATAATTCTAGAAATTTATATATTCGATTCATTTTTGTTTCAATTTATTATTCAACAACATATAAAAAATATATGTTTTTTTTTTCAAAATGAATTTCAAATTTCAATTTTCTTCATTTTCATCCTTTTAAATTAATGTTTTAAAAGATGCAATAATGCAGTATTTTTTTGTGAAAGTTCGAAGTTTCTATTTTCCAAAATGCATATTTAAAATATTTTTGTAACTTACGTACGAAAAATAAGAATTTTTAAACAAAATGTGGTTGTTTTCGAAACTTGTTTACTTTATAGCTTATAACTTTTTTATTAATAATGATACATTTGTTTGGTACCATTATATTCCTTACTATCTGGCGTTGAAAAAAAAATGTTAAATATGTTCATTTTTATGAATGTTTTAAGCAATCAAAGTTGACTTAGATATGCTTCCAAGTGTGGACATTAACGTTATAAAAGGGGTTAAGTGTTTTTTAAGTATTATAATAAAATGTTACACAAAGTCACATTTTGTGCATTTGTGTTATTTTCACTATTTTTCATGCAAAATATATTTCGTTAACCGACGAAAGATTTCTATCTTTGATGATGATAAACGTTGGTGTCAAGTTTGATTAAAATCCAAGTGGGACAAAAGTAATGTTCCATGTAAGTGCTTCGAAAAGTGCTCTATATCATTTTATCATTTTTGCAATAATTAACGAGATATTAATTTCTAAAAATCGCGTATCTGTCCAGCCTACCGCCGCTGTCCTCATCGATCATAATCACTAATCATGCGGGGAATTGTTTTCTTTCGCCGCCGTGCATAATTATTATCGTTATAATAACTATATTGCCACTTATAATAAAATCCCCTCACGCGTAGCGATTACGATCGATGAACGTTTGACGATAAGTTATCTCGTGCTGAATGGATATGCGCTTATTCAGCGATATTTAGAAATTAATATCTCATTCACTATTACAAAAATTGCAAAATGATTGGACTTTTCAATTCAATTCAATCCGCTCTATCTGTACACGAGCATCGTTATGAATATTCTGACACGCTGTATGTTCCAAACAATTTGATGACATATTAGTTCAATGATATATAATCCTTTTAATCTACTTAACTTTTTAATTTAATCTAAATGTATTTGCTAAATATACAGTTTTATTGCATATATCTACACACACACACACACACGCGCGCGCGCGCGCGCGAAAGAATGATGGGAATGTCAGTGAAGTTGAAAGGTCCAGAAAGAACGTCCGAAACAACAGCCCTCCGAGTCACATGACAAGAGTCGGAGCAGACGCCGAAAACGACAGCCTTGCGTGCCGCGCTATTGGAAATACGACAGTTTCGGGAGAAGCAGCAATTACGAGAGAGGCGGAGCTATTAGCAGTCTCTCTAATATGTCTCGATAAATTTCGGTAGTGACGAGCGCGGCGACACGATAGAGCCGCGCGTAGAGATGCGTTCGAGTCTCGTGATGAGCTACCGATGTGAACCTGGCGCTCAACTTTATCAAAAATAAAAATTAATACCGTAGGCCGTTTGTACTTCGTTTGTACTTGTTTGTATCGATCTTATTTCGTTTGTATCTCAAACAGTTAAAAAGTGAAAAAGTGAAAAATAAAAAATGACCAGCGCGCAACTTTAAGATTTTTTAAATTTCATTTATGCCATTCGAAAAAGAATCGTTTGTATCCATTTATACCTCTCCTACTTTCGTTTGTACTTCAAAGGGTTCGAAGATACAGCGCATTTCAATTTTTGCGCAACCCCTGTATAGCGAACTTAGCCAATTTTCAAAATATCGAAATGGAACCAACGACATTCGAAAAAGAATCGTTTGTACCTCTCCTTTCGCCGGTCCCATTTCGATATCTTTAAAAATGACTGACTTCCCCTTTTGGCGCATTTTCGAAATTTTGAAATCGCTTATCTCCTTTGAGGCACAAACGAAAGTAGGAGAGGTACAAACGAATACAAACGA
>Ga0157363_1007119_pt1 | contig 10577 bp, 9 predicted proteins | sample AttsexASBM1_FD_111477 | JGI IMG/M metagenome (GOLD analysis project Ga0157363, IMG submission 111477) | Fungus gardens microbial communities from leaf cutter ant in Ribeirão Preto, State of São Paulo, Brazil - Atta sexdens ASBM1 | ecosystem: Host-associated > Fungi > Mycelium > Unclassified ...
GACGACTACGAGTGGAAAGTGGGGGAGAGAGAGAGAGAGAGAGAGAGAGAGAGAGAGAGAGAGGGAGAGAAAGAGCGAGGACGAGACGGTAAAGGAAGAAACGATGCTGAAAGACGAGTCCCCTCATTTTTTCCTCCTTTTTACGGTGAATCCCGCGTGAGGTTCGTTTCCCGAAGAAAATTGCGAGAGAACGCACGCCCGCGCAGAGAGGTGTTCTCGCGCCGAGCGTTCCGCGCACATATGCCAATCTCTAATCTCATTTTCCTCTAAAAGGAAGCTCTGGACGTTATATTCCTCCTCGTTTCGTACACACATCCTTAAACACGACCGCCTACAGTGCGCCGCGATCATGTATTATGCATTTGCCACCCCGAAACATGCGCCCGCGCGCGTACATACGCGCGTATGCGCGTACGATGAGAGCAGCCGCCAGCCGCGGTATGTTGTGAGAGTACTATGTCGAGGACGCGTTCAACGCTCGTGTTCAACGCCCGCATCGGAACGAGACTACGAGAGAGAGAACAAGACATAGAGATACCGACAATTTTCCACTTTCGGCGCAAGGGTTTCCCGTCGAATTTGGTTCTCTTTGAATCTCGGATCGCGGCTGAATTTTTTACCTTTCCTCCATAAAGATCGCCACCGTTCGGATTTAGATTCGATGTAAATATTCCAATGGATTATCTATTTTGGATCACATGCAGTGGATCGTAGCGAGAGCAGAAGGAATTTATTTCCTCCATTACAATTCACGTACATATCGGAGCAGTGATCTTCTGTTAACTCTTCACTTGCAAAGTCCACTTGCGTTCATATTTGATTTTATAAATGACAGATTGTACACGCGTAGAAAAGATTTCTGGAGATCTAATGCTATTGTTCTTCAATTTATCATAAATGGGATCGATGCAGAAACAATCATATTTGTTATAATAGAAATATTTTACTCTCAAATAGAAAATTCTTAAATTTAAAGTATAATAAAACGATTTTAGACATCGACTTCATACTAAATACTATGGCACATCATGTATTATACAATAACATTGGGATTTATTCTAAAGAATATATAAACTTAAATTTATATGCGTTACTTTTGTTTCAAGATAGTCTTTCGCTTTAATCTGTGAGCTGCTTTCATATCGAGGATTCTCAAACTGAATCTACAATCTGTCTCTTTGTTCAATCCATCGATAATTCGCGTCGCCTATCGTTTCACCGTGCGCGTATTTATTCACACTCGTGAATTTGAATTCTGCCATAAGGCTGTGAATTAATTTTCTATTATGAGCCTCACGTGTTGTTCTCCTGACTGACAATCCAGCCCTTTAAATTACTCACGCTGCACGATTCCAAGTTCTAAGTACCGATGTGCATTCATCACGAATACATCGTTTGAAATTCAAGCGAAATAACAGCAAAATGTATGCAACAAAGTCACGGTAGCAGACTTTCAAACTGCCATGCTCCCCCGAGTAGCCATCCGCGACTACACTCCCGTAGTCAGTCTCTGGGGTATGGCGAGTTCCCAGCTTCGGAGTCACTTCGCCTGAGTCGTTCTAATGCTATCACGGACGTGCGTCGAGGACGAGAGCGGAATCAAAAAACAGCAACTGGCTCCTGGCGGGGTACGACATCGTGAGGAGACGCGACGAGTCGTGCCCGTGCCCCGAGAGCACCCCAGGGCGCATCAAAAGTTCCGAAGAGGCGGTATAAATGTGCTTAAAAGAACTTTCCGTCGCTCGCGCTCGCGCGCTTTGTTCGCCTCCTCTTCTCCAGGCATTGTCTAGAAAACGGTTCCTGGCAGGTATCTCGGGGCCCGCACGGACTCGCGCGTAGTTTTTCCACGTAATAAGCGCGATCGCGTTACGTCCTTTGTGCGCGTTAAGCGCGTGTATTCTTTTCGTGTTGCACTCATGTATTCTTTTCTTCGAGGCGCGCGTATCTACCAATGCATTTGCTTTCTCCTTTTTTTTTCGATTAAATTTATTCCGGACGGGCGGCAGATGGGGAACCGTTGCAAGAACGTGGGAACAGTGCATGTTGAACGACGTTTAAACAAGTATTTACTGAGATGCGGAAGGTGCAGCTTCTCTCTGAGAATACAAAAGTATATAAAAAGATGATTCTTAACTATAAATTTGCCAAGTTATGAATGACATGATGCGGGAGAAAGCAACTATCAAATACACGAAAAGAGAACGATTTTGCTGAAATAAATATTTAAAAAATTTAACTAGACACAAATTCGAAAATAATTATATTGAAAAAATAATTATGTAAGAAACATTGAACAATGTTGTCATAATGAGTAATGTTGCAAAAAATTTGAGCAATCAGCTTGAACATCCCATACGCGATTGTACTTCTCCAGTTTTTGGAAAGATATATCTCCTAATGGCAATCAATTTTCTATGAAATTATTGTAATTTCCTAGAGACAGAACAGTTTTGCCAAAGTATCTAAAAATTTAGCTAGATATCAGAAAATAAATTGTGTTAGATCATTAAAATAATTTAGGACTAGCTGGTTACTAAAATGTCAAAATATTTTCGCAGCGTTACTCATTATATTTGAGTGTTGCACACAATTTTGATAACCCAACAAAATTATTTTCTGTATGTACATAGTTTTATTGAATTTTTAGATATATTTCAGCTAAATCGTTCTTTTTGTGTAAACACTCGCTGACAAATATATTATATATAAATTGAACCATAATAGAATTTGGATCAATCATCTATCAAATAGTTCGAAGAATTAATATTATTTTGTTTGTGATTTCGATAGATAAATTCGCTCTTTTATTCGTCAATATACGTATATACACGCGCACAGAGTTACAATTTGTTCCGTAAAAATAAATTAATCGAGCAATGCATGTACACTTGTTTGTGGAATCGCTAAGCGTTCTGGAATTATTTGAACGGAATGAATGAATCACTTACGCGAATGTAGATACTTTAACGTCTTTCCTTTTGTTTTGATTATTTTTCGCCTCTATTCTCGATTTCTATCGTTGCATACGTAATAATGTAGGAGAACATGAGAGTGGGCGAAAATTCCTCGATATTTTAGCAGCGCTTCCACGTTTCCGCCACACGACGCGACGACTCAATTTCATTCTGATGCACACGCGCGCCCTTTCTGTATTCATTTTACGAGTAACGCGAGGTTATTCTGTAAGGTCAACTTTTATGCCACAGAATCCCAGGAAAATTTCACCGTCCGCTCGCTCTCTCGTCTGACTCAAACGTCGTAAAAGGAGTCGCTCCATTGATCGGTTCCTGGCGACACACTGTTTCTACGACGGCTGTTGTATAAAACAACGATTGAAGAAGAAGAAATTTTTTAAGATTTTTTAAGAAATTCCAATCTGAAGACGAGCTCTTCGATGAACTAAAGACGTGGTTGTAAAATAAAGTTAACAATTCTTTTTATTAACAATTTCAAAAATGCGAAAAGGTGAATAAATAATGTGCATGCGTGTGTATATTTTTTATTTGAAATCATCTCTTACGTAAAACATTTAATATTTGAAACGCAAATAATATCTGAAAAAGAAGAGCTCGTGGAAGTTTCGACCGGTTTTTCCATTGGAAAATAATTGTACAATTAATTATGCAAAAAAAAAAACTTTGTAACCGGTAAAAGGGTTACCTGTGCAAAAACAGGTCAATCCAATAAAACTGAATAAATGAAACGTTTCTGTAGGTCAATATACACAGTCATACACACTCGTGTACGCAGACTGTTGCGTTTTATAACTGGTCTGAAAGGTTACTTATAGATTAATTTGTTTCGCTTATTGCCATTTGCGCTCCGTAGCAAAACGAAATACAATCGTATTGGGACGCATTTTTCAATTTGTGGCGGAGTGAAAAACGATATTTAACTTTCGCCGGGAAGCGCCATGTTAATCGACATCGCGTTACCCGACCATTCGCCATCGTGTGGGCGCACAGCCACACACGTCAACGTAGGTCCAATCTTTACGACCGGTTCGCGCCGTTTTTCGCTTGCGCTTTGTAGAACCAACGGTTGTGCTGCAAATTCCGATTTGTACACAGCGAAATTCTATTTATAAAGTGGTGGGCGCGCTTTAAATTAAATTCGATCTCGCATAGCCGATGCACGAGCCCGGCTTCGTCAGGGCCGTCTGTGCACGTGGCAACAACGTTCGGCTTTACTGAACGGATTATTCCACCCTAAATCGTGTTTTCGGTTGAAACGTCGCCCTGACATTGGCATTCGTTGCCGTTGGTTGCCCGAGGTAGGCGGAGGACACCTGCGTGGGCCGAAGGGTTCCGGTCCCCTCTTGTCTCTTCTCTTTCTCTCTCACGTCCCTATCTGCCCGTCCCCACTTCCCCCCTCCCCCCACCCCGCTGTCCCTTTCTCTATCAGTCCTTTGTTGCCTGATATTTGTTTTTTCTCTAATGTTACCGTCCGTTGCCGGTTGACAGCGAACGAGATTCGATCGTTGTTTCTACGCCCAGGTTCCTATTCCAGATCACCCTGCTGGCAACTCGTTTACTGCCGACCTTCTCAATCTTTTTCCCTCCGAGTTAACGAGTTTCGTAATTTTTCCAGCGTTAACATCGAAGAGGCGGAGAGGCGTCCGAGTGTCCCACGCAGTTACGAGGACCCTCGTCTTCGGACGAGAGTGTCCTCGTCGGAGAACGGATGAATCGCGACATGTCAACGGAGATCGCAAGAGCGGCGGCGCGTGTCCGCTTAAACGTAATTTACGATTCGCAAAAGAGAACAGATATCGGCGCAACATGTTAATCGTAGTTTTAAATTAAGCGTGATGACGTGACTCTCTCCTTTCGTAAAATATGCGCCGTCATGATTGCAGCAAGCAGTGCAGGAAACAAGTTTGCATTTTTTTTGCGATTTCACAATGAGATATTGAATAAAAAACTATATCCTCTCTCGAATTTTATTTGATAATTTCCGTTTATAAATCGAGCGTACGTTAAAATTAATGTGCTCCATTATATTCAAACTTTTTATGAATTTAGTATACAATGATCAAATCTTTCTATTTTCCTCTTTCAATCTGCACACACTGAATATTATTATTCATTTCACCTGTCATATCACATGTTCTTTTGTTTTTCATTCATAAATTTCATTGCATTTTTATTTTCAGATTTATCGCTATCGTTTCGCCTTTTACTGTTTATTCATTATTTATAGCTTTTAATATTTGTAATCCTCTTCCATCTACAGTTATTATTATTATTCTAAATATTTTTTAATCTTTTTTGTTATAAATTACAGTTAACGATTATCCATTTATCTGAATATCCGAATCTTGATATCCGGGAATCCGCAGAATATTCTAATTAGGGTTGACGATTTCACCTGAATCTATAGATATCTGGGTATCCGGTTATTCTGATAGTGATATTATCCAGATCCTATATCCGAATATTTAGATAGAATATTACGGATCAAGATATTCGGATATTCGGATAAACGGATGATCATCAATTTTAAAATAAATGTGTATTAATTTAATAGTTTTACGTTTTATTAAAATACATTTTTACATTAAGAATCGAATATCTTAAAAATTCTAAATGAAAAAAATAATTTGACTTATTAGCAATTTAATGTATTAAAATAAGCTCCAGTGAATAACAAATCAAAAATACATCATAAAGAGCTATTCGAGCTTAGCTAGATAACGTGCACTAATTTAAATTATTAGAAAAAGCACTAAGAAAGGAAAGACACGCGGTTGTAAGAAAAATATATATGTATTGCATAAAGGTGTATTAATTTAATAATTTTATATCTTATTGAAACATCTTTTACATTAGAAATCAAATAATATTTAAAAAATTCTAAATGAGCAAAAATAATTTAAATTAGAAAAAACACTAAGAGAGGAGAGACACACGGTTGTATCCTGTCGTAAGAAAAATTTGCATGTGTTGCATTCTACAGATTTACAAAATGTGCGCCGTTTATTTCCTTTATTCTACAGCATTCTACAGTATTCTACCGACGCAGTGCGCCATACGAGGTGCAACGCGTGTTTCTCTCGCGGCGCGTGTAGTTGGATAGCCGCAGAATTTTGAAACTGCCTCGAGTCTCGCCAAGTCAGTAGCATTTTCTACTCGTGTGGCAATGTACGATAAAGTCGTGCATCGCGTTCCTTATATCAGAGCCGCGTGCAATTTGATAGGACATGCAAAAGATCCTCGTGGTTTGCGGTACGGCGCGCGTGGGGAGTTTCGCTGTCGCCATCTTCTCTTTATTTTTTTTTCTCCCCCTTTTAACTTCCGGCACCGAAAGAAGACGCTCAGTTGCTTCTGCAACGCGATCAAAACGGCGTAACGAGATTTTGAGACTCCCTTCGCGGATCTGCGTGAATCAATGTTCCGGTTCAATCTCGTCGTCCTTGCGTTTCCAATAGAGCGTAAACGCCTGTAAACTGAAAGTACGCCCGACATTCGGGAGGGAAACGTGCGGCGAAACTGGCGTGAATAGATACGTGGAACGACCATAAAATCGTTCCATCGCGGATTCCCCGAGGCATTAAAGTGGACAGTCGTGTAGCGCGTCGTAAAACTTTAGATTCTTTCCCAATTTTTTGAATCACACCCGGCACGACCGCGGTCGTTAGATACCTATGGACGATACCGCCGATGGTCCGATTGATAATCAACATACGGTGTATAAATTTTCCTTCCCCTCCTCCCTAGTTCGCGGGGATTATGTTGTAAACCGAAACGTATGGGACAGGTATACTATTAGGATGTAGGAGTGTCGGCCTCTCGAGGCCAACCGGATACTCGGGTGGAATATATTTCACCAGTTTAAGGCTCAATTATCACACCAATGATGGATCGCCTTGATCACGTTCTCTACGTACGCACGGCTTATAAATAATGCAAAATCAAGCAATGCAGTATTCTATAGAACGCAGACGTAACTATTTAATAATGTTCTGCTGCTTTAAAGATGATCCCTGCTTAATACATGAAGCGAAGTAAAACGATAATATGTCGTTTCACGAACGCCTGAATATTCAAATCCGTTTTCTGTGAAAATTATTAAATTAATACTTAACATGCGTGTGCGCTAAGTCCTTAAGTCTATAAATATAACTTTGTTGGATATCGGATTTGGCATTAACGTTGAAGGTAACGTCTAACAAAATTACTCGCGAAAGTGTCAATTTTCACACTCCTTGCTGAAGTGTCGTAAAACGCATATAGGCAAGAATGTGTTTTGCCAAATGCGTTACATTCGAATATTTCCGATGTAGCGTTGTTAATATATTCGTAATTTACATGTCAATTTTGCGCCTTATTCGCGACAGTATTTTTTTCGGCCCGGTTATTACGTGTTCAGGCACGAGAATTACCGCGTTAATAAAAATTCTCGTTAAAATTTCCGGCGGCAGAATGAAGTCCGGCATTTTAACAGAGAGACGGCTAAAACTAAATCAAATGTAAATTGTAAACTTAATCAAATATATAAATCATTTCGGTTGTAATATATAGTTGATTATGATATAATATTAATTATTCGGTATTCACATGACAATAATATTGTGTATGCGAACTTTCTACAGAGGTAATGCCGAATTAATATAAATACATATCAAATTTCAGAATTATATTAACCAATTAAGCTAATTTTAATCGATTAAACTGATTTTCTTATCAAAGTACATATTTATTAAGTGAAGATAGAAAATTGGAAAGAGAATTCATATACTTATATCACACAAAAGACTGTAATCTCCATATTGTGACTTCATTAGAAATAAAACGATTATTACTTAAATTCCCACAGAGTCTACCATTAATTTAATAAGCATTCTTCTCGTGGCGCTTGCGAGAGAAAGAGAATTGATTTCGCAGCAATTATGAGCCCGACTAATTACCGCACCAAGTATAACGCAACGAGCAATTATTCACTCAATGCACAATTATATCGGGCATTCTTCGGGCCATGTTCCCAGAAAATATCTTCCCGTAAATAGACGCGTCTAAGCAATGCTACCCCGCTGTCTGTCTCGAAGAGATTCAATTGTTTTCCAATAAATTATTCCGACGGTCGGTCGGCGCCGTGCCGGTGATTTTCTCGACGTCGAGAAGCGAACGTCACGGAGGACCGATTCCACGGACGCCGTAAAAAATTTACTATCCAACATATATCGCAGAGCGAACGAGGCGTGGCATGACGTGGCGTGGCATGGCGAGGTCGGGAATGGAGAGATCACGCCAAGTATTTGGCCGGTGAGCAGCGGCGTTATCTCGATCGCGGCACCGTTGATCACCGTTGATCATCGTTGATCCGCGTAACCAAGCCTAATCATACGATTGGCAAGACGCGTCGTTTTACCCGATTAAGCAGAAAAGTTGAAGTTATCAGAGCGTGTGTCGTATTCGCCAAGTGATAATTTATGGACACTGTAAGAGAGAAGGAGAAATGATGGGCTCCCTCTCCTCTCCTCTCTTCCAGCGCGTCTTCTTCTGGTTCTCCTTCACCCTAACCCACAAGCGCCCGAGACTTTCGGGATACGACGGCAGAGAGGAGAGGGTAAGTGGATTGGGCGGATACCTAACGTCGCCCCCAGCACGTATCGTAAACTGCTAGAACTTCGCCAAGACTTTGGAAGTAGCTTCCAGATATTATTGAAGCCCTTCAAGATTCTGGATAGACGCGTTTCACCGCTAAGCATTATGCTGTGTATACAGCGATGTGGTACGGCAGGGGATATTGTACATATATAGGCGTAAATACTTACGCGAATATTCCCTCCGTGTGGTGTATACATCGCGGACACGTATGCATGTACTATGTTTATGTAAGAGCGCGTACTTATTAGCGTATATATAATATGTAAACGCGTGGCGCGCGTACCATGAGCGGTGGTAGGAGAAGGAAGGAGAGGAAGATAACCCGCGTCGGGTGCCACGTTGGCGCCTAATTAATTTTCTTTGCAGCTTAACTACGGGCAATGCTGAAGCAACGAGAACGACGGTCCTTGCGCGGCACGTCGGAAACTTTTCCTATTTTCGGGCGATTATATTAACGCGATATTAAACACCCACTTTCGCATCGCCGCCGTCATCGTCGTCGTCGTCGTCGTCGTCGTCGTCGTCGTCGTCGTCATCGTCGTCGTTGTCGTCGTCGGATCGAAGTTTCGCCGGACCGCCTTCTCGACGGTCGCTCGAAATATGATCTGCTGCTCCGTCACTGACGACAGACAGCTGCTCGAAGCTGGCGCCGTCTTCCATTTTAACAGTTTTCTGTAAATAAATCATCCTCCGACCGTCGAATCTTATAGAAATACTTTTCATCCGAGCTGATTTTCGAAAGCAAGAAATTCGGACTTGAGTATTGCGCGAAAGAAGAACTCGTAGACGTGTTACTCTCTTTTTTAATATCTTTTTTGATACATGTAATTTAAATATTTGGTGTAATTTTGTTTAGTTTGCTGTTTTATTAAAACATAAAATTTTGCAGCATATGGTGTACTCGACAAAATGTTGCAGAAAACTTATTATATACGCACGTATTTAAGAGCGGAAACAAGATGATATTCTCTATTGAATTTGTAGAGAAGATTTCTCGTTTATCAAAGTTAAAATTCCGAGGTTTAATTTAAAAAATATATATAGTATATACAGTATATCATACAATGTAGAAAATTTATTATGCATGTATTTAAAAGTTAAAGACGGTATTTTCTTTTAAATCCGTAGAGAATCTTCACTTCTGTCAAAATTAAAATTTCGGGAATTAACAATAGACAAAATTCCCAAAATAATAACTATATCAAATAATAAAAAAACAATTGGGAATTAGCGTTATAAATTGTACATAGTTATTTATAAAAAAATTATCATATTTTTAAACGTTTCCTAAATTTCGAGGTCTATTTATTAGAAAATGTGTTATGAATGCGGAATGAGTTGCATTGTTAATAGCAACCGCCCATTAAATCTAATTCAAATTCAATGTTTTTATCCATGAATACGCAAAAGACATTGATTCAAGCTGCGAGCGAACGAAATCACGGAGGAAATTTAAAAATATCTCTTTTATTACCAGTCAACAAAAACGTGCATTCGTTAAGATTGAACAGCTGCTTGTATGTCGCACGTTGCCGTACATGTGTCTCGAACGTAACAGCATTTTCCTAGTAACTAATAGCGTCTTTTACACAAACGCCAACCGGCGGTGTCAGCCCAATTTTTCCCTCAAAAGTAGCGCAGTGGCAGGATGTGAACACGGAACCATATGTCGGCCAGTCTGCAGCCAGTAATTAATTCTCTGTCTCTAAACTCAACCCAATTGATCGCCGAGGCGGAGACGACTATCCTTCTCTCCGAGAAGTTTTTTGCCGCTGGATAATCCTGTACCTCCTAAAGCTGATAACTTTACATAAAGAACTACATTATAGGAATAATTGCTGTAATTCGCTGCGGTACATTTAATTTATTGACAATTAATTATGACTTTAATTTCGGTGTTCAGAAATTTTAACATTTTTAAGAACAATCGGATTTTATTTATTACTTCTTTACTTTAAAAGTAACACA
>Ga0157363_1007120_pt1 | contig 10577 bp, 10 predicted proteins | sample AttsexASBM1_FD_111477 | JGI IMG/M metagenome (GOLD analysis project Ga0157363, IMG submission 111477) | Fungus gardens microbial communities from leaf cutter ant in Ribeirão Preto, State of São Paulo, Brazil - Atta sexdens ASBM1 | ecosystem: Host-associated > Fungi > Mycelium > Unclassified ...
CCAAAGATGCGATGCTCTTCCAGCAGCTCCAGAGTGGATGCCATAACGCCTCCTGATTACTTGTTGAAATGCACCACAGAACGGATCGATTTCCCTTCGTGCATCAGATCAAAGGCGTCATTGATCTCTTCCAGCGGCATGGTATGCGTAATGAAATCATTCAGCGCGAACTTACCGTCCAGATAATCCTGCACGATACCCGGCAGCTGGCTGCGGCCTTTCACGCCACCAAAGGCGGAACCGCGCCATACGCGGCCGGTCACCAGCTGGAACGGACGGGTGGCGATCTCTTCACCGGCACCGGCAACGCCGATAATGACCGATTCGCCCCAGCCTTTATGGCAGCACTCCAGCGCGGAACGCATCACGTTCACGTTACCGATGCACTCAAAGGAGTAATCGACGCCGCCATCGGTCAGCTCTACGATCACTTCCTGAATCGGCTTGTCATAATCTTTTGGATTGATCAGATCGGTCGCACCCAGTTTGCGCGCCAGATCGAATTTGCTGGTATTGATATCGACACCGATGATACGGCCCGCTTTGGCCATTTTTGCACCGATGATTGCCGAAAGACCGATACCACCCAGACCAAAGATGGCAACCGTATCGCCCTCTTTGACTTTCGCCGTGTTCATCACCGCACCCATACCGGTGGTGACGCCGCAGCCCAGCAGACAGACCTCCTCCAGCGGTGCCTCTTTACTGATTTTCGCCAGCGAGATCTCCGGCACGACCGTGTATTCAGAGAACGTCGAGGTGCCCATATAGTGGAAGATAGGCTTGCCATCTTTAAAGAAGCGGGTGGTGCCGTCTGGCATCAGGCCTTTGCCCTGGGTGGTGCGGATCGCCTGGCACAGGTTGGTTTTACCGGACAGACAGAATTTACATTTGCCACACTCGGGCGTGTAGAGCGGAATCACGTGATCGCCAACGGCTACGCTGGTGACGCCTTCGCCAACCGCTTCCACCACGCCGCCGCCTTCATGACCCAAAATCGCCGGGAAGACGCCTTCCGGATCTTTCCCGGAGAGGGTATAGGCATCGGTGTGGCACACGCCAGTGGCGACGATACGCACCAGCACTTCACCTTTTTGCGGGGGCATCAGATCCACTTCTTCAATCTTCAGTGGTTCGCCAGCTGCCCAGGCAACGGCGGCGCGGGTTTTAATCATGTTCATGTCGTTCCTCTTCCTTCGGATGTCGTGATGAAAAAATAAAAAACGGTCACTCAGCGGCCTGCAACGGATGCAGCAGTTCATCGTTGAGCGGACGGTCGTCAAACATTTCAATAATCAAGTACTTCAGGGCTTCTACGTTGGGCGTGAAAGCGTCGCGTCGCCACATCAGCCAGGTGGCGGTATCGCGGTATGCGGGCGGCAGGATGTGCTCCTGCACGCGTGCACGTGCAGGCATCTGCGCCAGTACCGATGCCGGAATCATCGCGACGCCGCCGCCGCCCGCCACGCAGGCCACCATGGCGTGATAAGACTGGATCTCCATCACGCTGTTGGGCGCACTCTGGCTCTCGCGGTACCACGACTCCAGTTTGGTGCGGTAGGAGCAGCTATTGCCGAACGCGAACAGCGTATCGCCCTGGGTGTCGCGCGCGCTCTCAATCGGTGCGTGCTCCAGGCTGGTGATCAGCACCATCTCTTCACGGAAAGCGATGCAGCCGTTGAGGTCGTCATGCGTCGCCGGGCCGTCCACCAAAGCCGCTGCCAGCGTACCGGCGCGCACCTTGTCGATAATATCGCCCGAGGTACCGGTGATAAGCGAAAGCGCCACGCCGGGATAGCGCTGGTGATAGGCGGCCAGCAGGCCCGGCAAGCGGGTTGCCGCCGTACTCTCCATTGAGCCAAAGGCAAAGTTGCCGCCCGGTTCACCGGCGCGCGCCATGTTCAGCGCTTCATCGCTCAGGGTCAGAATACGCTGCGCATAATTAAGAAAATTGTGGCCCATAGGTGACAGGCGAATGCGCTGCTTCTCACGAATAAACAGATCGACGCCAATCTCCTCTTCCAGCTGGCGCAGGCGCGTGGTGAGATTAGAAGGGACGCGATGTAGCACTTCGGCGGCGCGAGCCAGCGAGCCGGTTTCGGCCACGGAACAGAACATGCGGAGCTGAACTAAATCCATATTCTCTTCTCGTAAACAACTTGGTTAATATTATTCACTTTTCGTGAGTGTAAACGTCATGCATGCTGCTGACAAGTGAAAACAGGATCGATCCGGAGCCGGTATGGCGTTGCGAGTCGCGCTGAGCGCGTTTTTAAGTTTAGTGGTTGCGATGGGAATTGGGCGATTTGCCTTTACGCCCCAGGTTCCGTTGATGATTCAGGACCATCAGCTGACGCTAACCAGCGCCAGCCTGGTGGCGGCGCTTAACTATCTTGGCTATCTGTGTGGTTCGTTTGACGCAATGCGTGCGCACCGCCGCGTGGAGTGGCGCCTCCAGCTCGGCGTCTGGGGCGCAGTGCTGCTGACGCTGCTCTCGGCCTGTATCAGCGGGCCGTGGCTGCACGGCCTGGTGCGCTTCCTGATCGGGGCGGCCAGCGGCTGGGCCATGGTGCTGGTGGCGGCCTGGAGTAATGAGCAGCTGCTACAGCATGGGCGGCCGGGGCTCTCCGCAGCGGTGTTTGCCGGCCCGGGCACCGGGATTTTTATCAGCGGAATGCTGGCCGTGGTGCTGCATGCCAGCGGCGTCAGTGCGGCATTTGCCTGGGCCGCGTATGGCGTGCTGGCGCTGCTGTTGATTGCGACCATCGCCCGCTTTTTGCCACGCAGCGGACAGCTGCACCGGCCCGATCGGGCACCGCCTGCGCTGGTACTGGACGCCAGGCTTAAACGCCTGGTGCTGAGCTACAGCCTGGCCGGGTTTGGCTATATTTTGCCCGCTACGTTCCTGTCACAAATGGCGGCAACGCGCTTTCCTGACAGCGCCTTTGCGCAGTTTGTCTGGCCGGTGTTTGGTGGCGCAGCGGTCACTGGCATTGCGCTGGGGATCATTACGCGGCGCTGGGGCAGCACGCCTTTACGTCTGGCGATTGTGCTGTGGGCACAGGCGCTTGGCGTGATAGCCGCAGTTGTACTACCGGGCATCAGTGGCCTGCTGTTTGCCGCACTGCTGATTGGCGGCGGCTTCCTGTGCGTAGTGCAGCTGTCGCTGCAGTACAGTCGAGAACTGGCGCCGCACCATGCGCGTTACCTGGCGGGGTTGCTCACCACCGGCTATGCCATCGGGCAGTTGGGCGGGCCGCTGCTGTCATGGATCGCCAGCCTGTTATGGCACCGTCTTGACCCGGCGCTGTGGGTCGCCGGTGCCGGTCTGCTGCTGGCGGGCGCTCTGGTTATTCCCCGATCCGCAGTGTGAAAAGCTTTCTTCTACTATCGGATTGATTGCTGGATTAAGCGCGCGTTGTGTTTCACAATACGCGCTCAGAATTTCCCCCGCAGGCGCCGACCTGTGGGCGCATCACCAGCCGGAGAGAGAGTACGATGAGCACCTTAAGTCAGGAAGCCGCCCTGGTTCACGAAGCGCTGCTGGCGCGTGGCCTGGAAACGCCGTTGCGCGCCCCGGTGCGTGAGATGGACGACGAATCGCGTAAGCGCGAAATCGCCGGTCACATGACCCAAATCATGCAGCTGCTGAATCTGGATCTCGAGGATGACAGCCTGATGGAAACGCCGCACCGCATCGCTAAGATGTATGTGGATGAGATTTTCTCTGGCCTCGACTACGCCAACTTCCCGAAAATCACCGTCATTGAAAACAAAATGAAAGTGGATGAGATGGTAACGGTGCGTGATATCACCCTGACCAGTACCTGCGAGCACCACTTCGTGATTATTGATGGCAAAGCCACGGTCGCCTATATCCCCAAAGATAAGGTGATTGGCCTGTCAAAGATCAACCGCATCGTGCAGTTCTTCGCGCAGCGTCCGCAGGTGCAGGAGCGCTTAACGCAGCAGGTTCTGGTGGCGTTGCAAACCTTGCTTGGCACGACCAACGTGGCCGTCTCCATCGACGCAGTGCACTACTGTGTTAAAGCGCGCGGCGTGAAAGATGCCACCAGCGCCACCACTACGACTTCACTGGGTGGATTGTTCAAATCCAGCCAGAATACGCGTCAGGAGTTTCTGCGCGCGGTACGTCACAGCTAATGCCAGCGGGCGGCGCACTGTCGCCCGTTACGCCTCTCGCTTAAGGCCTGCTCAATGCAACGCTATCTCGCGCTGGATTTCATTCGTGGTTGCGCCATTCTCGGCATTCTGCTGCTGAACATTGTGGGCTTTGCGTTGCCTTCAGCCGCCTACCTTAATCCGGCATGGCAGGGCGAGATTACGCTGTCCGATGCCTGGACATGGGCGCTGCTGGACGGCCTGGCGCAGCTGAAGTTCCTCACGCTGTTTGCGCTGCTGTTTGGGGCGGGACTCGCGATGCAGATCCCGCGCGGCAGCCGCTGGATAACCTCACGGCTTACGCTGCTGGTGTTCATCGGATTTATTCACGCGGTCTTCCTTTGGGAAGGCGATATCCTGCTGGACTATGGTCTGATTGGGCTGATTGTCTGGCGCATGCTGCGTGAAGTGCCGTCTGATCGTGCGCTGCTGCACACCGGCGTTTTGCTCTATCTGGTTGGCTGTGCGGTGCTGCTGGTGTTTGGCGCTATCTCCAGCCCGCAGGCAACCCGCTCCTGGCTGCCCGGCGCGGCAGATCTGGAGTATGAGAGCTACTGGAAGCTGGTAGGCGGCTGGGAAGCTATCCAGAATCGTCTTGATCATCTTTCGTCCGGGCTGATGGCGCTGGCATCACAGTATGGCTGGCAGCTGGCGGGCCTGATGCTGATTGGCGCGGCGCTGATGCGCAGCGGCTGGCTTACCGGCCAGTTCAGCGTACAGCACTATCGCCGTGCGGCAGCGCTGCTGCTGACCATTGGCTGGCTGATTGCCATCCCCGGCATTGTGGCGCAGTGGCTGCTGGGCTGGGAATTTCGCTGGAGCGGCTTTTTTCTGCAGGTGCCGCGCGATCTGGCCTCGCCTTTTATCAGCCTTGGCTATGCTGCGCTCTGCTACGGCTTCTGGCCCACACTGATGAAAACGCGTTTCAGCTACGCTATTCAGTGCGTCGGCCGTATGGCGCTAAGCAACTACCTGCTACAGACGCTGATTTGCACCACGCTGTTCTACCGCTTTAACCTGTTCCTGAAGTTTGATCGCCTGCACCTGCTGGCATTTGTGCCGGCTATCTGGCTGGTTAATATCCTGTTTTCCGTACTGTGGCTGCGCATGTTCTCCCAGGGGCCCATGGAGTGGCTGTGGCGGAAACTGACCCGGCTGGCAGCTGGCAAACCCGGTAACTCCTCTCTCATCAGATAATGATGTCCATCACAAAGGTTGCATAATTGTATGTAACCGTTTTCATCTGTGTGACGTAATTCACGTAGCTAAGCCCGATGCCCTGACAAAATAGCGCCGTTACGCGCCAGTCGCGCATTTTCTTCCTCTGTGGAACAGCTGCATGATAACGATTCGTGATGTCGCCCGACAGGCCGGTGTGTCCGTTGCCACCGTGTCGCGTGTGCTCAATAACAGCAGTGCTGTCACCCCGGATACCCGCGAAACCGTGCTACAGGCGGTAGAGTCGCTGGGATACCGTCCTAATGCCAACGCCCAGGCACTTGCCACCCAAGTCAGTGACACCATTGGCGTGGTGGTCATGGATGTTTCCGATCCGTTTTTTGGTGCGCTGGTCAAAGCGGTTGATACCGTGGCGCAGCGCGTGCAGAAACATGTGCTTATCAGTAACTCCTGGCATCAGGAGGAGAAAGAGCGTCACGCCATTGAGGTTCTGATTCGTCAACGCTGTAACGCGCTGGTGGTACACGCGAAAACGCTTTCAGACGCTGAGCTCATGCAGTTTATGGATCAGGTTCCTGGTATGGTGTTGATAAACCGGACAATTGCAGGTTATGAGCACCGCTGCGTCTGCCTGGATAATGTAACCGGTGCGCAAGTTGCCACCCGCATGCTGTTACAGCAGGGCCATCAGCGTATCGGTTATCTGAGTTCAGGGCACCCGATTGAGGATGTAACGCAGCGCCAGGAGGGCTGGACTCAGGCGCTGGCAGAGCAGGGGATTCGCCCGCCAGAAGCGTGGATCGCCCATGCGGAGCCGGATATGCAGGGCGGGGAAGCGGCGATGGTAGAGCTGCTGGGACGCAACCTGCACCTTACGGCAGTGTTCTCCTATAACGATGGTATGGCCGCCGGCGCGCTCACGGCGTTAAAAGACAATGGCATACAGGTGCCACAGCATTTCTCTGTTATTGGTTTTGATGACATTCCCATCTCACGTTACACCGATCCGCAATTGACCACGGTTCGCTATCCCATTGTTTCTATGGCAAAACTGGCGACAGAGCTGGCACTGAAAGGCGCAGCCGGCGAGCTTGATCCCCACGCAAGCCACTGCTTTATGCCGACGCTGGTACGGCGCCATTCGGTGGCGCAGCGGCAAATTGTGGAGTCGGTCACTAATTCAGGCGATAGCGCTGTGTAACCGTTTCCAATCTGTGATTACATTCACAGTTAATTAACATGGCGCTCTCTATGATGGCAGCGTCTTACCGGACTGAAACATTATGTAACGCCGGGTTCTCCTTCCCCGGTCCGGTTTCAGTAGCCGATTGAAATGGTTCACAACACTCTTCAGGAAGCGTTTACGTACAGGGAAGTCAGGATAGCGATGGGAGTCCGGCCCTGCGTAAGCGCCAGCCCCATAATAATAGCGTTTCAACCGACTGCGCTGTCTGCCCGCAGGCAAGACGGTGCGATGAAATACCCTGCATAAAAAAACCGGAGATACCATGAATAAGAAGGTTTTCACGCTCACAGCACTGGTTGCCAGCATGATGTTTGGTGCAACTGCGCACGCCGCCGATACCCGCATTGGCGTGACCATTTATAAATATGACGACAACTTTATGTCGATGGTCCGCAAGGACATTGATAGCGAAGCGAAAAAACTGGGCGGTATCCAGCTGCTGATGAACGACTCACAGAACAGCCAGTCTACCCAGAACGACCAGATTGACGTGCTGATGGCCAAAGGCGTTAAAGCCCTGGCGATCAACCTGGTGGATCCTGCTGCTGCGGCAGTGGTGATCGACAAAGCGAAGGCGAACGATGTGCCGGTGGTGTTCTTCAACAAAGAGCCAAATGCTAAAGTGCTGGCCAGCTATCCAAAAGCGTACTACGTGGGCACCGACTCCAAAGAGTCTGGCGTAATCCAGGCGAAGCTGATTGAGAAGCACTGGAAAGCGATGCCGGCGTGGGATCTGAATAAAGATGGTCAGATTCAGTTCGCACTGCTGAAAGGCGAGCCGGGCCACCCGGATGCGGAAGCGCGTACCAAGTACGTGATTGACACGCTGAACGCTGACGGCGTGAAGACGCAGCAGTTATCCATGGACACCGCAATGTGGGACACCGCACAAGCGAAAGATAAAGTGGATGCATGGCTCTCTGGCCCGAACGGCAACAAGATTGAAGTGATCATTGCCAACAACGATGCAATGGCGATGGGTGCGGTCGAAGCGCTGAAAGCACACAATAAAACCAACATTCCGGTGTTCGGTGTTGATGCCCTGCCAGAGGCCCTGGCGCTGGTGAAATCAGGTGCGATGGCCGGTACGGTACTGAACGACGCCGAAAACCAGGCGAAAGCCACCATCGATATCGCGAAGAATCTGGCGGATGGCAAAGAGCCTACGGCGGGGACTAACTTCAAGATGGAAAACAAAATCGTACGTGTACCTTACGTACCGGTAGATAAAGAAAACCTGTCTCAGTTTGTGAAGTAATCCGTCCCGGGCGCGGCATAGGTGCCGCGCCTTATTGCATCTGACCCACGTTTTATTTAGCCAGGTAAATTATGGCCAGTGAGAATCCGACCACACAGCGTGAATATCTGCTGGAGATGACGAATGTCTCGAAATCATTTCCAGGGGTTAAAGCCTTAGATAATGTGAATTTAAAAGTGCGGCCGCACTCCGTCCATGCCTTAATGGGTGAAAACGGCGCCGGGAAATCCACATTATTAAAATGCCTGTTTGGTATTTATAAAAAGGATACGGGGAGCATCCTGTTTCAGGGTGAGGAAATTGATTATAAGAGCTCCAAAGAGGCGCTGGAAAACGGCGTATCAATGGTGCATCAGGAATTAAACCTGGTTTTACAACGCAACGTCATGGATAACATGTGGCTGGGCCGCTATCCGCGTAAAGGCGTATTTGTTGATCAGGAGAAGATGTATCGCGATACCAAAGCGATCTTTGATGAATTAGATATTGATATCGATCCGCGCGATAAAGTGGCGACTCTCTCTGTCTCGCAAATGCAGATGATTGAAATTGCCAAGGCATTCTCCTATGACGCCAAAATCGTCATTATGGATGAGCCCACCTCGTCGCTGACCGAAAAAGAGGTTAACCACCTGTTCACCATTATCCGTAAGCTGAAAGATCGTGGCTGCGGTATTGTGTATATCTCGCATAAAATGGAGGAGATCTTCCAGCTGTGCGATGAGATCACCATTTTGCGTGACGGACAGTGGATCGCCACCCAGCCGCTGGAAGGGCTGGACATGGATAAGATCATCGCCATGATGGTCGGCCGCTCACTTAACCAGCGCTTCCCGGACAAGACCAACGTGCCCGGTGAGGTGATTCTGGAGGTGCGTAATCTCACCTCGCTGCGTCAGCCCTCGATTCGCGATATCTCCTTTGATCTGCACAAGGGGGAGATTCTGGGTATTGCCGGTCTGGTCGGGGCGAAACGTACGGATATTGTCGAGACGCTATTTGGCATTCGCGAAAAGTCGGGCGGCACCATTAAGCTGCACGGTAAAGCGATCAATAACCACAGCGCCAACGAAGCCATTAATCACGGCTTTGCCCTGGTGACCGAGGAGCGTCGCTCCACCGGTATTTATGCCTATCTGGATATTGGTTTCAATTCGCTGATCTCCAATATCAAGAAATATAAATCGAGCATGGGATTACTCGATAATAAGCGCATGAAAAGTGATACCCAATGGGTTATTGACTCCATGCGCGTGAAAACGCCGGGCCACCATACGCAGATTGGATCGCTTTCCGGCGGTAACCAGCAGAAAGTCATTATCGGACGCTGGTTATTAACCCAGCCCGAGATCCTGATGCTGGATGAGCCGACGCGCGGAATTGATGTGGGTGCGAAATTCGAAATTTACCAGCTGATTGCTGAGCTGGCAAAAAAAGAGAAAGGCATCATCATTATCTCTTCTGAAATGCCAGAGCTGCTGGGCATTACCGATCGTATTCTGGTAATGAGTAATGGACAGGTAGCGGGCATTGTTGATACGAAAACGACCTCGCAGAATGAAATCCTGCGTTTAGCGTCATTACACCTTTAATGAAGCAAGGGCTTTAACATGAAAGCGACTACTAAAAAGAATGCGCTAACCTGGTTAAAAGAGGGCGGTATTTACGTCGTCCTGTTGGTACTGCTGGCAATTATTATTTTCCAGGATCCGACCTTCCTCAGTCTGATGAACCTGAGTAACATTCTGACGCAATCTTCGGTGCGTATTATTATCGCACTGGGCGTCGCCGGGTTGATCGTTACCCAGGGTACGGACCTCTCAGCAGGGCGTCAGGTGGGTCTGGCCGCGGTCGTCGCTGCAACGCTGCTGCAGTCGATGGATAACGCCAACAAAGTGTTCCCGCATCTGGATACGGTTCCGATTCCGCTGGTGATCCTGACCGTATGCCTTATCGGTGGCGTGATCGGCCTGGTAAATGGCGTGATCATCGCTTATCTGAAGGTGACACCTTTTATTACTACACTGGGCACCATGATCATCGTTTACGGCATCAACTCGCTGTACTACGACTTTGTGGGCGCTTCACCGGTGGCAGGCTTCGATGCCGGCTTCTCCACCTTCGCTCAAGGCTTCCTGCGCTTCGGTGATTTCAAGCTGTCGTTCATTACGTTCTACGCGTTTATCGCCATTATCTTTGTCTGGATTCTGTGGAACAAAACGCGCTTTGGTAAGAACATCTTTGCGATCGGTGGTAACCCGGAAGCGGCGCGCGTCTCTGGCGTTAACGTTCCGCTCAACCTGATTCTGGTCTATGCGCTGTCAGGGGTGTTCTACGCCTTTGGCGGGATGCTGGAAGCAGGCCGTATCGGCAGTGCGACCAACAACCTTGGCTTTATGTATGAGCTGGATGCGATTGCAGCCTGCGTCGTGGGCGGCGTGTCATTCGCTGGCGGTGTAGGTACCGTGGCGGGTGTGGTAACCGGTGTTATCATCTTCACCGTCATCAACTACGGCCTGACCTACATCGGCGTGAACCCTTACTGGCAGTACATTATCAAAGGCGGCATCATCATCTTCGCGGTGGCGCTGGATTCACTGAAGTACGCACGTAAAAAATAGACATCACACAGCAATACTCAAACAAAGGGCTGCGGAGACGCAGCCCTTTTTATATACGCCTATTTTTGCAGCTTCTCTTCCAGCTCCAGCA
>Ga0157363_1007122_pt1 | contig 10576 bp, 10 predicted proteins | sample AttsexASBM1_FD_111477 | JGI IMG/M metagenome (GOLD analysis project Ga0157363, IMG submission 111477) | Fungus gardens microbial communities from leaf cutter ant in Ribeirão Preto, State of São Paulo, Brazil - Atta sexdens ASBM1 | ecosystem: Host-associated > Fungi > Mycelium > Unclassified ...
AGTGTGTGTATGTATGTGTGTGTGTGTGTGTGTGTGTGTGTGTGTGTGTGTGTGTGTGTGTGTGTGTGTGTGTGTGTGTGTGTATAAAAATAAAAAGAGAAGGAGAAAGGAAAAAGGAAGAAAGAACAAGTAATTTTTCTTGAATTGTAAACGTAACGATAAAAACATAATAAATGATAAGCATAAGAAATGAAATTCGCATTCTACAAATGTTTTCAAATATGATTTTTATGAAAATGTATGTAGCAAGATAAAACAGTAAATGTGTATTTACCGAACGCAATGCATTCCTCTTGAAGAGTTGCAATGTCAGAGGCATCACCAATTGATCGCTGATCACTGGATATACTTATTTGACTGGCCGAATCGCTGGTGACTATATTAAGCGATGATAAGACAGTACAATGGCGAAACGCACAACAGAACACAACTCGTAATAACAATAAAAAAATTAATATTTCATATATAAGCACGTATAAAGCTGATATGATGAGAGGTGATATTAAGCATTGTAATCCAAACATTTGCGTCTTCATACTAACTCCCATTCATAAAGTTATCGATAAATATTAATAAAAAGTCGCTGTATTAAATGAAGTAGCAATATACTAAGACATTACTGTTTTACTGGCATCACAGAAAAACCAATCATGATCATAGGCTTATGAAGAGAAGTTTGACTTCATCTTGTGAAATGAGCGAGATTATTATTAAATTTATTTATTATTTTACATTGCACAAAAGCATTCTTTACTATATTATTTTTTTATAAAATGGCAATAAAACAATGTTTTACACTGTTTCGTCACGTAAAAAATAATGCCTATGATCATAAGATCATTTATAAAATTTGGACACAAACAGGAATTATTACTAAGTAACTCAGAACAGTGCACCTAGCCGAATGCAAGCTGATATTGTTTATTAGTATCGATGACAAACCTGAAGATAACAAATTAGTTGTCGAATCACTCGCTACGGTATCGGGTTGTGTGACTTGCTCTACTTCTTCCGCTGCTGCAGAATCTTGTACACTCAGTAACAAAGCTCCTGAAAACAATTATTTTTACATAACAAATTATTCTTACATTTATTTCTATGTAAAACTTCTATGTAAAACTATATGTTGCCTATTCATAAATTCTATTTTTCAATAGAATGTTAATTTTGTTGAGAACTTTTAAGAAAATTTTATTTAACAGAAAATTAACTTTCTCAAAAAAATGAAAATTTCGATCAAGAATAATATTGAGAATTCAATAATAAATATAAGAAAAAGTTAAATCATCAGCAATCGATAGTAATCTTTCAATTTTATTAACTTACCCAACAGCATGTGCGTATTTTGAGGATCAGTCTCCACTTGTAAAGCGTTTATGAGTAAATTCATGAGTCTTGATTTTAACTGTACAAATGTTACGGGACTTTTCTCGGAGAAAAAGCACTTTGTGCCTATTACTGGAAGCTCTTTAATAGCGAGATTCTGTAATTCATATATCTTTCTTCAATGATTACCGTTCATATCGCGTATTGAATTACAACGACGTGATTTATTAAATATTAATGAATTTTGCCAAAGCAGAATTCAGGAGAGAGATTATTACATTTTCATACATATGTTTTCACCTGAAAATGCAAAGGCAGCGTTAACATCGATATTAGCAAATGTATCGAGGCCCTTCTCAAGTCCGGCTTTGATACTACATTAGATTTCAGCTTCAAATCTTTCTCTGGTAGAACCACCTCCAGAGCGGATAACACGGCTGGCACCAAGACTTGTATACCGTTCAAATCGAGGCGAAACAGATCAGCCGAATTCAACAGAATACTCGCCAATGTTTCACCACATTCACGAGACTGAAAATAAATTAAGTGCATGTTATACTTATCTCTTTCTAGGTCTATCAAGAAATATGAATTACAATCGATACCTCGTCGACTTTAAGGCCGTGATACATCGCCTGATAAAATCTAGCTAGATATACGGGTAAGATTTCTTCGCCTGTTTTCTTGGCGCAAAAAATTCGGCACAGAGCACCCAATGCCTCCGCTCTACCCGACTCATAGCGATCTATACAGAGCGTTGACGGTACATCGCTCACGGTTTCCTGCAATGAGCTCGGCCCATCTACGAGTACCGAAGACGGACGTTTGGAAGCACCCGATGGTTCTGCATATGAAATGATTATGGTATATAAAATATAATTACATGTGAAATATTCTTTTATTTCACGCACACACAAGTAACACTTACGTGGTAAATTCTGCGACCAACCCTCGGTACCAATAAACGCAGCTTCGAACAACCATTCTCCGAAGAGATGCAGTATACTATTACATTTGGGTCGTCCTGGAGCTAAAGGAGGTCTAATATCCTGGCCTAGCGAAGTCATGGCTGCAAATCACACAATCATATGATTAAACGGATATATCTTTGTTATATAATTATGAACTTATAGAAAAGATATTACATGCTGTACTTGAAGCGGATGATGGTCCGGAATTGGATATTAATATTGGTGGTGAACTAGACACACGGCTTGTCGTCAATCCAATTAACGATGCTTTTGGAATTCCTATCAAATGTTTATAAGTTTCTACAAGATGTTTTATAATAGCAACAAGTGAGTTATCTAAGTTATCTAAGTTCAAGTTCTAATAAGTAACAACTTTTGTATGCTTATAATCAAAGCAAAATTTAATACTATAGAATAAAGTATAGCATATAGTATAAAAGAAAACTATGATACAAAATGAGAGTGTTATACAGTATCTGTGATTTCAGATCTTAGCAGAAAGGAATTAATTAATTGAGTATAATATCATATTGGCAAGAAAGAAAGTATTGCACTAAGATACCCTTAGTAACTGCAGAAGGAGTGACACTGAAACTTTTGGCAAGTCTGCGTTGAGTTGGGGGTGTGGGGGAAGGCTGAGGCTGATCCCTACTGCTCGACCTATCCCATCCAACACCCCCGCTGCTGATGCCGCTATTTCCTGTAACGTTGGATACGCAACATTCTTCCCAACAGCATGCCTGTGAAACTCCTAAAACATTTGCGACAATGTGCAACCGCCACCATTGCAAATATAAAGGTGAACAAGCCGACAGATGTGCGAGTGTCATAGATAGAAACAAATTTCAGGAAATATACATTTGACATCTTTTTGCTCCTAAGATAATTACAAGACTTTTCGAGATAGATCACGAATTAAATTCAATTAACACTAAAAGTAACCGAGCGGTCATTATTGATCGTTTTGATTTTTTAAATTAATATATTTCTTGTGTAAAATATAGGGGCTGAAACTTTTGAATAATTATATCTTTTGTATTAATAATATATATGATTTTTTATTTTCATAATAATTTATTCGCTTGGTACTTTTCGCTTGGTAGTGTTAAAACGACAGCCTTGACTTACCGAGGAAAGCGTCGACCTGACCCGCTATGCCTTTTATCGCTTTCAGAAATATTTGCGGCAAGCTTTGCAAACATGGGTGCTGGCATGGATCTATGACATTAGGACTGGCGATAGCATATTGCAGAAATGCTTGCGTCTGCGAGACAACAGCGGGTCTACACAAATCTACGGGATCACCGATAGTACGCAATAATCTGTACCATGCTTGTGCCACTGCTTCATCCGACATAGTGGGTTGTACTAGCTGCGTGTCTTCCTCGCCTATTAACAAAGTTTTATTTATCATAATACCACAATGTGCAAACTTTGTTAATGAGTATATTAAAGGCACATACTTATTTTCAATTCGGGAAACATTGGTCCGTACATAATATGCAGCAGCCTCGCTGTAAGAGCGAGACAAACGCGGTTCCACTGCTCTACTAAAGCCAATCTGTGACGCCATCGCAGGCAAGATTCTCGTAATGTTCGCCATAACGGAGGTGAAGGAAAACTGCGTTCACAAGAGACCAGCCAGACCTGAAAAAAATTCGTTTTATATAAGTTTATATAGTTGATTATAAGTTTAAGAATGTATCAGGTATACAGTTTCTGTAAAAAGTGAATTTCCAATTTCAGTTACTTTTTGTAGAAACTATACATCCTTAATTAATTAGAATATTTCCGTACCTCTAACAATACACCGAGCACTCTCTCACATAACTGCTCTCCCGCATCTTCCCTAGTTGCTGGTGGTGCTAATAGTGCATCGTTAATACCGATGAGAAATAATAGTAAGCTTTCCCATGTTTCTCTCTCCAGTGTTGCAGGACCTCTCGCAATTTGCTGCAAAGTTCTAAGTACTCGATGACACAGAACAGCTTGCCGATTTATAGTGTCTGTACCTAGAAACATTCATCGAAAGTGATGTATTACAGATATTGATATAAGTATTCATTTTGCAAATTGATATAAATGTCTTTAAAAAAAAGTAATATGTATATCGTGGATTACCTAGATCCTGATATAGAAAAGGCCAGACTTTGGGAAAGAAAATGAGCCTTTGATCAAAAGAATCAGACAGTAAATTTGCCATATAAAAAAAACCAAATCTTGTCTTACCTTCCCCTTTCCTTGGAACAAACAGATTGTGAAAATGACTTATGATCTTTCTGGCATAGAAGTTTGGGTCATCTACAATTGGTCTGGGCACAGAGATCTTTGGTGTTGAATATAGAGCAGACAGCCATTCGCAATATATGTTCACACAATCTCTGACAGTGTCGTGCTCAGCCAGCGGCAACGACAAACCAAAACATATCACCTCCATGCACCATTGCACCTCCCTGTCGGTGGAGAGAGGACTAGGTTCTCCTGCCTGGGTGATGCCTAGGTTTGCAGCGAGTTGGCGAACTATGGATAGTGCGACCTCTTTGCCTGCACCAGGGGGAAATTTCTCCAGTACGCTTTGGCTTTCCTCCGAGCCTTGTTGGATCAGAGTGCTCAATGAGGCCCATTCTGAATACATCCCTCCTTGGGAATCCTAAAAATACAGAAACATTGAGCTTCTCCCAATCAATGAAAAATTAAAGATACTAAATATAAGATAATTAAGATTGAACGTGATAAATAATGTAAATAGATGAAAGTAGGTGTAATTAAATGAAGAAATCAACAATCTGTCGAATATAATCACCTTGAGATTAACTCTGTTAAATACGCCTAAATTCATAGATTATTACACGCCTATACGCCCTATATTTAAGAAGCAGTTTAGACGAAGATGAACACTGGAGTTAACTGAGTAGTTAATAATGTTTATGACACAAGAGAAACTTCACTTCACGTGATTCATCTCTCAGCTAACATCCGTTGTCGGGTCGTTGATCCTTTATCTCTTTGACATCCCGCACGTTTGACAGCTGACTTTGATAGTGGCTTCGATAGTCATCAACAGATATAATAGACGTATGTGATAAACACATTAATCCGCTGGATCATAAAGTAACAATCTGATTTATCGACCCAATGTATTTAAATGGGATCGATAAATCAGACTGCTACTATAACCCATTAATGATTAATGTACTGCACTACCTACTACTAATAAAATGAATAAAATATCATATGTCGATATCAAATCTTGTAGAGTAATGTCCACATTTTTTTGGTTCTTTTTCATACTATGTAGATCAGACAAGGAGTGCTATTTCATTTGTGCGTTTTTGTCGTACGACAAATTTTTCAAGCCTGTTGATAGCTATAGAATAGAGAGAGGACCTTTCTGTCACATATTTGTCGAACGACAAAAACGCACGAATGAAATATCATCCGACAATCATATTTATCCCAGTTCGTCCTTGTTTAATCCATAATAATATGAAAAAAAACCATCAAAAATCTTACCTTATGAGGATTAGTACACGAAAAAAGCCGGGATGTTCACTCACTTTCAAGTTTCTCTTTAGAAATATAATAAGGTGAGTTTTTTAATTCATCAATTGATCAATCACGTGAAATGCAAACGCAACATCAAAGAGTTCTTTTATTCATCGATTAAATGCATCAATGTGTTTTTATTTACAGCGCTGAAATCATCGTATATCTAAAGATCCTGTAATCAGAGTCTGACCAACTGAAGTGGTTTTTTCATCGAAATTGTGCGAGAGAGAAATATCGTGCTATCTCATTTCATTTTACGCTGCAGTGACGCTGCAAGTTGCAGCATCTATAGAGACAATTTATAAAGCTTTCCACGATGCTAAAAATCGATCCGAGACCTCGGATAAAAAAGAATTGATCAATCACTATGGTAATGTGATCAAATTGTTCAAATGTGATTTTTAATTCTTTCTCTGCCCAAGATCTTGAACTCATTTTCTAGTATCGTGGACATCGGGTTTTAACTTTATAGTTTTTGATAAATATTCATTTTGGCACGTTTAAGCGACTGACGATTAAAATTTAAGAAACGTAAAAATTTAATAGTGTCTAATCATAAATATTACATAACAGCAAGTCCATAGCTATGCATCATGCATTTAAAGTTAAAGCATAATGTATTTTTATTATATTAGCATTTAAATGGAATGAATAAAAAATGTCGAACCAATCACAAATCGGGAAAAAGGTGGCCAGACTCTGGACAGACTGATTGGACAGTTTCTACTATTGGCTATTTCGACTGTCATTTAGAAATTTGTTTTTTGTGGCTAAATTTCTGGAGATAAGTATATGTTTGATATTCGAAGTCGAAAGCGAGAAAGATTAGATCTGTTACGTTGCTTGCACTTGGCATCTTTGCTTTCACTCTTTTCAATGCTAAATATATATCTATCTCATTTTAAGTACAAAATACGAGAGTAGATCAAATATAAGGCCTATTCTTTTTGGCTGAACTTTTGTACTTGTACTTTTGAACTTTTCTTTCCAGGAAAAAAAAGAAGAAGAAAGATGAACTGAATGCAAAAGTTCAGCCAAAAAGAACAGACTTAATAACGAGAATTTTTTTACTACATATTTATTGAAGACAAACAAAAATAAAAATATAAAGAAAAATTATTTCTCTGCATACAGTTTCTTGCTACTTTAATATATTTTTCCAGCGAACAGGCAGTTTCGCGTTTCATTTCGGATTTCGTTTTCATAAAAAGTAGTAAGTTGTGTCTGCAGCTAATTGCGCACGAATTTTTTTACACTGGCATCGTCCATGAATTGTATTGTCCTTCCAATTCTTCTTTCAGTGATCCAAACAAATGATAATAGTATGGAAAGATTTATCTCAATGCAATTATCAATTATTTGGCCCGCTAAAATTTAAGAATTAGGAGTATTCGAAAATAGGATCGCTAAATTGCTTATCCGCTGGCAAAAATATATTAATGTAGCAGGGAACCAAGTAAAAAAATAATTTGTTTCCTTTATATTTTTATTCTCATTCAATAAATAATTAAAAAAAAATTCTCGTTTATATTTGATCTACTCTCATATTTGGAGATCTCATACAACGCGAACAGGAAGTCTATTGTGTACTTCAAATGAAGTGAAAATGACAAAAGTGAGTAAATTCACTAGAATATTCATAATTTAATTGGTCAATACCTAGTAACCTTTGCTCTTTTTTGTAATTTTGCACTTTTGTAATTTTCCTCCTTTCTATAATTCCTCCTTTCAAAATCCACAATCGAATTCCAGGGTATCAATCATGAAATTTTTTTCCTAGAATAAAAAATGAAAAGTGAAAAATTTCTCCATTAACTTCAATGGTTAAAATTTTTACTTTTCATTTTCAATCCTAGGGATAAAGTTTCTATGGGGATTATGTATCTCGAAACGAGGTGAAAATTAAAAGTAAGCGAATTTACTAGAATATTGATAATTTCATTGGTCAACATCTAGTAAATTTGCTCACTTTTGTAATTTTCACCTTGAAGATACAGAATCGACCCCATGATTGATACCCAGACCTATTATTAATCTAGTGACTTTAGAATAGTCATATGCGTACTCTATCTACTGGTAGAAATGGCAAATATCGTGTGGAGTGTCGACACTCCATTCTCTCTCTCCCCTGTGCGTAATATACATATATATGTATACACCTCTATATACGTGTATCTAAATCCCGAAACGAAAAAAAATCGGCAGATGGCTCAAGATCTATGTTGATGATTAATAATCCCCACGAGTCTCAGAAATTAATGGTAGCCGAGTGGTGGACAAAGAGCGGGGAAACAACGAACGGTGGAGTTTAGCGACGAGTAGCGACGAAGAAAGCGGTAGAAGCATTAGCAGTAAGTTCCGAGGTGCCAAGAAATAGTGGAGTATCGCGGTCGCGCGGCACAGCGCTCGACCGGGATCGTTCCGATCGCTAATCGAATTTATCATCTCGGCGTCGCGCGCGAACCGAACAAACAAGCGAGCGAGCGAGAGAGAGAGAGAGTGAGCGAGCGAGCGAGCGAACAAACGTGCAAAGTATACGAGAGGAAGAGCGAATGAGAAAGGCTACCCGTCTCCGTCTCCGTCTCGTGCGCGTCAGAGTCAGAGTAGCTCATAATATGGCGTTTGTTTCGGTGCACGTTATCGCACCGCCGCGAGACACCGCCATCCGCCGCAGCTGAATCGGTCCGAATTTCGGCTGTCCGCTAACGTCGATACGACACGCACTTGGTGAACAGGAAACGGTGGACGGTCGCGCTTCGGATGCTCCGGAGGCCGCGGCATCCACGTCGTGAGCGCGCGCGGCGCGCAGCCGCTCGTCACCGACGGGCACGAGGATAGATTGCGTCATTATCGTCTGTATCATCCTGCGATGCCGAAGAGGATCCACGAGACGCGCGCACAATGACGTCCCGCAGTTACACCAAGTCTTACAGCCGCAAGGTCAGCAGTGTAACACCCGGCAGCATTCAATTCGACAAGCTCTTCCGCGAGAACAGCAATCGCCCGTCCGCAGCCAAGTCCGCGGGCACCGTCGGCAAATGGGGCATAACATCTTTTACTTCTATCAGGAGCACGAATATCAACGGTAAAAAAAAAAAAAAACTTTATCACTCTATGTTTACATTAGATGTAGTGGTGATTGCTGCTACAACAGCACTTTTGAAAGTTACTTTTTACACAGCGATCGATGACTGTTATGACGAAGAGAAACGTATTTTGTAAACAATAAAATTGTGGCCAACTTTATACATTGAAATATATATGCCTGTTTCTATTAATGTAATTTAATTTTAATTTCTTGGTTCGACTAACTTGACCTCTTTCTGATTCTGAGAATTATATCTGTTTCTATGACAATGTAGTTTAATTCTAAGCTTGATTTATAACTGATTTTTTATCTTTTTCTAATTCTAAGAATTAAATAAGGATTAAGAATAATTGAACTGAAATTAAAGTTAATCTATATGTTGAAACATGCATTAAACATTAAAATTTGTTTATGATGGAAAGAGAGGAACACATTTATAAACTTTTTAACTATATATATTTTTTTGTATCTTAAAACGATGGTATTGAGATCAAATTTTTTCTCATAATGTATAGAGAAAAGTTATAAAAGAAAGTTTCATATATAAATCTTTATCGTCGTTATGGCCGATATTCCTTTCTTGGATATGTATTTAGCAAGAATATTTATCGAGTGAAAATTAAAATATATCCACTAATGCATAATGTTGATAAACATAATAACATCATTTCTATCAATATAAATTAATTTTAATCTTGATTTAACTTCCTTTTTAGTTTTTCTAATTCTAAGGATTAGAAAAAGATAAAAATAAATTAAATTGAGATTAAAGTTAATATTGATAAAAATAACATAAGTAAAAATAAACAACGGAAATTATGTTTTTCTTACAGTTGTAAATTTTAAAGAATCACTTTTTAACGCTGAGAGTAACGACTGTAATCTATTCTTGTAAAGTAAAAGTGATTTAAATTGACAAGATTTATTTTTAGAGACTGATATAATCAACTGATTTTACCTTAATGATATAATGTCAATATTTAACTGCAATGATATCATATGATTCTGTTCAATAGAATTTAACATTTGAAAATTTAATAGAAATTTATTACATAAACACAATATTACATAAACTATGAAATTATTCTGTACTTTATACAGTATTTATAAATATTTTATTTTGTTGTGTTATATATAAATGAATAGATAATTATATATAAAATACTTTTCTATTAATTGAAACGTTTTTTTATCTAGAAACGTTATCAATCTCAAGAATACTGATTAATCTCAAGATATCTGATGATGTATTTAAAATACTATTTAAATTATTTAATAACTTATCTTCAGTTTTCATCGACGTGTAATATATTTCCGTAAAAAATGTCATGTTCAGAATTATTCCATTTTCAGGAAGGAGAGATGATATACATAATACTTTTGGCGCAAAGAGAATGAAACTCGATTATGGGAATCAGAATCGCGTGAATCCTGGAAAAGATCCATTTTCTTTCGAAACTGACCCGGACAATAAATCGGAGTCCGCGGTCGTCAAGCCGAAGAAATTCTTCAAGAGCCGAAATGTCCCGCCTGTGATCGAAGAATCTCGCCAGGATGTGGCAATCTACAGACAAGTACCTGATTCGCAATATGGGAGGGCTCGTGCCCCGAAACAACCTCCACAGCAGCAGCAGCAGCAGCA
>Ga0157363_1007123_pt1 | contig 10576 bp, 4 predicted proteins | sample AttsexASBM1_FD_111477 | JGI IMG/M metagenome (GOLD analysis project Ga0157363, IMG submission 111477) | Fungus gardens microbial communities from leaf cutter ant in Ribeirão Preto, State of São Paulo, Brazil - Atta sexdens ASBM1 | ecosystem: Host-associated > Fungi > Mycelium > Unclassified ...
AGATTGAATTACAAAATTTCAAATTTTTGTTTAAGTTTAATAATAAACTTACCAATGCAACGCGCTTTCCGTAGATCTACGTGTTCAAAGTTCACAGCATAACTCACAGCAGACTCCAAGGTTTTCGTGTAAGTCAGTATTCTTTGTTGCAAGAGAAGCCAAGCTGGGAACCAAGTACCTGTTACACCTTCCTAAAGGGATATAAAGGATATATTGTAATCGAAGAAAAATAGAAGATTTCATATTTTTAAATACAGTCAAAAAGAATTTAGCAATATACTGTGACAATGGAAACCAAAATATTCAGAACGTCCGCAAAACTGTAGAAAAAGAATTTGCATATCAAAGCATATAGGTTTCCGCTTTCGCAAGCGCGAAACGTTTTTAACGTTGCAAACATTGAGGATTTTGTGGTATATGATATAATAATGATATTTTCAAGTAAATTTCCAAACTTTAATGTCGAAATAATTCTATAATAAATAATTTCTTAATTACAATTAAAAAGAATGTTAATATCTACATTAATGAAAAAAAAAGGATATATCAATTTGACGTACCTTAAAATATGACTGACGTAAGCTTGTAAATTTATTATAATAGATTAATATAAGATTGTAGGACGTAATAAAAAAATAAAATACGAAAATGAACAATTCTTGGTAATTAATTACACATAGAATGTTTTTGTACACTATTTTTACTAATTTTTATTAATTTGTTTTTGTTGTTCAAAGAATTTATTACATTGCTTTTATATATATATATATATATACCTTCAAGTAAGCCCAACCTGCTCTGGTGAATTCAGCGGTGTACTTTGTGGGAAAGATCGGTGTGCTCGCTTCTAGGATTCTTTGAGCCCAAATTCGTCTCTCGGCAACACCTTTCGCATAGAAAATGTGCACACTCGGTCTGCCCGCGCCACTAATCGCTATGCAATGTACCGTCTCGCTGTCCATGGTTCTGCACATTTCGTAATTATCTTCATCAAATAATCGCGATGACCAGCTGACGAGCTAGCTACATCTGATGTGCCAATCGTATGATGAGTCAAAGGGAAGTAAAGATACGTAGCGTTAAATACAGATTACACGCATTGAAGCGAAGAAAACTGCTCATTTAGGATTATGCTATTGCATTGAAAGTCAACTATTTCTCAGGAAAAAGTTGGTAAAAGAACTTATCATTTGCGTTTATATGTATAATATTAGGTGTAGTAAAAAGAAATCCATTATTTTTCCATTCAATTTCATGCAAAAATAATGGATTTCTTTTTACTACACCTAATATAATATATAATTGCGATATACATATATATTTATAATATTTATATTATAATAAATAATTTAATTGTTTCTCAGATTATGTTTGAATATTTTAGAGAAACAATCCTCTTTCGTGAAATCCTTTTCTTCTCGTTTAACAAAGAAGGCCTTGAGGCACTCTCTTATAGAGTGAGAAAGAGAGAGAGAGAAAGTATTATAAGCCTGGAGGAACGTTTGCATGGCATTAACATTTGGAGTCGGTGTTCGTAAATATGTGCCAAACGAGTGAGTCACTTTATTATTCAGACAATAATGATAAGCTAGTGAATTCGACTTGAAATTGTATTTTCTAATTTATAACCGAAAAAAACGTAAGATATCTGAATTATTCTGTGTACAATAAATAGATTTACTATTGATAAATAATTTTATCCTAATAAATTGGATAAAGTTAATTTTTAATAATAAATTGAATAAAAATTTTTAGTAGAAGCTAGCTGGATGTAAAGAAATATTTAAAATCATAAATAATCAATTATACAATATTGTGTTTACGTAGTAAAATATCAGACTCACTTAACATCCTGAAGCAGATGAATACTGTGTACTGTCTCTAATTCCACGACCTCTTTCAGCGTAGACATGCTCTTGTCAGCGTAGAACGATAATTTCCGATCGAGCAACACTGCTGCTCTCGGTACGAGATCCTTGGCCCTCTCGATACCCATTCCAGTCCTCCACAGAAAAATAATGATATTTATTATTTCTAATTAATACTCCAATCAATGCGGTCGCTCAGTTTAAACGAACGATTTAAATGTCAAAGTTAATAAAATTACTAAACGGAATCATTGAAATCTTTTTCTTCTATAATCTTTCTATAATCTATTTTATAAATTTTTACTTTCTTTTAAGAATTTTTAAAAAATGTTTAATGATAATTTTTAAAATTAGAATAATTTTTTAAATTTGTAAATCAAAAAATTTTTATTGAATTATTAGAAACAATTAAATTAGTCAATGATTTTATCGTTCGATTTGTCAACTTTGTAAAAAAAAGCTGCTTTCGGAAGCTCCATGAAATATATTTCTCGCACAAGTTCATATTACTTCTTACCTATATACTATTCCCCTATGTGTGACCGGATTGTGCGGAACGTTCACCTTCGGCCTCTCCATTCGCAGTGACCTCGAGCCGGACTCACCGATATGTTCGCGAGTCCTGGCCAACAGTTTACTACCACTCTTAACAAAACTGATCACATTAGGCTTGATGGCGTGCACCGTGGATTCCTGTCGCAGTTTCTTTAATTTTTGTATCACGCTCACTTTGCGGTTGTCCTCGGCGACTTTCGGCGTCACCGAAGAAGAATTGGTAACATTCTCCTCATCATTATTGGCAAGTGTCGTTGTTGTCACAGTCATATTGGCATTTGGTTGAGGAAGCGGAGGACCCTTTATAGAAGGTTTCCTGGGAGGAACAGCCGGTTGCTTTTTGATCACCAAATGCGCCAGCTTTGGCAAGAGAGGCGGATTTTTGCTCGAAGCTTGAACCTTGTCGGGTTGTTCCACACCTTCTGCTACATCATATTCATTTTTGGGAAGAGAGTCAAATCTCTTGGGTGGCTCCGGAGGTGTGATACCAGAATGTATCAATTCTTCATCCTCTTGCTCCTCTTCGGCGCTCTCGCGAAATTCTAACGTACTGTCGGCACTACTAGGTAAATCGTTGGTAGCCAACAAAGTTTCAAGCAACATCAAATCGTTGTTCTCGTAATTGCTATAAACATTTTCGTCTTCGGAAGTCTTCGCGAATGGATCGAACTCAAAAAGTACAGACTTGCTGCTTTGCACTCTAGTGTCCGAAGGACTCGTCGTCGGTTCTTGTCGACAATCGGCTTTCGGTGGCGATAAATTCTCATAAAGAGAATTTTGAATGGAAGCTTGGCTCTCGAAGGACGCACAAGAAGTTCGATCTACTGGCGAAATTTTCCTTTCAAAAGATTTCTCTAAGCTTTCCTCTTCTACGTTGGATATCCTGTCCACTTCATCGACATTCTCACCTTTCGTGCCTGGCGTGACGTCATAAAAAGTCCAAGAATCTGATCTCGATAGCCTTTTGGTAGACGTTTCAGATTTGTCGAGCGATAGACTTGCGTTGACATCAGACAAATTTAGACTTTGGTCGGAATCACTAGCCTGAAGAAGATTGATTTTGAAGAAGATGGATTTAAGAAGGATAAAATTCAAACATTTAGTTATCATTTACTTATATAATACGACAATAATTCTAGCGTTTAAAAATAAAACTGAATATTGAGAATAATGAATCAGAATATAAAAATAATAATATTTTTTATTGCAGAGTTATGAAGAGCGTGCTCTGATTTTACCTGATTTCGCGAGAAGCCGAGGACATTGAAGTCGGGAAAATCTCGCTCGATCTTGTCGGACACCGTAGAACTGAGTGTGTCGTATCGGCCGCTACTTCCCGACGTGACGGATTGCAATTCGTCGTAGATAGATTCATCCGGAAGCGGGGGTGGCGGATAAACTGGAGGCGGCGGGCTGTGTCTGCCACCGGTGGATAGATCCTCCTCATTCTTCATGCTCCTCAGATTGCCGCTCAAAGGACTATAAAATGAGATGCTGCTGAAGATGTTGTCGGCCGGCATGGACACGCATCTATCCTCCTCAACTGGATCTTTGAGTTTTTTCTGGACACCGCCTTGGCTGACTACGTCATCCTGATTCAAAGATGATAGTCGCCGAGTCAACAAATTCTTTACCGACTTCTCCAGCCGAATACTGGCGTTTCGCGTGCTGGAAATAACGGCACGTCCCTTCACCGTCATCTTCTCTGAGATCTCATCCTTCAATTGACGCGAGCTCGTACTGAGACTGCGGAAAAACTCGTGGTTGCCGCGACTATTTTCGCTGGTACTACTAGTTGACCTTAAATCGTCGCTTTTCTCGGATTGACTCGATTCGCTAGTTGGACTGGAATGAGTCGATGGCAAGGTGGTCATCGGCAAGAGTCTTCGGGGCGCCGGTATCGGTCTGCTCTCAGTTATGACTGATCGCGGCTTTGGTATCGGCTTCACCTCCATCATGGAGATTGATTCTTCCATAATAATATCACTTTAGTAAGATAATTTTAAGTCTTCTCTGATGTTAACCCATTGATTCTAAGACATATAAAAGTTTCTCTAATTCTTCGTAGCTCGAATTAATACAAGCTTAAGTTGAAAACTTTTTTTCTTCATTTATCAGAGTGCCTAAATATATTTAAAGTAATACATAAAATAACAATTGAATAATTCAATTATTAAGCTATTACAGTAATATTAAAAGCGGATAAAATTTTTTCAAATTTTTATAATTTTTTTATATTTTTTTTTTTTCTTTTATTATCACAAGCTCTAACTCTCGTAAAAGAGATGCGCTTTCTAGAATATCTTCAATGAAAAATGTGTTTTCCTAGTGCCGCTACCAACCAGGTCACGCCTATTATTTGTTTTCAGGTTTAATCAAATTGTTATTTCTTCGTACTGAGCGCGTGACAAAACAAACGAGCGACGCAAACAGAAAGGAAATTATGAATTGTCCCAGTGTGAGTCATCGTTCCGAAAGCCGATACCGTCGCCCATAGTTTCCGGCTAGTATTTCAACTGACCGACGAGTGAATATCACATCTATCATTCCATATTTGTACTTTAACTCTTGCGCCAGACATCGAGCATTATCGCATCTTGCTCCTATCACCTTCGGTAGCACTTCAAACGAACATAAGTATGCATTTGTGTGAGGAACGTTACATAAAAATGGATTCTCCAAGCAACTCAAATGTATATAAGTATCGGGGCAAAGCAATAAGTCGCGATAACGTCAAAAAGACACTTAAAATGAATTGTAACTGCTATTTTGACATCATTTTGATGTCATAATAATTTGTGTTCTGCTTGGGTACGTTTAAAATACAGAGTTTCACGCTGATCTTGTTTTATATATATTATTTACTTCTTTTTTTTCTCTCGTTTAAATATTACGAAAACCGTCTCAGGAAAAGAGGAGAGAAAAAGAATGCAGAAGAAGATGCAGAAATATGTGCAGTCATGAAGAACATCTATCATGAAATAAAGAAGTGACGTATCCGGATGCGCTATTCCAATGAAAATTATGATTCACGGTCACATGATCATCAAATCTACGAGTTTCTCGAATTTTTCGTGAGATTTATAGTACAAATGATAACTTATCTTTTAACCTTATCTTTAAGAAGTCTAAATTTCTTCGAGATAAGAAAGCACATTTCAAATAGAAAGAACAAAGTGTTAAAGCAACGGACAACCGATTAAGGTAACGAGCTTTAATGACGACATAATGATTCAATATAGATCGATAATTTTCTAAACATTAAACAAATTTTATCTAACTATAACTGATGTTACATGTCATGAAATTTTATGATTACAGTTATTTTAGATGAATAATAAATTATATAATTACGCAAGGCAATGTTTGTCAGATATCAGTCGGTCTATTTCAGATACATAACTCATTATGAAACATCTAGAAAGCATTGCATTGATGTGTAAATAACAACGCATCATGAGCTCTACAATGAAACTAGCGAACATGACAGTTTGCGCATCGCAATCAGTATTATAATTATTATTCTCACATCAAAAACACCTGTTTTCATGCTTTGCCGACGAGAAATTTGTGTTAATATTTTCTATGCGAATTGAAACCAATTCAATAAAATAAAAATAAGATTCTTTAGGTATATATGTCTTGTAGTATCGCGCGCGTATGTAATTTTCAAAAATTACATACATATTCCTTTTATCAGACTAATACACAATCAGGGTGTTTTCAAGAATCGTAGTGGAAATAATTCTGTTATTTGTCAGTGACACAGGTCAAAAACCTACCTCGTCGTTACTGTCACGGTAACCGCTTGTCCCTTCCTGCGGCTCTTCCTTTTCACGAATCACCGCTCCCGTTTACTAGCAGTAAGTCCACTGTCTAAAATTACAACATTTCGTTTTTTCTTCGTAAGAGTTTTTTTTCGAACTAAAGCTATGCGGGTTCCATTTATTTCCCGATCATTCATCTAAATTCCGTCCGTGATGTGGGTTCACTATTTCTTTTCATTAACACGTGACTCATTATTCGTGCACTCACTCGCATACATAAATATTATATACATTATCTGCAAGTTTTCACAATTCGTATTTATTCATGCAAATACGGCGCATTTACACGAATGAATCATAAATGATAATAAATATGAGTAGTAATACTTTTTTTTACAATTAATTTAATTTAAGAATAAACGTGAATTTTTCTTGAAGATAGAAACATTTGATAATTAATAGTGATTTTTCTTGTACGATATACATCGGCCATTTTTTAATATAAAATTTTATATAAAATTTTAACATCGAAATGTTTGTTTCAGATCAAAAAACGAGTTTCTAGAGAGAAATGCGAGCCTAGTACGCGTTGACCGAGAGGATTAATGAGTTAAAGAGACACTTTGCGCGCGCGGCAACGAGCGGAGAAAGATGCGCGCGCGCTCCAACGCACATATACATTGATGGACACAGATATACACAAACACAATGAGCGAACTGTAGATTTCACAGTTTGCGAGCGCAGGCCTTCTCCTTTCTCCTCGTGGGAGCTCGGATGGTTTTGGACTATATTTTTAGAGTGTTCGAACTCCGATACTCGATTACGTTTTACCAAGTCCGCATCTTGATTTTTGTGTATATAGAATTGTCGACATTTATATACGTAAAGATAAAGTCAACATGAGAAACGATAAGATAAACGGGTTGAGCGTCACGTCCTCACCCACCCGACGGCACAGCTCGTGCCTTTGCACTGACGCGGCTCCACTCTTCGTAGTCTCCGTTACTCATACATCTATCGTTGTTGCTCCTCTCAGTGGTGGAAAGAGGCCGGAGAAGGGGAGCAGGCCAACGCCATCGACACCAATTGCAACGGCCACCAATGCAACTGCACATGGAATGTGTTATTCATTTTGTAAACTATTCATAAAGTCGTATAATGCAGAACGCGAAAATCCGCTAATTAATTGAATAAATATATAGAAAGTCTCATTCAAAATTAGATATAGAATCCCACACACAAATTAAAAATTATATAAAATAAAAATTAAATTTCTTTTTTATGATATTGGCCTGTGAATAATTCATGCTTTTGAATATTTAATTCTATAAGATTAATTCTATAAGATTATCTTACTTAATAAAGTAAATATAATTTATTTTTTACAGATCCCCAGCGTCACAATACTGTGAATTATTTCAACTGATATTTAACTTAAAGGAAAAAGAACTAATAACTGCACGTACTACGTAAAGTGGTACAGAAATTTAATAAAATGGTAGACAAGGAGAGATATTGTCCTAAGAATATTTTAATGAAACCTTTATTAAGATTTTTATCATGCCAAAGACAAATGACGACTTTGGCTATACAAACAGGTAAACGTTTTCCCGGCGAGAGTCCTCCATGCAGGTGCAAATTATACAAGTATATTACTATAGAATTTTAATATTAAAAAACACAATAAAATTGCATAGATAAATTTGATATCACAGAATAATAATACAAAGAAAATGCTTATTTATGTATATGCTTACTAAGTTGTTAAATCATATTTTTACTTATAAAAATATAATTTCTTCTTTTTAAATGATAACTTATTTTACATCATGTCTATATAAGTACCATACTACTTTCTCAATTACGATATTTAATTAGTTGATTTTATTAAATTAATATTAATTTTAACATGTAATTGAAATGAAGCATCATCAATTACACCTGCATTATCAAGCGACTTGTGCGCGGGTATCTCTACTATCTTAAATCACAATGGTGACGACAAGTTTAACTATTTCGTTAATTAGTTCCTTAAGATTGATCGTTACATATAAGCAGATACGCACACACGCACACACGTTTTAGCAGTTGTATACATAAAAAGGCGTGATGAAACGATTTGATGACTGCCGATGATGTTCTTGGCGAATATTCAATGACAATATTGCATCACGAATTAAAAAAATAATTGGAATTGTCAATAAATCTTGGGATTGTAATTATAATAGACGATAATTATAACGAATGTTATGTTTCTTTTAATTTTAATCAAAATTATCTTTGCTATGGAATGATTAAAAAGGAAATATCAAAATAACCAGGAATAAATGAAAGAAGATTTATATAATTTTACGAAATTAAAAATATTTACTGCAAGATTATATTTTTGCGAACAACGCGCGGCGATTTCTAGCTGTCTAAGATCATCTGCATTCACTATCGAGAATCACACGAGGAAATTATATTCCCGCAGAGCGACTCGCTTTTATTATATAATTCTCCTTACCGTCGTAAGATTAATTTATCACGATCGATTAGAGTTGATCGCGCAAACCCGTAAAGAGTACCTACGTTTTCGACGTGACGTCGAATGCTTAGGCCATAAAATCGTAAAAAAATATTCAAGCGCGAGTTCGTAGGCGAGTATTTGGTATGGATTGCCTCTGATTTTATTTTCTTTTTTTTTCTTTTCGAAGATTCGAGGCAAAAATTGGAACGCGCGTTTACTTTCGTATACTTTGCAGAAAAGAGTGAGATCGCTCGCGGTTTCCAGTCCAATCGGAATCGTGAGTGCGTGCGTTGCGTAACGGCCATGTTTTTTTTTTCATTTTTATAAAGAGGAACGATCGACGGAATATCTACTATTATGTTGGAACACAGAGAGACAATCGTTAAACAATGCGATCCTCAGCCCTCAACCGATAACGCAATTTTGCGTAAAATCTTTATAATGGAAATCAGCAAACTATGTGATCTTGTTTCTACACATTTATATATTTTTGAATGTCTATAGAAGATCAAATTATATCATCATAATTAAGTCATTTTCAATTAATTGAGCAATGATTTCTCGCTTATTTTTTTTTAATGAATTGGTCCATGTACAACAAAAATACGTTTTTTGTAATCGAATATTCTTAATTGACACATAGATACCAACGTTTTGCGAAATTTATCGGATAAGGGCTGAAATAAATGACTCACAATCCTCCTCTCTTCGCTTTTATCCAAATTAATAATAGCTTTTTGACACCCCGTACCAATCTATTTTGCAAATAAAAAAATATTTGATTTCTATTAGAAACCCTAATTATATTGATAAATATATTTGTGTGGAGAAAAATAATAGCAAATTTTTAAGTTATCAAATTCATGAAATATAGCTTTCAAATCTGTAATATTACAGATTATTACAGTCTAGCGTAGGCGAAGCGTATCAAATTAAAAATTGATATTTTATATATATATATTGTAATAAGATTTTAGTAATTAATCCGGTCACGGCGACGGATACGAGGCATCGTGAATCTGCCATGTAATTCGAAATCGTCAAACTACAATAATAGTTCTTCGAAATCGTTCACGACTGTAATATGTGATTCAAGAGCATAGGATAAAGAGACAGTGAGAGAGAGAAAGACAATGACATAGAAAGTTTAAGAGATTAATTCGAGGAAAAAATCTTTAGGCACACTCACACACATACACGTACATTTATATAATTATATATTTGTGTGTATATATTATGCGTAGAGCGCAAGAGTCTTTATTTTTTGGTAAGCAAAACGTGGCTTCGCACTTTTATTCGAATTCCTGCCAGAGTCAGCAAGGGTGACGTGATTTGTTCCTTTTTTTAATTCTTTGCGCTTGAACGTTATTTACAGAAGAGTAAAACTGAAAAAATAATTAAAGATGTATAAATAAAAAATCTATAATACTACGCTATGAGACGAACTGTAATAATACATAATTTATAAAAATATAAAATCATATCAATATTACTTATATTTTTTTTTTACTTATTGTTAGATAATTGTTACTGTTCTCGATTTATTACAAAATATCGTTTATTCCCTGTAAAACTTAACACGTAACTTAACTTAAAATTTGACAGTAATGACATTTAAAAAAAAAAAGATTGAATTAGCGCAAAGAATTAATCTATAAAAATTACACATCTATTTTTCGTATTAATTCCGATCAGATTTCGACAATGTCGATTTTCTAATCGCTTTGTACTTGCTCAGCCGATCAATATATTGCAGAAAAAATGTCATAATGCGAATATTCAGATCACCCTCGTAACGCCACTCTTCAGTACATGGACTCTTAAAATTGCTTATTTTTCTTCGTACGTTTTCGCGCAGTAGTTAGTTAATTATAAT
>Ga0157363_1007124_pt1 | contig 10576 bp, 11 predicted proteins | sample AttsexASBM1_FD_111477 | JGI IMG/M metagenome (GOLD analysis project Ga0157363, IMG submission 111477) | Fungus gardens microbial communities from leaf cutter ant in Ribeirão Preto, State of São Paulo, Brazil - Atta sexdens ASBM1 | ecosystem: Host-associated > Fungi > Mycelium > Unclassified ...
TAATGTGACTGTATACCCCAAATTATAAATTATTCCAACTTTCATTTGAAACATTTTTTTATATCAAAAATAAGTGAAATATCCAAGATATTCGATTTAAGGACTACCCTGTATACACATACACACATACACACACACACACACACACACACACACACACAAAATCTCTACAGTCATTCAATATATAATAGAATAAATATCATGATAAAACATATAGTTAACATACAAAATTTTTAATATCTTCATTTCATATTCTTGTCATATAATTTTTTTGAAATTTCATAAGATTATCGATGAAGAAACACAGGAAGCTGCTATTGTAGATCCTGTCGATCCAGAAGCCGTAACTGCAGCTGTCCAACAAAATGATGTCAAATTAACAAAGATTTTAACTACTCATCATCATTGGGATCACTCGGGAGGAAACGCCAAGTTATCTAAAAGTTTCGCCAATCTCATGATATATGGTGGAGATGACAGAGTAGAAGCCATTAATCGTAAAATTGTGCACAATGATACATTCAGTATTGGCAATTTATCAGTCAAGTGTCTAGCAACACCGTGTCATACGCGTGGGCACATTTGTTATTATGTCACAGGAGAAGGACAAAATTCACCATCTGTATTCACAGGTAAAGTTAGGTATATAATAGAAGAAAATAATCAAATATAATAATGTTTAACTCGCTTAAAGGGGACACGCTGTTTGCTGGAGGCTGTGGGAAATTTTTCGAAGGTACTGCAGATCAAATGTACAAAGCACTCATCGAAGTTCTAGGCTCTTTACCTGAAGCGACAGTAAGTAATATTGGAGTAAAATTGTAATTTAGTTCTCAACGAATTATTTTTATAATTTATAGAAGGTGTATTGTGGACACGAATATACTATCAACAATCTCAAGTTTGGTTTACACGTGGAACCTGAGAATGTGGCAATACAACAAAAATTGGATCAGGTATACATTCAACGTGCTAATAATCTTCCAACAATGCCTAGCACTATTAAAGACGAAAAGCTGACAAATCCATTTATGAGAGTGCATGAATTATCCGTTATGAAACACGCACAACAAAATGATCCCATTCAGACAATGTCATACTTACGGCGTGAGAAAGATAACTTTAAAGTTTAAATTTTCGATAAAACACTTTCATTTTTATATTCATCAAATATTTATGTTATGTATGTAGTTGTTAATATAAATTTAAAATATAAAAAATAGATGACTGAAACAAATTTTATTTTTATGTTCATATGTATAATGAGTTATGGTATCCATAACATAACAATATTAACAATATAATAACAAAATATTCAGATATCTATTCTCTTTTTTTCTCATTTATCTGTCGTTCATTCAACTTCCTGAATTTTAGTTGTCACATTTTATCGCAATCCTTTATCTTTACAATGTAAATTTTTTTGCATAAAAATTTCTCGGATTATCTTGATTTCTTGCTTTTATTTTTGATATATCTATCAATGTCGATCAAATGTATTTGCACACGCATTAATAGACACGCTTGGTGAATCAAAAGCAGATACACAAAATTATCTATAAATATTTGTAATTTTTTTTGTTTATAATTGCTATTGTACTGTTTTTACAAAATTATGATTATTCTTCTTCCACAATTAATATTCATTCCTTTGCCAAATATTATGTTATATTTATTGGCAATTGACATGGTGCATCTTCAGTCTTCTTATTATATATTTGCATTTCAGCGACATATTTCTCTTTGGATCTTTCATACATGTCATAATATACCTGAAACAATATGTAATAAATAAGTCAAAACACAATCAAAGTCAATACTCATGTAAATAATGTTATATCTTACTTTTTTATCCTCAGAACTGAGAGATTTCCAAGTAGTTGCCAGTTGTCTAGTAAGTTCTTGCTTACTAGGCTCTGGTTCTCCAGCTAAACGTTCCATCACACGAGGTCTTTGCTCTTGACAAAATTGGAAGAAAGGATTAGCAGGTCTTTTTGGTGCATTTGGATCAGCTTTTGTGCTCTTTCTTTTTGCTCCTTTTCTGGGCTTCTCCTCTTTAGTATTATGAAAGGTACCTTTTCCCCCTTTCTCTAATTTTGGAGTTGTTTGAAACACACTGTTCTCTTCAAGTACACCCATTGGAGCTTCCCGCCATCGATCTCCATGTCGATCCAATCGATCAATCAAGAATCTACGAATCAATATCACAGATGATAAAAATATAAGAAAATTTTAGATATTAAACAATATAACTTATAAAATTAACTTTTTCTCTTTCCTCGTGCGTCGAAGAAGCTTCCTTACTTTCTGGATTCTGTAGACCAACCTCTCATTTTCCTATTGTTTAAAAAATACTATATAGTTTAAAAAAAACCGTCGATAATGATTTCATTCCTCAAGGAAGAGACTTAACCTGTTGTAAAACTTCACATCTATCCAACAATAATTGATATTTCCTTTTGTAAATATCAACTTCTTCCGGTTCTACGTCATATTCGGAATCATCAGACATTGTGACTTGAAAATTTATAATGAAACGAGTAAAAAACAGTTACAGAGAAAAACAATTCTTCTAGATCCCCTGCTTGGATTTTCCATAGACATACAACCACAGAATAAGGGACTCCGCACAATAAAAGAAACAGGGAATAGAGAATAAGAATTTCAACCTATCAGAAATCATTATGGAATACACAGTTTTTGATAGGTTGAAATTCTTATTCCCCTAAAAAAGAAATCAACTCGAACATGTGCTCGAAACATGAAACTCTATTAAACGCGTTAAAATAAATAAGAGCTATGGTAGGAGCATATTACACATATGGGAGCATGCGACGCAACAAACCTATGGCTTCGGAAAACCATAGAGCTTATACTACTGGAGGGAAAATGGCCTATCCAAGCAATGACTACGTTCAGCAGAACGTTTATTGTAACTATTGGAAGTTTTCTTCGCGCTGATTGGGTTATGCTTTTAGATCAAGAGGAATAGTCCTATCTCAGCAGAGAATTATAAAACGGTTGAAAAACTGTTGTGTTCTGCTAAACGCAGCCAAAGAGTGGAAAGTGTGAGCAAGATCTAAGAGACAGAAGATGTGTATTTCTGTTCTACTCAATAACTTTTCTTCTTTTTGCGCATGTGCCAAAAGAGGATAGAAGAAGAGAGAAAAATATATATTTCTGTCCTGCTCAATAAAAAAAAAATCTTTTATTTCCTTCCTTTCCGTAAAATAAAGAACTCTGATTGGTTCATTTTCTTCTGCTTCATGTATTATGCATTATGCAAGAGTCTGTATTTCCCGCTTAAAAAATTATATATGTACGGATTTGCTGTTCATTCCGTTTATGCTCATTCCGCTCCATGGGAAGCGGGGATGAAGGAATTCCTAGCCGCGTAACGAAAATTGCAAAACGTTTGTGATTGATTCTGCTCTCGTTCCTAGTTATGCTATTCCGCTGCATGGGTTTGCACCCTTATAAAGTCTGATGTCCACTGTGCTAGAAATCGGTCCGAGATCTCGGACAGAGAAAAAGCTAACAAATCATATTTGAACAATTTGGTCACACCATTGCGATTAATAAATTCTTTCTTCATCCGATGTCTCGGACTGATTTCTAGCATCGTAGACACAAAGCTTTTACCCAGATCCACAATAAAGTTTTAAGCCTTAAGTCATAAGAAATGGACGAATCAACTTCTCAAATTCGACTGTAATTGATCAATTTCTTATGACTTAAGGCTTAACACACCTATTATAGATCTGTGTTAAGGTTTAAACACAATAGGCCCAGGCAATAAGTATAGGCAACAGGAAATAACGAACCATCAGAGCTCCGGTGTACAAGTTCGATATTATATCCCAGACCTCTGATTAGACAGCTCAGTATTCCTTGTTGTCTGTGCTTACTGCCTGTGCTTATTATGTTTAAGGTGCCATTTCATGCTGACGCTCGACGCTCTATTTCGGCGTCAAAAGATACGTGACTATTCTACTTGACGCTAGCGTCAAAGAAGTTAAGTTGAATAACAATTAGCATCGTCGCTGGAACTTTGTTCTCGACTCTCGAACTGAATCATCTTGATTCAAAATAAAAAATGGACTTTGACGTACGTAATTAATTTTTACAAATTTTACATCTAAATTTTACGATTATCTTCAATAATATTGTACGAACCAAATGATATATCTTAAAAATACATATATTATAACCTCAATTTTACAAGGACTAAAAGATTATAATTAGCTAAAATATGATAAAATAATAATACTAATAAATTAGAAGTAATTTAGAAATATTTGTTGCATTAAATTTAATTTTTCAGGATAACTCTCTCAATCTCGTACAAACGTGCGGATTACATAAAACGATCTGCGAGCAAGCAGATATCGCTCTTGTCATCATGCTTGTTTAAAAGATTATACACAATACATAACTGAACCTGATACATTATATTTTTATTCTTTATTAGATAAATTATCTCCTATAACTGTTATATATTAAAAGATAGACATTTTATTATATTTATTATTTAATATATATTTTTATTTATTACTTAATTTAATACATGTTATTATTTAATATTTTGCAGATAATGGAGTAATTGTAATAAAAAGCAGAATGCCAAGCATAAACAAAAAATAAATATAAGCAATCACACAAGACAAATATAGATAATAAACTTGTATAAAAATAATGAAAACTTTTTTTATTGTTTCTAATGTATTTAGTTTTTTATTTAGCTTTTGTTACGCCCATACTAGGAATATTATCTGAACAAAATTCTTGTGAGAAACGAAGAAATTCAAATGAAGATTTAAAAGCAAACTTAATCATGATTGTTGAGAATGTGAATTATAATATCGATCAGTTAATATTAATTGCATTAAATTAATCAATAAAGATGACACTTATTTCGGAAGTTACTCATCTATCTAAAGTTTAGAACATCTCTGTTGCTCACTCTTTTTTCCTACGGATCTTGGTACCAAGCAGTTGTGTTAATTGCGAGGCGATATTAGATAACTTTCTAGTTTCAGATAAGTTTAGAATAAGCAATCTGTCTCTGTACGAAGTACTAGAATTTATCTCTGTTTAATTGACTAAATATTAAGATTATTGTTTTTTTTATTGTGAAGTTTTGTTCTTATCTTGTTTATCAATTAATTAATATTTGAATCTCTTATTAGACGAGAGGTAAACTTGTTTATATGTTCTGTTCTAATTAAATGTAACTGGACTTAAATTGCGTATTCTTTTATTAAGAAACTTTCAATGATGATGAAGAAACTCTCATTTTAGAAGTCCAGTCACGAGAATCTTTTTAGAATTATAAATTTCCATTATCACTACGCAACATAAAATTACAAAAAATTTATGCTAGAAGTAGGCTAGAAGGAGCAAATACTTTAAATGGGAAAATTACAACCAATGAAGCTAAAACAAAATTTAAAAGCTTATATAATACATACCGACGAATAATTAGATCAGAAACTAGCGCTAAATGAACCAGAGGATCGTTCTGGATCGTTCGAGGATTCGTTTCTGTATCTTGAAACGAAATTTACTAAAACTTACTGATAATTTCATTAGTCAACATCTAGTAAATTTGTTCACTCTTGTAATTTTCATCTTGTTTGAAAATACAAAATCCTGCTCAAAAAAACAAAGGAAATAAACGAAATATTCCTTACGACTCAATGGAATTTTTATGAGATTTTTGCTTGTTGAAAACATAAGAATTATATATTTTATATAAATGTCAAAAATATAATATTTAATACAATCTGTAATGATAATTTTAATATCTACAGCACCATAAGTATCAAATATTGATATAGATGATTTTGTTGAAAACATTGAATCAAGTATATATTGATTAAAATGTATTCTCTAATTTTATACAAATATTAAAATAATAGAACATAAAAAATATATAGAACATATAAAATAAAGAACATAAAATTATAAATCGTTTGGAGAAATTTGGGAAAAGCATTTAAACATCTGAGAAATAGTATTTTTCTTGTAATTACCAAATTTTATCATGCTTTCAAGTTAGCAGACAGCGATTTTATTTAATGTGTTTTATGAATGGAATCGATTAGAAATCATTTAGGGAAGACATCTTCATTATTATTTTCATTTGGGAAAAGTCAATATTTGATAATTCATTAGATTTACACATTATGAAAATGAACAAAGCCCGGGTGTAATATGGATGTAGTACAATGAATATAGTAAAACTTAAAATTGTCAAAAATTAATCAATTAAGCCTGGATCTAATTATGCGTAGTAAGAAATTATATGTATAATAGTAAGAAATCAACTTTATTATAAACTTAATTATAGTCGACTAATTTTCTTCACTTTCAACTGTGATTGGTCAATTCCTTATGGTTAAAGTTTTCTACATTTATTGTACCATCCGAGTGAAGTTTGAGAAAGCAGTCTAACATTGAAGTTTTGGATTTCGGAGTAATAAACTTCGAACATAAAAATATACAATGAAAAAAAAATGGTTAGTACGTGTTATTTTCTTAATTTGTAAATATTATTATTATTTAAATACTTTAAGTGAATCTTTCTTCAAGAAAAAAAATTTTAATTTTATTCTTTATTTTTGTTATTTTTCAATAAAGATGAACAGACGGTTTTATGTACATACATGTATATCAACAGATATTATATATATATATATATATATATATATATATATATATATATATATATATATATCTAAAATTAATGTGAATAATGAGCATTTTGTTTATAATATTTGTTTAATATATAAATTATTTGCACAAAGAAAAATATAATAATATGCTCTAGAAAAATTGAAACTATGTGAATATGAAAGTGTATAAATCCCGTGTATTTAATTTTTCAAATCGATTGTTATTAACACATGGGGGGCTGACTGACAGCTTATTCAGCCTCCACAAAACATTTTTTTTAGTTAAACGAAATGAGTGCAAAATTTTTTTTTGCAGACTTTGAGAGCGCATAAATAGCGCATTATTATATAATTTATTCATTGAGATTTGATTAAGCGGGGGACAGCTAAACAGACGTGAAAATACAATAGTTTATAAAGATGAACGAAGGGTAGGTACGAGAAGGGGAATACATACGTAGAAACACCTTGCGCGTATGAGGGTGAAAGAGATAAGAGGGGACACTAAATCACCGCCCTAACTCCCATTTACAATTGCTTCGGTTGTCCTCGCTATCGCCTCGACGCTGCACGGATTAAGATTTTTGTGCTAGGGAGATCACCATTGTTTCCAAAAGGAAGAGATAAACGAAAAATATGCTGTTTAACATTAAAATACTTCCAACGCGAGCCTTCGTATTTCCGTTAATTTTCGTAAATCGTTTCAGCTTTTTCCGAGCATTTCTTTTTATTCAAATTATCATTTATTATTTAAAGTAATTTTTCACGAATACTCTATATGATCCCGGAAAGTTTTGAAATTGTTGATTATAAAAAAATGTAAACTACATTTGATCATAAAAAGTACAACTTGTACTCTGTATCTGTAGTAGATATTTGTATGCATATATATTTATGCAAAATTACAAATAATATTTACTAAAAAACAGATCATAACTCGAGGATATGTCCACGAATTGAATTCATACTAATGCTGTGTTAATTTTAAATTTACATGTTTGCGTATTGCAAATGAAGAAAAATATATTTGTCATTCGGAACGACGTAAATGAAAGGGAATGAAATTGATCTTTTCTCTCATGAGCTTCCATGCGAGGTCGATGCGAATGGCGCAGCTGTCTTTCCAATATCACACTAGCACCGCCTTTCATAATCGTCACCTCAAATACCACATTTTCCAATTCGTACTGTGGCGACAGCGCACATTGCAACGGCTGCAAACATTTTTCGTGAAAATAACTGAGCCGCAGGCAAGCGGAATCGCTGAAAATTTTAGAGGACTGCCGACCCAGTCGAGCCGTGCTTGTTGAATACGAGTGGATTTACATAAACAAAACGGCGAAGTCACTTTTTTATCGAGTAACGTTGAAAATCTCGCGAGCATGATGTGTAATACGGCTTCGCATCAAATATTTTCTGTAGTATCGCGGAAGAATGATCAGCCAATCATGACACGCGCTTATCTCGGACATCGGCATCGATAAACTATCTTCGTACATTCCGAATTCTCGCTCGAGATGCTTTAAGGGAGCACGTTCTCGCAATTTTTCTATGAGTACTAGTATCGTGGAAATATATTGATACTGGCTTGCTGGCGTAAAGTTACCTTTTGCGATGTTGAGAATTGCGAGTGCAGATAGTTGCTCTTTCTTGGTAAAAAAGTTGCGTATAATATTTGCAAAGATATTTATTTTATTTAGAATCTTATTTGGCATATATATTATTTAACTACACACACGCACATGTTTATCTATTTTTAAGTTGAATAAAATAAATCGAGAGAGAATAATCTCATGTTTTGCAATTGGCACGTTATATAAGTTTCTAGTATATGAATATAATATATATAAAATGAGATAAAGTTAATAATTTCAATTTCAACATTCTTGATATAACATGATGTTTTGACAATTAAGGAAAAATTATAATCAAAAATTACAATTTCCACATCACATAATGAATTAAATTCGTAACTGTGCAAAACCTTGCAAACATCAAATATCATATATGGAATAATTATTAAATGCAGGTCATCACGCCACAAGAATATTTCAATAAATCTCATTGGAGAAATAATTTACTGCATAATATGTTCTTTTATCGCGGCGTTTACAATATAAATCATGGTATTGCTCGAAATTACGTGCGCAATTAATTCTCAGATATAATATATGTATATAGCAAGCACATATATACATAGGTACATAATTCAAATGTATTTCAGACCGATACGTATTTTCTCGCATTTGGCTGCGTATTGTAGTGCGAGAGAGTTTCTGCTTTCTCCAATACGCATGTTCTGATACCCATAATAATCGTATAATACGATCGTTCAGTTAATTCCACAGGGACAGTCATTTCAAATTGAGCCTATACTTATCATCACGCGAAATATTTCAATCCGCCTCGTCGATAATAATTGGCCGGGATACGGACATTTTCCGACGATAAAAATGACTCTGGTTGGGATTTTCCTCGATTCTCATAACCCACACCGGCTATATCGATTTTGGAGAAGTTATTAATGATGGTACTTTATAACGTTTTTATATGCTCGCACATTTCTCTTTCCGTACTTTATGCGAGATTTTAATATATACTAAGTTTAATAACTTTTCATCATTTTTATTTTAATTGGCGTTTTTATTATATGTATATAGGAAATTTCACAAATTTTGATATTTAAAATCTAAACATTTTTTAAACATTTTTCCATAGCGATTTATATCAATTGTTAGTATTATTATCGTATCGATTGATATTGCCACATAAATATAAATTAATTTTTTAATATTTTAGACTAATACGGAACTCATTAAGACTTTAAAGTATTAAAAAATAGATAGATGTGAGAAAGAAATTTTAATAATCTCCCGCAAAAAAGAAATTAAAAAACGTTACCTCTTGGATTCTTAAACGTTTTCTTTCTGTTTGATATTTTACTTCATTTTCTTCCATGAAGAAAAGTTTTAAAAGAAAAATTCAAAGAGATTAGTTAATTATATTATTATAGATTGTCTGATATTAAGTTGCTGTTGTACTTTCACGCGCGCAATGTCGGATTACACATTGCACCGACCTCGTTCTCTGTCCCTCGTGATGTATCGATGTTTTTCCGCCAGCGATCCCCAATTACCGGCTCGCTCAACGAACAGCCGCAGCGGACGGGAATTTTCGCGAACGAGCTGGAGCGAGGATATAAGCGCGTGCACACACGCGGAAATATTTTGCGGCAGAGGGTGCGCTCGCTTAGACGCGTATCCCGCGCGGAACAAATGGCCGACGATATCTCGGGGCTCTATCGCGTCTTCCCTCTTATTTTCAAAATACTTTATTTCACGCAGCAGATTGTACCTATAGAAATAAATCCGCCCGCTTGAGCAGATAGTTGCTGCGATAACTCACGGCGACCCCGTTCCTCTACCTACCCTCTCCTCTGTTCTACCACCGTCGTCATTTCCGAGCGCGCCACCGTTTCGTCGTACCTTATTCTCTCCAGTTCAAAGTTCTATATTCCACCCGCTTACACCCCTCCCCCTCTTCCACCTCGCGATACCTTTTTCTTGCTCCCGCAGATGCTCGACCTTTTCCACCATCGTCAAACCAACGAACTTCAGCCTTGCGTCGCGCATTTTCCCAAACCCTTTCCACCTCTTTTCCTCCTCGCTGCGTCTAGTTTTCTTGTTTCCTTCACCGTTCACCAATATTTTCGTACGCGGAGAGTCTGGACGGATTTAGGAAATTGCTGGTATTTTTCTCCGCGGTTCCCACCTTTAAGTCGCGAAACGACGACTTTTAACTCTCGTATGATTTTGTACATTTACTCGAATCAACTTCTTTTTCTTCTTTTTCAAGAATTTAATCATTAATTTAGTTTATATTTGGTCACTTTTTTTACA
>Ga0157363_1007126_pt1 | contig 10575 bp, 5 predicted proteins | sample AttsexASBM1_FD_111477 | JGI IMG/M metagenome (GOLD analysis project Ga0157363, IMG submission 111477) | Fungus gardens microbial communities from leaf cutter ant in Ribeirão Preto, State of São Paulo, Brazil - Atta sexdens ASBM1 | ecosystem: Host-associated > Fungi > Mycelium > Unclassified ...
ATAATTAAAGTCTTCCCACATGTATTACAAGTGTTATGACATGAGGTACATATTTCATATAATGCGTTTATTACATTTAGTGCACTGAATTCAATCTGCGCACTTTGTATGCTTTGGGCATAAATCTCGCCCGCTAAAAATGTCGTATATCCCAAACAGATGGGATATACAAGACAACAAATTAAAACAAAGAAGCATACTTGTATTTTATTATACAACATGCTTTACTATTCGTCTACATTCATGTATCACGAAATAACCACTAAGTTTTTTGCACGCTCTACAGTAATCATTTTATGTAGATTATAATTTACGATGGTGCTACTTAACACAGTGACAAATCGATTCAACCCACAATAATATCATTAATATTTAACAGTAAGAAAATGAAATCGTAACACTATATTAATATAACATAAAGGCACGTAATAGAGTAATTGCGAGAAAAATTACTCCCACTCCTATTTCTTTTGACTTCTGCGGCGAAAATCCTAGCGCGGCGTATTTGCCGGAGTTACTCTACAGTTAGTAGGTTGAAAATGGAGGACCTATGCGCTACTTTGGTATATAGAGCTCTAACGCGTGCATCAGCGTGCACGGCACTTGCACGCGCCCGCCTCCCTTGTTCTTCGCCTCGCTCGTGCTGTTCTACTTGCGCGTACGGTGCACGACGCGGAAAAGGCGCGCATTAAGCTCTCACGGTGGTTTGCAGTTTGCAGTAGCTTGGCGACGTCGTGTAATGCGCGCCAATGTCTATATTTATGGACGACGTTGCGTGCGAAACGCGGATCGATGAAACGTAAAGATATATATTGCCCCTTTTTTCCGCGAGATACACGCGCGGCAAAAAGTTCAACGTCATCTTCCCTCTTTCGAGGGATGAGTATGGCTTTTCGTACGACGCGAGCCAAAATAGGAGCATCCGAAAACTCCGGGAGCAACGTTCTCCACTTCTTTGTGAATAAATACTTTCTTCGTTACATCGAGCCTGAAAAACGTTTCGCGCGAATAAGATCAGACATCGGTACGCAATGAAGATAACGACAATGAGCGAGAAGATATGGCGGCGCACGAGAAAAGGCAAATGAAACTATCAAAGAAACGTAAAATGCTCATGAGAGTGAGAGAGAGAGAGAGAGAGAAATAGAGAAATAGAGAATATCAAAAGAGACAGATAACGAAAAGGATGATGGAAGGAAAGCAGAGAATAGAAATAGAATGTATTGCGAAAAATGAAGAGATCGAAAATGATGAATTGTGTGTGAGCGTGTGGATGATGTATGTAATGTGTACATGTATGTATCACCACAAAGTAACGAATATAAAAAGAACTTGAATTTCGTATCTTTTTATTTCACCTTTACCCGTATTCATCCACATTTCAATTAACATACAGAATGTTTTTTTAAAAAAAATATGTAAAATGCATTCTCTTCGTATGGATTTTAAAAAAGAGTCAGAAAAAGCTCTTTGATGCGCAGATACACGAAGATTTATTACGATCATGAATCCGCAAACCAATACGGGAACTTTCGAGAGACATTTTGTACAATTATGGTGACACATTGATGTGACGGCGATCCGAATGAATGTTTCAGAGCAGTAGAAAAAGAGATAAAGGCGATAATAGAGAGTCTAGAGAAAAAGGCGGTGGCGAATTACCTTGAAGGACTGCACAGAGAAACCGGAAACCAGGGTCGGTCCATAACATAAGAAGCGAACAGAAAACAGAAAAAGGTAAACTTGTAATTAGGTCGTTCGCTGTAAGAGACACTGTAAGCATGTCATTTCCTGCCGAGAGGGTGGGCTGGTTGTGAGAGAGCTGGAGCGCGGGGACGAGGGTGAATAGAGTCTTATCGTGTCTTTCTGGTTGATCGATGGATCCAACGTGTGCTACCGGGTGCTGGAAGAACTTATGTTACAGGATGACACGAATGTCGCATAATGCATTAAATCTATTCGAAAAAATATGAGTTCCACACTTTAACGCTCCAACATTCAACCGCGACCATTACGAGCGGCCAATGTTAATGTTTTAATGAAATTATGTAACCTTTCGTAATCATCCTGTAAATTAGAAGGAAATGTAAGTCGTTCTATATACAAAAGTATCAGGCTTCATAATCGAGAGAAATTTTCGCGGCGAAGCGCGTTGATTTAATTTCTGATGAAACGCTCAAATAAAATTCGACAACAGGAAAATTTCGAAGAATGGAAGAATTGAAATTTGTCAAATTGATTAATTATTTGAATTGCGATGTAATGTGATTATTATTGATAATCGAAGATTTGTCATTTTGAACAGATGAATTCTATTGTTAGCAGCGAGTGATGTTAACTTATTATTAAACGGACTAGTAGCCAATTAACTCGCAACGCGTTTCCCATATATATGACGTGCAAATATTTATCACACAATTTCTCTCAGTTACACGGCCGCAAGTACTGGCGTAATTTCGGATAAACGCGCGCGACTAGGTCGTCAGACATTACCGTATTATTCGGTAACGATTATAGTCATACGAACATTCAGCCGAAACACGAACACGATAAACTCGTCACTAATTAGTGATTGTTGGGGGTTAATTACGCCGGTACGATACACCATCGCATAGTTCCACAGTTTGCGCGAGATTCCTGCAATTCAGCTGTTGGCTCGACAAAAATGCAAAAAGAAAAAGAGAATATGTCGAGCATGGCCTTTGCACAATACAGGAATTTTAAATAATTGTATCGATTAAATTGATTTTAGCATTGTAAAAGAAACAGATGCAATCGCGTAATCTGTGGAGTGTATATGAGTATAAGGAGGGCAGTTTCGATGATAGTATACTGTAAGGTGCGATCTTTGCAGATGTTTGAGTACCAATCGCAAGACGTATCTTCAGATGTTTTATGACTCTCATAAAATCATATCAAGTCAAGTTGCGCAGTCTGCTGCAATAATAATAAAATACAGACGAAGTTTATTGAATGTGAGTAGGCAAATGACGGTCTTGTTTCACTGCTGAAGGAATAAGTATCATGTACGCAATTGCCTGAACTTCAAGTAATCCCGAAAAATTCCCACTTCTATAAAGTCAGTATTCATAATCGATTCTTATTTTCACGAAAAGAATAAGATTTTATTAAAGTATCCAAAAATTTAACTAAATACAAATCTGAAAATAAATTTTATTGGATTATCAAGATAATTATGTACGATATTTAAACCGATTATTACTTAAAATGTCAAAATTTTTCACAGTATCGTTCATCATGTTTGAGTTTCCTACATAATTATTTTAACAAAATTAATTCAACAAAATTATTTTATAAATCTGTATTTACTTAAATTTTTATAGATACTGTAACAAAATTGTTCTTTTAGTGTAAAATTATCTTAAAAACAATTTTGAAATATCAAAAATCAATAATAAAAGCATATTAGCTTGAAATATTATTTAAGACGCTCTTAAAATAAAAATTGATTATAAATATCGATCTAAATTTTATTTAATCTTTAAGTAAGTAGATGGGATGTTCAGAACATCTAAAAAAAATTTTATTTTCTAATTATATTTCTTAATAATCTATATAGAGTTAAATTGATATTGTTTGTATCCTTATTAATTAGTCGGAATGTAAAAATGAACTTTAAGATTTCTAGGCAATATTTCTTATTTTTCTTTTATAGAAAAAGATTTTTTAAATAATTATATGTAGGATTCTATATCCCCCTATCTATTAAAAGATTAAAAGCTTTTTCCTGATTATATATTATGATTAATGCATTCGGTGGATACGAAACGTTTAAAACGCATTCGGGAAACGGATCGACCCCGACTGACGTCGACGGCGCGGAATTACACGTCGATTTCTAATTTCTGCCGAAGACAGAATTCGCACCGGCCGTCATACCGGTCGGCACGCGAAATTCCGCTCGAGTGAGCGGCTGTCTATTTTGGTCGCGACGAACCGATAATTAATTACGACACGAGGACCCGGAAAACGCGAAAATGTCAACTCGGTCGGCCGGCTGCGCCGCGATTGTCATAGCCGCGCGTAGACACGTTCTCGGGCTGCGCGCATCTCGCATGTCAGATGCACCCGTACACTGCATATAATATGCACACACAGGATATGTCCTGGTTTAACTTTTCAAGGGAATTACGCGTGAAACGCGCCACGGCGATGTGGCGTTATCCCATTTGAAATGGGAGAAGGTTCTTGGAGATGCGTTGCTCAGTGATTCCTCTGCACAGTGTTTAAATCTACTGGAAGCTGGTAATGCAGAAGTGAATAAAGGTTTCTAGAATTTGAATGTTAAAGCATTGAAGATGTATTATTCTTCGATAAAAAAATTAAGATGATAAGAGTTTTATCTTGTAATTCGTAATTTCTGATAGAATGTTTTTGTCAAATAAAAATTTTTATGTGAAAATCCAAAATAGCTTGTCCCGGGTTCACTACATGATGTACTACAAAATTAACTATTTCAACGTAGATTTTAATCTCGATTCAACTAATTCTTCTTTTTTGTTCTAGTTATAAGAATCAGAAAAAGACGAAAAATATGTTAAACTGAGATAAACTTAATCTACATTGGTAGAAACGAGCATAAGTAAAAAATGCAGGTGTTCTACGAATAAATTAATATAACTCTTTTATTGTGTACTGATGAAGACTCAAACCAAAACATTCAGTTCTTTTGTTAAAATTTTCTAAAGAAAATACGTATCAATTCTGCGTTGACTTCCAGTGCTTTAGTCTTTAATATAAAAATTTTTGGCGCTTCCTGCAGGCATTTTCACGCACTTCATTCGGTACGTTACTTTTTATGCTAATGAGCAGTCAATTAGCGGACAACGAATGTCGATTTTCGTTTCTCATATCGATCGGCTACTATCGTTTGGTTTTAATTTCCTCTCTTGTTGTGAAATGACACGGGACACGTGCGCGATACATTTGACTGATGTAATTCGATTTCGAGCATGGTTGGGTTAAACAATAATACGTTAAAGGCTTGTTGTATCAAACGCGTGACGATTTTTACGTTATTTTTTTTGTCTCTCATCGGAGACGGTTACATCGAAAAGTATGTAGAATCGATGGTCCTTGTTGACCACGTCAAAATACCATTCTGAAATTTCGAACAAATATTTTGCCATTTTTTTCCGGAAGAGGGCGAAAAAAACGTAAAACATTCTCTACTGCACGTGAAATCAATATTTTCTTCGTTTTCGCGATGTAACATGATTTTTATTCACTTTGTGTCAACAGATTTTTTGTTACATGTTTGCGCGTAGTAACGGGTTATCTAAAAAGTTTGCGTAACACGATAAAACCTTTACCGCGTCGATTATTCAATTTTTTTTTGCACTACGTCGTCGGCATTAGTCGGAATGGAATCGCAAATTCAGGACGCAATCTCGAATGTATAAGGGAAACAGTGGCGCCGGGAAACAGACGCTTAAAAAAATACGTGGCACTTAATGCGACGGCACGTGCATTTTAATCCGCGATATGACCGAATCAAATAATAACCGCGCGACGAGAATCGTTTATGCTCACACCTGACTGTCATCAAACCCGATCAATTTTCCATTACTTTCCCTCTCATTGATAACGCTTTGCGGTCCCATTTTGACGATCGTCGCTTCATTCGCGAAAATCTCTCGTGCCGCGCGCTGAGATGTATTGCCTGGATTTTTTATTACTCTCACACGCTCACACGCAGGATGCATTTTATGGGCGCATTAATTCCTTTTTATCGCCATTGACGAAATATTGTATGCGTTCCATTACGTGCTTGCTCATTGATGCCTGCATTTATTAGTCTTAATTCCACCATATTTTACTCGCGGAAAAAGAATAAATGCTCGCAATTTTATTACAGATGTAATTATCTTTCTTTCTCACGAAGATTAGAAAAAGTCACTCCGCGAGACTTACAAAAACTGTGTATAAAGAAACTTTGAATAATTTCGCGTGTGTTTTACAATCTCGAAAAGTGGATGCAGCAAATAAAAATATAAACTAGTTTCCGTTTTATTGTATCATTATTTTAATGTCTCATGTTCAATGTGTTATACCGTTTATTTGCTACCTTCATTATCGCGCACAATCGCAATTTTCTTTTGTAGAAAATTATATACACGCCTCTCGCACGGAGATTAGAGAAATAATCCCGCGACTCAAAAGAACCGGTTCCGCCGTGTGGAATAATTTCACGTTATCACGCGTGCGTTACTCGATCTCAGATGGAGGATATGAAATTGCACGGAGGATTATCAGGCGAGTACACGTCCGTTCAGCGAATTTTCCGCGCGATCGTGCTGAGACTGCGAGTCCCGCTGAATTTATACGTGGTGAGTGACCCGAAGCGGCTGCGCGAGAACCCGAGTAAATTCGTGTCTTCCTGTCGATCCTTTATTATTCGCAAGACCGAAGAAACCGCGACTTTCTTGGCGAATTTTGCGACCGGGAAATCCGACAGCTGCGCGACCCACTTTCGCAACAATGACAATTTGACGAGCTGGCGGGGCGTCACCGGAATGAAACACTTAACGGAATGCAATGCCCGACATAACGAATCGATAACGCCACCGGCTAGAGTGTCACGATATAGGCGATTGTCGCAACGGAAGATTTCCGCGAATGCGAAATGCAGGCGGGATTATGTTCGCACGAATATTGATTATTTCGACGGTTGTCGAGGAACGAACGATCCGGAAATTGATGGATTTGAAAACGTGACCATTCATCAGTCTTCTTTTGATATCTTGATATCTTGAATTCTTTTAGATATGCAAAAATCCACTAGTTGTGTCTATAAAAACTACATTTTTCTCCTTCGGATTTCCAATTCGGATGTTAAGTACTTGTCGTAATAAAATTTTTCACGCATTGATTTATGTCATTACGTTTTTTTAAATCGGTAAAGTAAATGTCCCAGTAATCGGACATTTAAGCGTAGGTTGTTATAAATAATATAATTTATATATTAGAAGGAAGTTTTTAATATAAATATTTGTATTCATTTGAAAACTCAAGATTCCCTTCAGCAAGGAACAATTATTTGAACTTACTTATAACAATTATTAATTAAAATATTTAAATAAGTAATAGAATGCGTCAATGTACAATGGCCGGACAGCCGGTTGAACACTGAGATGTAATTGTCTCAGTATCCGACCACAATTAGAAAATTAGTATGCTGACAGGAAATATTAATATAAATAAATATAAATATAGTTTAATGACAAAAGATAATTAATTCAAATTCTTTAGATAAAAAGATAAAAAGTATTTGAGACTAATATTAATTTAAATAAATAAAGTTTTGTAACTGTTCGGACATAGATACTGTCCGATCCCAGTGACTGGACATGTAAGGCCTTAAAGATCAATTTGAATTAGTTATCGTTGATCATTAAACATCTATTTATATTAATATTTCTCATCGGCATACTAATTTTCTAATTACGTCTCAGTGTCCAACCGGCTGTCCGGCCATTGGTATATTGACGTATTCTACTTAAATATTAATCCGGATTAGAAGGTTTTTAATATAAATATTTGTATTTATTTGAATACGCAAGACTCCCTTAAGCAAAAAATTATTTGAACTCACTTATAACAAAATTAAAATATTTAATTAATAATTGTTATAAGTAGGTTCAAATAATTTTTTTTTGCTTTAATTAATTAAAAATCTTCTAATCCGATTGAATATTTAAGTTAATTAGTCTCAAATATACGCTTTTTAAAACATAATATTATAATTTAATTGTAATCTTTAAACGCAATTAAATTATAATATAAATTATAATATAATAACAGTAATAAAAAAAGCATTTGAGATTAATAATAATAAATTTTGTGTAAGTATCCGGTCACTGGAATGTTTACTTTATATCTACTTTAAAAAAGAATAATTTTTCACGGCACATTTTACGTGGGGAAGGTAAGTTTCTCTTTATCCAATAAAAAATTTTTTTTTCGGTATGCACGGATCGAATCTACCTCATTCTTAATTCTCATTCCCTTTCTCCATCGATGATGTTGAAGACCGTTATCAAGCCGTAGCTTTTGCTCAATGGTTACACTCGTTTACAAACTAAACTGATCTCCTGCGCTAACTGTGTGCGCAACCAAGGGAGCGCAATAATTCAATGAGCAAGTACGGGTACCTGAGTCTCGTCGTGAACGAGCAAGTAGGCCGTTTTGAAGTGACTCGTTGTACCGGAAGGCCATAATGAAACCGCCCGCACATACTCCATCGTGACGATGAAATCTTTAACCGTCAAATTAACGCTGCGAGGGAAGCGCAATGCGCACGTGCGTCACAAAAGAGGTAGCTATATGACTTCCTCGTTAGGAAGCGAATGAGAAAAAAAATTAAAAGGATCTGTAAATCAATGATTATATTATTTCCTAAATAAATAAATATAATATCGCTCGAATGTTTGCACCGCAAAATAATATATCGTAGTAATGACCAATAAACGAATACAATAAGGTATTTGAATTATAAATTATTTAATATGTATATTGAAAATATAACATAAACGTTTCGACTCACAGTCTTCATCAGTATAATAATTGTAAAAATTCAACTTTTCGTTCTGGCGTGTAAAAATGTAATTGAATATATGAGAAATGATTATATTACTTCCTACATGGTTTTTTCCTGTTTCTTACTTGATTTTTATATGATTATTTAAATATTCTCTCTCTCTCTATCTCTCTCACTGCTTTTCTGTCATGTCACTTGCTGTTTTCGTTTCTCTTTTGCTTATTCTATCACTCCTATTTATTTTATTTTATTTTATTTTATTCACCTTCGTATAATATTTTTTTCTAAATTCCTGCACTATTTGTTTATTAGTTTTCTCATTTTGTGTTTTCAAGCTTGATTGTTTTTATTCACTCATTCTGTGTGTTCTTAGGATACTTGGCCTAGAATAATACATTTTTTATCTCATTCTCTTTCTCTTTCTTTCTTTAATAAAACTCCTAGCTATTACTAATATTATTTCTGAAATTTTTAGATTTTAGAACACATTAATTTACTCAAGTGTTAAAAATTTATTATTTATCAACTTTGAAGCGTCAAAATTTTGTAAGATTTTGGAAATCAGAAATTCGTAATATCAGCTTCTAAATATTTATAAAATTTCTCGAAGTCTGAATCCTTCATTCGTTGATTGACAGATCTCTATAAATTCGATATAGCCCCAAGGAGATCGTATACAGATGGATTCTTTCTCGTACTTCGGCCTGAAATATTCGGATATTCGGATATTCGGATATCCTGGAAGATGCGACTTCGGCACGTTGGTTGTCGAATCTATAGTACATCGAGCACGGTACTTTTGCGAACGAAACCGATTTGGGCGTTCTCGTTTCATTTCAATTTTTCGACGGAAGAATTTTACTTCTGCACACGAAGGGGATTGGATAACGTTGCTGGAAGATTACGGTCGTGATGAAGAGATGCAAAGGCGATCGGCTCGAGGAAGGAGGCAGCTGTAAACGCAGGCGGCCGCAAGTCGAAGCGGCTCGGATGCCATAAGACTGGAATTATTCTGCATAATTTCCGATTAGTGTCTCGTCCCGAGGAATTACAGTTACTAAGCTCCTTCACCCCCTCTGGAATTTCGCCGACTGCCTCTCGCTATTCTCGCGAACGCCACGCTATCGAGCTTTCCGCGGCATCGTTTCCCATTCTCTTAAAGGAGAATTCCGTTCCGCGCCGAATCCTTAAAGGCTCTCCTCTTCGAACCGGTGTTGGTAATCTCAAAGTGTTTAGCAAGCTTTTCGCCTGCGTTTACAACGTGATTCCCTTTGTTTAGCTGCACAAGAAAATGAAATTATTCATAACGTCGAAGTTCTGTGTGATCTTAGAATCTTGGAGAACATTTTCGTCACGCTGAAAGCTTGCAGAGGCGTCTCGCATCAACGAAGTCATTTTCTTATGCAATTATCGCGAGAGTATTTAAATCTAATAGCGTTTGACAGTAAATAACAAATGCATACAATAAAAATCTGTCTAATAAAGTTTAATATAATTAGATGACGATTAATAAAAATGATAGTTAATAAAAATGATAGTTAAACATTGAGAGAAATCTTATATTTAGTCAAAGTGCTATCTTAGTGCTTAAATATTTTTATGTGAATTTATATACATATCTGATTTTGCAACTACGCTTCGAAAATCTTTTTTTTTTTATTAAATTGAAAAGCAATAATTTTTTATGCTACTAAGCATCTTCATAAGAATGTTAATAACCTATAGATAGTAACGAGAATCATAAATTGCGAATAATTTATTCAAGACTGAAAAAGATTTCGTCGCGCGATTTGCAGAATCAAATATGAATATATAATTCACAAAAATATTTAAGCACTAAAATCCACTTCGATCGAAAAGAATTCTTTTTCTTGTTAAATTTCTAATTTTATCGGTCTTATAACTTTTACTTATAATAATATCACAGAATTTTTGTCTTTAAAGAAAAGACATTTTACAGGATCGAGGAATCCAAAAGTTTCCATAATCATTCCACGTGCCGATCGCATTTTTCC
>Ga0157363_1007127_pt1 | contig 10574 bp, 7 predicted proteins | sample AttsexASBM1_FD_111477 | JGI IMG/M metagenome (GOLD analysis project Ga0157363, IMG submission 111477) | Fungus gardens microbial communities from leaf cutter ant in Ribeirão Preto, State of São Paulo, Brazil - Atta sexdens ASBM1 | ecosystem: Host-associated > Fungi > Mycelium > Unclassified ...
ATGTGAGAGAGAAAAAATGAGACTCTCACGTTATAAAAAAAAGCGCCCAGAAAAAAAAAAAAGAGACAATAAATAAAATAACACAAAAAAAATATATATATATATATATATATATATATATATATATATATATATATAAATAATATATTATACCGTATGTGTGACAACACAAACTATAGAAATCAAAGTCTTAAACAGTCTAATTGGATCTTAAATGCTTGTATGATTCTTGTATGAGTTTATATATTATGTATGTAGTTCCCAGAAACGCATGCCGAAATGATTTTTCAGTCTTGAAAACGCTAACTTTACTAAATTACCGTAGTAATATCACGAGTTAAATTGGCTAACAATTTAACAAATTTTTGATGTTTATTCGCATCTTCGAAACGATCTTAATAATGTTGAATAACATATTAAAACCTATAAATAATATATAATATAAGCATTTAAAATCCGACTAGACCGTTTAAAGCTTTGATTTCTATAATTTATATATATATGATTAGGGAAATTGAATTAATGTTTGTACGTCGGAAATGCGATGATTTCTGACTTTTGCTCTTTCGTTACAGATTAGCCGAACAAGAGCGTGTTCGAAAATCAAGGGGATCAGCAACCTCAAGGGAGGCTTATAAGCGCACTCCGAAGAAAAAAAGCAGACAGTTAAGCGAGGATTTCCTTGCGAGAGATATAGGGTACGAGAGGTAAATTCGGCGCGAAGGAGGTCCGGGGGCGATCCGGACAGCACACAAAGGAGCGCGGGCGTCCGGGACCATTCGATGATTGGTCATGCTCACGCGGGGTAGAACACAGGGGCCGGAATGGCAATTCAGAGATTAGACACACTCCTGGCAAACAGGGCGGAGTACATGAGCGACGTGGGGACGTATAGCTTTCATTCGTGCACGAAAGAGAGAGGTTTTTGGGGGCACAGATACCTCGCTCGGATTCCCACGATGCCCCATGAGCACAAAGACCTATAAATCTGGAATCGTGTGAAAAATCGCGTCGATTCGTCTCTTCGCGACATATCTACTTATCGTTTCGGACGATCATCGTGCAATTAACGTTTTCGACGAAGAGAAATCACGAGTCGATTATATTTTCGTTATGGGAAATATATGGTTTCTTCTTTGTCGCTTGCCTTGGAGTACTAAAATTTTATTTCTTGTTTTTATATATATAATATATATAATTTGAAATATATATATTTTTATTTCATTTTAATTTCACTTTAAGTATAAAAGTATACAGTAGGTTAAAACTTCGAAGGCTGTACTTAAAAATCCACTGTCATTGAATGTCTATAGTGTACGTAACGTAAATTTGGAATACAGCCAAAAAAACACATCGAAAAGAACTATTTTACTGAAGTATATAAAAATTTAGTTGGACACGGATCTGAAAATAATTTTGTTTGAATTATGAAAATAATTATGTAGGACATTCAAATTGATAAAATGTTAAAACTTTTTGTATCATCAACGTTTAAGTCTACATAATTATTTTGATAGTTCAACAAAATTATTTTTAAATCTGTATCTAATTAATTTTTAGATACTTTTCGCAGTTTCCGTACATAATTCAAGACAGTAATATGACCATCAATGTGAATAAAATAACGTTTTCGTTATCTCCTCTTTAACGAAGAATGTAAAGAAGGATAAATCATTTAAGATAAACTGCTTGTTTAGCAATTCAGTAACTTAATTTGCCTTAAATAAATTTATTCATTCGCTCGACACTTCATGTCCATATACACTAGAATTTAAATTATCCGAGCCAATATCGGAAATCACGACAACTAGATCATCGAAAATTCAATGAAACAACGTCCAGAGATAATGAAGCTTCCACTGTAAGAACGGCACCCCACTGATGCTAGTTCATCCTTCGATCGGCGATATGTAGGCCACCCCTTGTCCTTCGACATCAGCTTATTTTAAGAGTCGCGCGAGCCTAATGAAAAAAAAAATCGCATCCCGTCTAACTATAAATACGCGCAAACTAATTGATACCTTCGATCGCCTGATTGGAAAAACAAGAAAAGAAAAAAATCATCACATCGCGCGAAAGATACTGATATTAAAAGATACTTACATCCAAGTCCCCGGTACCGTCGTAGCGGCGGCGGCGACCATCAGCGATCGCAAGATCACGAGTGGACCATTGCCGCGCATCGTCATCCTTCTCCTTCACCCCCTGCAAGCATCGAAGGAAATCATCAATTTCGTATTACAAGTATTCGCACAGCGAGTGGAGGCATCGTATTAATCGCTTCATTAGGAAGACCGCCGGCGCAGTCGGTCATGAATCGTGCTTATCCGAACGAAAAAGGTGCGGTGACCGCGGAACGGTGAAATCAAGGTCAGATCGATGCATCATGCGGTCGTTAGCGGAAAAATCGAGTCTCAATTAAACGCCGAGCTTTAAGAGCCTGGAAATGCGAGGAACAGCGTGTCACACATTCAGAGGCTAGCGAAATTAAAATTCACATAGTGATACCTGTTAAGAATTCGATTTGATAGAACATAATAAAATGTGATTACAATTCTCTTCTCAATCGTTCGCAGAGTAATATAATTCAGGAGCAGACTCTCTCTTTCAAAATACGTTTTGTCCAAAATTTGTAATTTTCAGAAAATGAGAAAGAAAAAAATTACACACACAAGGAACCTGCGCATTTTACAGAAAATAATAATATATCAATCAATAGGATGTGAAATATTAAACAAAATGCTAAACAATTGCTAAATATGTTCAACAAATGCATTTTGTTTGTCTCTACACGAAGAGAATTATTTTTTTTAATTTATCCTGAAATATATAATCCTATAGTAGTTGTAATACAATACAATATTTTAAAGATTTTTATCTTGCACTTCAGTAAAATTAATCAAACTTATTTTATACTTTATTGTAATTTTACTAATGAATGAGAAAGATTTACATTAAAATTAGTCGAAATACAATGTTGTTCTACCATATTTTCATTTTAAACTCTGAGAAAAAATTCTCTCTGTGTAATTAAAAAAATATAACTTCGAAATGTTTTTCCAACATATAAATTAATGATGAAAAAAATGATGCTTTCTGAACATCTCAGAATAGCTTATAATATGAGTCTTTCAACACTAAACATTCCGACATCTCTAATTAAAAAAGTGAAATTTTAGACAAAACGCATTTTGAAAGTCTGTTCCTCAACTATGGAAGACTGATATCTGTCGTGACATACTAGTTCTCGAGACTTGAAGCATTAGAGTAAGATGATTATAAATAATTTACAGTCGGAATAATTACGATTTACATTAACGATACATTTCATTATTTAGAATTACGATAGAATAAGAATAGATATTTCGTGGTCGTATTTGATTCTGTCCAGACTCAGTAATGTATACAAAAATATCTCGAACAGAGCTCGCATTTTCGAGCAGACCGTGCAATCCTTCTTGATGTCCAGATCGAACGTGTGTTTCAGCCGAAAGTGCGACAACGTGGCATGAAACCAACTGATAAACTCTGCGAATCGTAACTCAACGCCCGTTGATATCAACAGTTTGTGTAACGTGAGAGCGACGCCACATTTATACGAACGCGTGCAAGGTGTAACATCGAAGTGGTGTACCATAATCGTCCCTCGGGAGACTCGATTGTCCCTTCATTCGTCCCGAGGTCAATCCGTGGCGAAGCTGGAACCCACGGGGGACAGTGACGTAGCCGAAACGTGCGCGAGCGAAACTGAAGCCGCTCCTACGTCCGCTTTCGTCAACATCAAGTACCGTCTTACGGCCACATTATGTAAATAACGTCGCGAGTAAACCCTTTTAACATAACGGTGCCGGACTTTGTCAATCCGATTTAATCATTAGTCCAGTATCTCACACATACAATTCTCTAAAGAAATGTCCAGAGAATCTCCTGAGATTCTATGGACGTTCTGAGAATATCGTTCAGAGAACTGCGTTGTGTGGGATATGTTTCAAACGCTTTAAAATGTCTCAAACATCAATTGCAGGATTTCTCTCATCACACAATTCGGCACGTGTCGCACAATTTCTTGATCGTTTCTGCACGGAAGTGCATGTAGTGAAGAGAGAGAAAGGAGAGAGAGAGAGAGAGAGAGAGAGAGAGAAAGAGAGAAAGAAAGAAAGAGACGGTAGCTCCTTACCAGCTTTCGCGGAGCGAAGGCTAGCTCTCACCATAAGCGCGGTGGCTATACATCCCTGCCATGGAACTGGTATATATACACACGTATATACGCAGGTGTACACAAGTACTTATACATGTGTACTTATACAGCACATCGCCGTCTATCTAGCCCACGCGATCGACCTGGCGATATTAGCCAGCGCATAAAACGCATTTGCGATCACGGCGGGAATGTAAACGGCGCGCACTTCGGCGTACGCGTCCCCGCCGTGGACCAGCCGCGGATTATCAGCGGTAAAGTATCTCGTTCGAGGCTCGAGGCTGAACAAGACATGTCCGGGGCGATATAGGATGCAATAAGCGCCGTTTGCCGTCTGCAACAGAATGAGCCAATTGCCAATTCCATATGGTTGCGCTGTACACGAGTATATAGTTATAATGAGTAGCGAACAGATCGGAGAAGCAGAAGGAGAAAGAGAGAGAATCTCAAATCTAATATTAGGTGCACGTGCATAACGACGTACTTTGCTCGGCTATTCGAATAGTCGCGCTTGCATAATCCCCGCGACAGAAGCCGGTAACACGTCAGCTGCCGAATCGTAAAATGTGATCGTATAACGTGAGGGCGATTAAAACATTCGGATATTTAGCGACAGTTTTACATTCGCTGTTAACGCAATGTATTTGCGATAGATTCTTTCAAATGTGAAGAAGTGGCAAAAAAGAAAAATTAATGAGTGATGCGAATTCTTCTTCTTTTTTTCGAATTTCTAGATTATAGGTAAGCTGTGCCTTAGATAGACATAGGTATCGTAATAAAGATATCATTGACATAATAATGATATCATTAGACATCATGAATATGTCATTTGATACTTAAAAATGAACTTATAAGTACCTAAAAAACACGTCAAATTAAGAGAAAGTAAAAATGATTTTTGGTTACAAATTTGATTGTTTATTGATGTTAAAAATAAAAATAAAGTCTAAATTTGAATTTTTTGTTTATGTGTTCTTAGGCAAATGACAGATAAGATTATGATAATGTTTTTATTATATTATCATGTGACTTCTGCCTTCTACTTGAGACATGACTTTTAAGCGCCGAGTTCAAAATGAAGCTTAATGAATTACTTATGTTCCTCGCTTGCTATATAATTGGCATTATCTCAAGTTTTTTTAATTGCGAATTTATCTGAGATGGGACAGATAAAATGTCAATTCGTGTTGCCGATCGCGATCCTGGAGTGCAATCACGGAAAGTTGCAAGAGGAAAAAGAGAAGTAAAATTCGTTTAAGGATCTCGGGGCAGATTATCGAGTCGTCGATATAGGTAGGTCGTTAATTGTATTCACTAGATAAGATAGCGCGAGAGAGCATTCGAAGGTCCAAGTCGCGACAAACTGTTCCCCCGAGGGGAAGCAATAGGCTCTAGATTTTCACGGAGCGCGTCAAGACGACGACTTGAGCCCTCTTAACGAAGCTGGAAGCTAAGGACGGAGTCCAAGTGTACACACTTGAGATGCACGTACGCAGAGGAAAACGAAGAGCCTACCGAGAGAATGGCCGAAAGGAACGACGCAGGGCAAAGAGGAGGACAGGGAATGCAGAAGAAGCTCCGTGAACAGCAGGAAAGAGAGGAAGAAAGATGAAAGAAAGAGGAAAGGCGGTGAAGATCGGAGAACTGGACACGAAGCATGCGAGTACAGTGGGACCGGTCGACGATTGTCAATACAGTCTTGCACAAGGATACGACTTATGCTAGAACAATTCAATAGGAGAAAAACCAGTCAACTATGGAAAGACAAACTTCGAGAAAGAGGATCTTTCTGCCTTTTAGTGTACGATGGGACTTCGCATAATCGAAGGATCTGTGATACAACATATATACGAAGGTATGTTGTTTTGTATAAAAACTGATTGTAAAATCGATGGAAATACAAAGTGTTTTAAAATAGATTTTAGACGTCTTAAAATGGATTTTATCGACGGATCTGGATTATCGAAAAATATTGCTCACGAAAATGTACAGAAATATACTATAGTATATACTATAGTTTATTATATAGTTTATTATATAGTTATATAATGCTATAATTTATTATATTGTAAATTTCCATAGTTTTCGTATGCGATACATTTTTCAAGAATTACGTTTCCTTGTTCGATTACGAATTAATTTCATGATATTTTTCAAAGGCAAAACAGAGTGAAGTGTTTGATAAAAAATTACTTGAAGCGCTATTTGATAAAACCGATCGAATGAGCGAAAGCGACCAAGGTGAATGGAGAATACTTGGGAAGATTGCAACGACGCTGAAGAGTAATTACGTACATTAAGAGAGGGAGAGAGTCCCTTTTTATAGATACGTGAAAGGAACACAAAAGGCTCTCGTCGGACATTGTAATCATTGATTACGCACACTGTACATGCGTAGGTATCCCGCCACTCGTCCATCCAATCGTAACTCATAACTTTTACGATGCTTTCGTGAAGGTACCTTATTAACATTCAGCCGTACTAATTTATCCTCGGGAGAACTGACTTTTAATTGGAAGGTATCGGCGTAACGACGTCGTACCTTCTCGTTTTGAATCATAACGCACGTGACCATAAACAATATCTACATCAGGCACTCACGGATTTTCTAATGGATCAAGTTTGCAATACTTATTAATATTAATGATAATGGTATAATTAATACTAATGATAATTCGATAATAATGATGAACCAAATTAGATAAGATTTGCCAGTTGATCGTGAAAAATTCAAGTAATGATGAGTTATAGTTATGAGTAGTGATGAGTAGTGATCCGAGCATGTAATCTTTTTTCTAAGTATAAATCGTAATAATCTGTTTGCATTTCTTGCTTTTTGCACTTAGCATCTTTGTTTTCTCTCTCTACATATTTAAACATATATTTATCTTCTTTTAACAATTTTTGGAGATTTCAAGCCTTATGAAAATTCAAACCTTATGAAAAATAAAAATTTTTGGAAACATGAATTTTATTTGGAAGGGAAGCCAAATTAAAGTCGAGACTTTTTGAGGGGGAGGGTAATCGAGTGATGAATTATTGAATTTGTTTTGTTTTATATTAATTATTTTTAATTAATTACTGCAAATAAATTACAAAATCATACACATATTTAATTTATTAATGTACTTTATTTTTTTCGTAAAATTGTAAATCGATTCTTCAAATTGGAAAAATTTTAATTTATAATACAGCTGTTTTGAAGTTTCAGAGAATATTTCTATAAATCTTCCAATTCTTTCTTCTTTTTTAAAATTAATTTCTTGAATACCCATTATAGTCCGTTAAGCGATTTTAATTCACGGGCTCAACTTCTTAGCTACGTCCATAATTAGAAGATATTGAAACAAATGTTGAAAGAAATTATTGAAAGAAATTTTTTATGTTTTCGTTTTAGAAAAAAAAATTACATTATCTTTCACAATCAGCCAGCGAATTAAGTATATTTAATTCAGTTCGTTCTTCTATTATTTTCAATGGAAAAATTTTACATGATACAAGAAACACACCGAAAAAGTCATCAAAATGACTTTTTTTTAATGCCAAAATGATGATTTTTATTATAAAATATGACGTTAAAAATTAAAATAAAAAGGAAAGATTGTCAACATTGACATCAAGTCTTTCCTTTTTCCTCCTCGCGTAATCGCGAGAGTTCAGAATAATCGCGATCCGATCTAAGGTAATGGAGTATACAGCCGTTGTCCATCATCGTCGTATTACGAAGTCCGGATCGCAAGCCATGCCATCGTTATACTGCCGCTTTTCTAAACGTTCTACAAAATGATCCTGCGGTGATTACACCTCCGAGGCCAGTTCAATGCCAGTTCGTCATAGTCCCGTCGGGCTCCCACACAAGGAGAAACGCATAATCGTCGATGATGCGTCGCGCGAAATATTTTACTCGGTGAATATTTTCATGCGAATATTTTCACTGCACGCGGCAGTGCATGATCGTAAAACGCGACAATTTTAAAATGCTTTTCACCTTGTTTAAAAGGCATCGTCGCAGCGAGTATGTTGCAACGCGATATTATTCACCAGATAACGACCGTCATTAAACACAACAATCTCGATACTCTTAGCGAGAGATTAAGTTCCTCTTCTTTTTGCGTCGCGCGATCATACTAATTTTCTGATTGTCCAAAGATACACTGAGAAAAAAATAGCCTAAATTTAAGTAAATATTTATTTGAATACTGCCAACTAAACATTTACTTACAATAAATAAATATTTACTAATAAAAAGAAGTGATTATTAAATCAAATTAATGTTTTTTTGTGCCGAATAAATATTATTTTTCCATTTAATAAATATTTATTAGGTGTGGAAAAAAGTTGGTACTATTGAAATAAATATTTATTGAAATTTAGAATATTTTTTTCTCAGTGTACGAATCATCTCTTGAAGTGCTACTCTTATTTATAATGTTCATGTTTTTATAATTTTATAATTTTATCACGTCAATAAATCTTATTATTATTATTATTATTAATTTTATTACTATTATTATTAATTTTATTGCAAAAAAAGATTGGGAGCGAGAAGAAAAATTCAGTTTGAAAATATATTTTTCCTAAGAAGATAAAAATGCAATCATCTTGTTTAAAAAAATTATTGGACAAAACCTATTATAGGAATAAACGGTGTTCTAATATCAGATACTTTATGCGGATTGTTCGATCTCTATCGATGATCATTCGTGGAAAATCATGTTCCGTGAGAAATGGTTTCTATAATCTAAGGAAGTGAGATCAATGAAGCTTCCTGGAGCGTGCCTATTGTTCGTGACGGTCGCAAAGTAGAGCAAAGTCGAAGTATAACGGAATGGTCATTTGCGAAATGAACTCCAGGCGAATCGTGGCGAGCCGTTAAAAGGGGGGCTCGTCTATTAATCCGACGAGACATCGGTAAATCATTGCCGGTCCAGCGACTATCAAGCGGAAATTCTCGACACGGTTTAGTATCTCGAGTCGATTCCAGTAGATCTCTCTCTCTCTCTCTCTCTCTCTCTCTCTCTGCGGCGATATCTCTCCGGGAATCCAATAATCTTTGTCTGCGAGAGATACAATTTTTTACGTCAATTACGTTACGGATGAAATCTAACGACGAGGCATTGCCTCGCGACCGAACGGGAGATTCGATTTTGAATGAGAAAATTCCGGCATGTTCAGAAATATTATTCCTTAGAAAGTCACGATTTATATACGAAATGAATATTGTAAATTTTGTTAAAATATCTAAAAATTTAATCATAGATACAAAAATGTCACAAAATCTGAAAATAATTTTGTTAGATCATCAAAATAATTATGTGAAATTGGTTGCTAAAAATATGTCGAAACTTTACAGAATTGTTTAGCATGCTTGAAATTTCTACGTAATTATTTTGATGATCCAACAGAATTATTTTTAAATCTGTACGTAATAGCTAAATTTTTAGATACTTCAAAATCATTCTTTTCGTGTATACATTACATAAACATTACAAGAATACATACTAAAATAAAAAATGCCATATTCAGGGTTCTTCGTCCTTAATAATATTTCTTGTAAATTTATGTTCCAGTTTAAGCTAATTATGCGATTATTTGGTGGTCTTGAAATACAGTCCTAAACCTAAACTTGAAACTAAAGTAATGATATTTCAAATTAATTATTACTTTCAAATTAATTATTACTGCAAATATAAGTATCTCTAGAAAACTGTTAATGACTTGCTGCTAATAAGCATCTTAAAAACTATAAATATAATTTATTACGAAAAATATTATCCCAGTCATACATATTAATAGTATTTAAGAGTTAATCCTTTATCGTTGCACGCGCGACATTCATTCTTTTGAAGCACGGATTCATATCGGAATGGGTCAATTTCGGGGTATCTGATGCGTCTGCCGATTAGGTTATTTAAAATTTAGAATCACGTGCGCGAACAATGGCTGGAAAGTGAAAGGATTGAGCGGAAAGGGTTGTTGAGCGTCCTTAAAGTCGCGACCCTCTCACAACGCGAGCGCCGATGAAAGCTTATCTCGACGGTCGCTTTTGTCGAGTATCGGACCGCCACCGTACACCGTCATCAGGTATACTATATCGACCGCCCGCTAACGAGATCCTGTTACGACAGTTGACAGTTGTTTGAACGTGTGTTTCGATCCGCGAGACTGGCACGCAGAACGTTTCTTCATCAAGAAAGGATCTTGTTATAATTTTTATTACACACGAGGAGAGTAATAACTTGCGATAAAACGTAAGATAAGAGTCATCCGTGAATGCGCTTTCAGAGACGCATAATTGCATTCAAATTATTCCTGTTATTACTCTCTATAAATTCTTTGGAGTGGAATCTCATTCTAAAGAGTGAAAATTGAGCCA
>Ga0157363_1007128_pt1 | contig 10574 bp, 8 predicted proteins | sample AttsexASBM1_FD_111477 | JGI IMG/M metagenome (GOLD analysis project Ga0157363, IMG submission 111477) | Fungus gardens microbial communities from leaf cutter ant in Ribeirão Preto, State of São Paulo, Brazil - Atta sexdens ASBM1 | ecosystem: Host-associated > Fungi > Mycelium > Unclassified ...
AAAAAAATCATTTTTATTATCAAAAGCTTCTTTTTTTTAACGCGATAATCCATTTATATCAATATTTCTTGTTATTTCTGTCAGCTTAACAAGGGTTCATTTCATTTCAAGCAACAACAGTCTGGAAGCAATGGTTATCGTCTCGTCTTCGTCGTAAGCTCGCGCACCCGTCCTATTTCAATGCGGACTCGACTTGTCATCCTGACAACGTGTGTCCAAGAGGAATCGCTTGAAAAATGCTCTTTTCCTCGGAGGAGAAGGAGGAGGAGAAAGAGTCACGTACAGTGTCGGATCGGCAGAACGGATCTACATAGGGAAGAGGTAGTACGGAGAGGAGCAGAAAGCAGGAGCAAGAGCAGAAAAGAGGACAACGAGGAGGCGGAGGTACGCGGTCTGCAGTCACATCGGCAGCGACACTAGCAACCCAGAAGCCACCCCACAGATACCGCCGAGCTGTTGGACAAGCTGTAGCCTTCACAACCGAATTAGAATGAATCGACCCTCGCCTGCCCTTTCGCCTCCTTCTCCCTTTCGCCTTCTTGTTTGTACTCTTCTCGCGCTTTTCGAGCTCTTCCTCACCTCCCTTTTCAGAGATTCCCTTCACCATCTTTCGTTCCCCTTTTGCATTCTTTCTTTGATATTCTCTCCTCTCTTCACCCTATCATCTTATCCTTTTTCTCGCTCATAGATTTTTTTCTTCTACCCTCTAATCTCTCTCTTTCCTCTCACATAGTCCTCTCGCGACAGATATCCCTCGATTCTATCTTTCCGTAGTTGTTGAAACGTTTCGCCGTCGGCGTCGCCCACGCACAAAATCATCCCCGTGCCTCCATCGAGAATGTGCTCCTCCCGCTTTCCTCTCTCGGGTCACCGTTTCACCGCCCTTCATTGAATCTTGCCAGCACTAACCCCTGCCGGCGCTTCTCTCTGTCACTTCTTCTCTTTCACTCTCTCCCTCCTTCGGATGCCCTGAATATCTTCTTTCAGCCGACTTATATAAAGTTTTTACGATTTTTCGAGCTTTATCTCTCGAGATTCGCCTCCTCTCACCCCCCTCTCTCTCTCGCTCATGTCTTTTTCTGTCCCTCGCGACGGCGCGCGCGACCTGGGGGATAATCCCGTGTATCTTTCGGATAAGAGACCTATAAATTTGTTTGCCCTGTCACCCACCCCGTTGCCACTGCGAACCCCCGCCCACCACACGCGCATTAAGGCGGCAAGCTCCAATCTGTCGGTTTACCGCCGATATGGCTCCCGCGACGGATTCGCTCCAGAAGGACTCCTATTCCCGTTACCGCGCGAAGATGGAGAAGGGGGTGGGTGGCCATGGGACGGGCGGGGACAGGGATGAAAGACGAAAGGGGGAAAATCGCGCGACGAGGTTTCGTCTACCGTTCCGTGGGTGTATCCCCCCCCGGCTTACCGGGATTCTTATGAATTTCCGGATCCCCGCCATCTTGCCGGGATCACGCTCGCCACCGTCGGCGTCGTTGGGCCGCGTCTCCTTATCGAACTTTGAAATAACGCGACCCCCCCACGCGCATATCAGCATTTACATTGAATTCCCGGCAGGAAATAGTTGCCGGATTATCCGACGCTGCTCGGCCCGCGTTAGCTGGATCCGTAATAATTCATAAATATTCTATTGGCCGAAGAGACGAATGATATCTCTTTCTATAATGGTACTTCTGTAGCATTGTTTCTATTATAAATTTATATTTGAATAATAAAAATAGACATCTTACGATCTCTTTCATAAAATTTTCATCTTTTCCTTACAATTTAGAATGTTCTTTTTCTTGTTAGTTACTTAAAAATAAGATTTTTCATGTAATTATATATAAGATCGAATGTGGCAAATAAAATTGAGATGTTTGATTTGAGATAAACATTAAAAAACTGTTATAAATCGTTGCGGATAAGTGAGTAAAGATAGTGACATTTACAGTGCTTTCAAAGACTGCGAAAAATCGTTAGTATTTTAAATAGTATAGGAATTGGAAAAATTTATCAATGTTCATTGATCAAACGTGCAATGATCAATCGTACGCATGTGCCATTACATTATTTCTTTTTTATATTGGCTGACATTGGAAGGAAAAATTGTTCTCTTTTCCCGCAAGCGTATCAATTTGTCATCGATACGACGGCTAATTGTACGTTCAGACATTGAAACCTCAATGCACATTTCGCTTTGCCGCGATGCACTGTTAGCGGCACGGTGCACCAATTTCAGCTCCGATTCATTAACGCGGATCTCCAGAGACTCATGAGGAGCTGTGCTAAACGACCTCATTAGGAGGCGCGGCAAATGCGTTTGCTACTTCATCCGCGATTTTCCGTGATAGTGAGCCCTTGTTACTTGGCAACTCTATGAAACTCTCCGCTTGTTCTCCGATCGTCAAAGACACGATCGCTCCTCAAGATATCTCATGTAACAGATGTAAACTTTCACATCGCAAGAATTGATATAATATCAAAGTCAATTATTAACGATTTAATAACAATTTTTTTTCTAAAAACTAGAGGATTGAAAGTCAAACATGTCTAGTAAAAAATTAAATTGTGAATTAAGAATATAGATTTTGAACTTCCTTCGAAGTTTTCAAAACTGCATTTCTTTAATAATTAATTTAATAAATAAATTCAAATAATAAAATTTGGAGAACGTGACATAATTATAACGATGAAAGAATAAAAAAATTATATACGTAACTGAAAGTCAAAAAAATTCTGTTTTATCCATTTTATTTAAAGATATTGAAAACAGATAAAAACGCTATCCAATCAATGAAAATCTATTTTGTGTTTATATCAATGGTTCGTATAGAGTGTATCTGATGTTCCTTTGATTCTTTTGATGTACGGTTGATTTTTATTTGTGATGAAAAAACGTTAAAAAATATTTCAGGATTTATATATGTGTAACGTTTATTTATTCTATTCATGAGTGGAATACACTCTCAATTTTTTATCGCACATTTTGAATATGCTCTATACTTGAATGTGTTATCAAAAACTGTTACAATAAAAATTTGTACAAAATATTTTACTTGAATAATTTTATTAAATATATGTATTTTAAATAAATGTATTATAGCTACATAAAGCTACATAAAGTTTTAATAACGTTTACAGCATGTTAAATATCAAAAATGTTTAAATTAAGCATGAAATAGAGATGTTATTTCATTTAAAAATAACATGCTTATTGTAATATTTAATCGTAATAAATTAACAAGTTTCAGTTACCGTTTAAGTTTAGTAGACGTTTAAGTTTTACCGATCAAAGAAAAAGTGGAGTATCCGGGGAGCGAACAGTTCGCAAGGGATGATACCCTTGGAGTGGAGGCAGCACCAACCACAATTCTGCTCCTGGAAATGAATGACTACAGGCAGTAAGTAATTTTGTTTTACCGTCATGAAATAAAGTTGGTTTTCCTTATACAAACTTGCACAAAATGTTATCGTTTATAGCAAATACAGTTTCTTTTAACTGTCTATCACTAAATACATTTCCTATCTCATCTTCCGTAGGCAATATTTTTATCACTACTTCTATCTATGGTAATTACCATTTCAAACTGTATTTTTATTTGCTATTTGATCGAGCTATTTGATAATACAGAAAACTGAATTTACCATGCGATAAGTACATCCGCCAGTTCATATCTTTAACTTTATCTTGATGTATTTATCGATTTGATGTATTGTGTAAATGTAAACAGATGTTATATGAAATAATTGATTTGACATTAATAGAGCACATTAATTTAATTGAGTGATACTAAATATGATAAAATATTATAATTTATTTTGAAATTGCTAATTTTGAAATTATTAATTGTGTGCCTTTTATTTGCTAGAAAGCAATTATTCAACTTTTATATTAATAAATAAAGATATTTAATTACAAGGTATTAAAATAAAAATAGTTTTAGCGTCAATCCATTATGTATAGGTATTTTCCTTTATGTATAGGTATATTCCTTTATGTATAGGCATTTTCATATTCAATTATAAAACATGAAGAATTATTGTGCAACATCGCTATTAGTGTCGTATCTGAAAGTTTATCTAACAATAAACGCAAAATATTCGAATATAAATTTTTGTGTTAAACTCACGTCGGTAAAGGAAAACAAAAGAATTTCAGACTATTGAAGAAGAATTCAAAAAAGTTTACACAGCAATTCACCCTCTCCTTATACAACAAGCGGTCGCGTGCGCGAAATCTTCCTCTTGAAAGGGTTCTTCACGGTGCAAAGCCGAGAATCCCCGATATAAATGTCAAGTTCGCCTTTCGGCTTTCCACTTCCTCCATGCTCTCCTCGCATTCTTCACCCCTCTTGCCTTTCATCGCCGAGGGAGAAACTGTCTCTTTTGCTATCCCTCGACGTAACTGTATTTTCCCGTTCCTTTCCCTCTCTATACGTTCCATCCCTCCCTTATTTTCCGTATTTTCTGATCTCTTGTGTCTCAACTACCCTCTCTTGTCTTCCTTCGTCTTCACGCCGCCTCGAAATTTCAACTCCTCTTGGTCTCTTTCGAGAGCACATCTATACATATAACCATTTCCATCTTTCCAAAGTCCCCGCGTTTGAGCTTTCTCTCTCTCGTGTTGTTGTCCGTCTCCCCTTTTGACCTCACTTCCCTTCTTCTTCCGAGTCCTGCCCATTTCGCGCCAGGACGAAACAACAAACGAAGTACAAGAGGAGTAACAACGCCCCGGCTTGGGCGTAATCGCGCCGATCTTCGCCCAGGAAGTGAGAAGGCAATTTGGGCGAACCGCACACCACCGACCGAGGGAGGAGAAGGTCCGGTGGATAACGAACGGCCCTACGGGAGGTAATTAACGGTGTTTTCCATCCCCCGGAGTAATGTTCCTCGTTACGACGGTTCCCGCTCGTAGAGCACATAGAACGGTCAGAGAGGAGAGAAGTTTGTAGCAAGGAAAGGGTAGACTTTCTTCAACTGTACACGATGAGTTTAACGACGACGATCGAGACAAACATATTGTACAACGTAATGCGAATAGTAAAATGCCGTTTAACTATGTGTAATAATCTAACAACCGAGCGAAATAACCGAGAGTTAATCTCTATTTAGAATTGCTTTTTATTTTCAGAAAATTTATGTATCAGAAGGAGTTTATGGCGATAATAAAAAATTGATTTTTAGTTAAGATTCATAATAATTGATAAAACAATATTTTTCTATAAAAATTCATGATTTTTATGACATTAGCATTAATTAAGAGTGATTCAGTAATTAATTTAGAATTAACAGATTGAGTCGTCAACGGAGATCAAAAGCAGGTTTACTTCATATAAGCTTGACATAATAAGATGAGAGAAGTAAACTTTATTTCTTCAAGCTTTATATTTTATGCAGTTTTGTTTGTAAGCATTTTTTACAGTATATCTAAAGTATGTCTTGACGGATATTATATTTCATATTTTCATTGTTATAACTTAATCAGGAAAATATCGCCAACATTTACAGAAACGTCATGGCGCACCCTTCATCCTTTTGTCTGCGATTGTATCTTATCTAAAGTATGTCTGAGGATGAATAAAGGTTTATTCGCGCGCAGGGCTCAGTTCCCAACGCTTGATCGCGATGAAAGCAACCGCAGCTCTCAAGGGCGTCTTGGATCACGATGGCGTAAATCGCTCAACATTTTCAAACTCCGTCATATATAATGGAAAATAATCCGGCACGATCAGTATTATAGAAATAACAGTAAATAAAAAAGTAATAATAGATAAAGATATTTTAAAAATGCCTGTGATATTATTATTGATCTGTGACTATTCTCTAACTATTATTATTATATATTAAGGAAAAATAATTTGTTGCAGAGAAAAATTGCAGGAAAAATACGCATATCGAAGATAATTGAAAGAATTAAATGGAAAAATTTTGTTTCAAAAGCAATAAATTTATTCATAAAAAAATAGAGGAAAATATTTGTATCCATTATTTTTTTGTTCATACTTTATTTTGTAATATTGGATTACAAATATTGACGAAATAATGTTTCCTTCCAAAGAACTAATTGTAAGATATGATATTTTCTGAATCTTTTTTTAATTTCGACCGTATCAAGATCATCGTCTGTATAGGACAAATTGTTCGGCTTTCGCGAAGATTTTCCTGATTTCATAGGCCACTCCTCGAGCCAGGACAACAAGGGTCTTGCTGACGTTAGAAGGAGTGATTACACGAATACGGTGTGCGCTGTCTTTACACGTGTACTACCTTACGCGTACGCTTGTATACACGCACACGCGACATAGACGTGCACGTAGCGCGGGCGACTGCGGCGGAACGCGGCCAGAGAGTTGCCTCGCTGGTAAATAATGCAGGCCGGGGTAATGGCGCTATCTCTGCGCATCTTTTATTAAACATTCGCTTCGTCGTCCTTTCGCCCCGTATACCCCTGCGTGCCCATCCTGCGCTTCCTCCCCGTTCCCCGTTGCCGACACCGTTCTACTCTTCGCGTGCCACCCACCTATCCCGCCCTGAACCCGCTCCCCGGCACGGCCGGGTTACTGCCACCCTGACTGCTCTCTTCTTGGTGGACTCAGGATAGGAGCGGGGATTGACCGACCGTGCGATCCACGCCATATCTCATTGTTCCATGGAGCGAGCTTCGTCGAGGTCGTCGACGATGTTCCTCTCGAGGACCGCTTCGTGTACTGACGTATTGTAAGCCAGCCACACTAGCTTGTCTCTCTTCACTTTTTAAGTCGTATCGTTATCAGATGAAATCCTCAAATTGATGCTCAATTATTGTCATGTCATATAATGAAAAACATGTAAGCTTTTTTATAATATAATAAAAATCGATCTGAATAAATAAGATAGATCAAGCAAGACTTAGTAATCGATTATATTTGTTTAATTTTTAATAAAATTTTCATCTTGAATAAAACATAATTAAAATTTTAGATATTCATATAAGAAATGAGAACATTTAAGAGAATTTATTATTTTTACTAAATATATCTTGTATAAAAAGTATTGATTACGATAAAGAAAATAAGAGATATTATTTTAATGCATGCAAGAGTTGAAGGAACTTATTCGTTTATAAATTTAATGAATTTAATCTAATAATTTTTCTATTTTATTTTTCTCACGCATAAATTATAGATTTCAACAGATTGGAAGATTATATTTTTTTTATAGACTTACTGCACTTTGCGGGTTTGCGCATAATCGAGCGACGTCAATAACGCGACAAAGTTATTAAGCGCTTTGGTGAATATCATTTTATATTTTAACCGTCGCACGAATCGTTGAAATTTAATCACTCGTAGAGACATGCGAAGGTCGGTATCCGATTTGAAGCGCAATCCACTCGAGCGTAGAAGCTCAGAGGGTTGCGCTACCGATTTTCGTGGCGGTGCTGATTTCAATTAGCATTATTATTAGGGCCGCGTCGTCGACAAGGAACGTTGAATGTTGTCGACGTCGTCGTTGTCGTCATCATCGTCGCTACCGTCCTTGTCGTCCTTCTCGTCCATCCACAAGTTCGTCTAAACGCGCAGGTCTCTCACACGTATACATGCACGTATACACACATACACACGTATGGGACCAGGGACCACCCCGAGCGACTGACGCTTTGCTAGGGGGTGTTTGAAAGCGGTGAAATCAATGCCTCTGTTTGCACTGTTGAGGTCGAACCAAATTCCGTTCCTGCCTGCACCTATACACTTACGCGTTCGCCTCGCACGTGCTGACGAATACGCGCACAACTCTCTCGCCAAATAAAGCGGACTAATGTATGTGTACGTCAGTGTACGCGATGTTAATTATCATAATCACTTATTGGATTTCGCTTTGACTGAATTGGTGCTCCTTAGGAGAGCCCATAATGTTGACAGCTGATAGAGTAATTCTAGATAATGATTCCATTTTTTTCCATATTACAGTATCGTAGAAATAAAGTTAATAATAATGGATTTAGATGACTTGTAACCATTTATATCGATTAAGAATACTTATAAAAACAACTAGAGGTCATTAATTGATATTTTCTAAAATTAAGTGTCAATATGCTTCTCTTGTTATTAAAAGTTAATTTTTTTAACAAAGTTATAACACAGTTATTGAAAATTATAAGAGAGAGAGAGAGAGAGAGAGAGAGAGAGAGAGAGAGATCGTAATTTTTTTACTCTATATATATATATATATATATATATCTATTTAAAAAAATATTTTATAGCATAACAATCTTTGTAGATTTGAGAATTTAAAATCAATTTTTCTTAGCAAAAATTTAATATGTTTTTTCACATTTTTTTTGCATCTTAATATTATTAGTATTTAAATAAGAATTAAATAAAAAAATATTATTGAAAAAGATAGAGAGAACAGCTCTATAAATCCTATTTAACTGTAACAAGCGTGACGTGAAGGTGAACCGATGAGAAACTAACGGTGCGCGAAAAGGCGAGTTGACGAGCTCATAATCGTCGATCTCCCCTGACGCGCGTACATACGTTGTAACCATGATACCTCGGATAATCGAGAGACGTTCCAGTGACGATGATAGAAAACAAAGTGACAGAAGCTGAACAAGGAAAGAGAGAAGCGCGGACGTGAAAGATAACGGCTCACCGCCGATCGATCGATTCGTCGAGGCTTTTGTTCGTCTACGAGGCCTGCTATCCGATTTAACTACGAATACTTGATGGAAAGAGGCGTATCGAGACGTTCCGGTAAGAAGCGGCTTTTATCTCCCGGTTAAGCTAAAGTGCATGAAAGCGTCGCGCGAGAATTGGGGGAGGAAGATCTTAAGCGTGCAGACACATACGCTCAAAGTACTACGTATAAAAATCAGCGTAAGTATATTTATCACAAAAAATAAAATTTTTGTAAAAAGAAACTTGTCCCAAATTCTTCAGATTCAATAATTCAATATAAAAAATATGGATATTCAATGTTTTTATATTTTACAAAAAAAGTATGAAGTATATGAATGTGGTTATAAAATTTGAAACTTTTGAGAAGAAAAATGCTGTAAGACATTTTGTAATATAATTTGTCAGAAAAAGAACCATTAAAATGTTAAAATGAATGAGAAGCGTAAATGAAAAAAATTTGATATACGCAAGACGATGTACTATAAATTTAATTTACTGAAAATTTACTAAATATCGTCGCGTTTTGCGAGTATTCAGTGTCTAAAAAAAATCGAAATTAATTCCGTCACGATGATATTTTCCTCGCTTCGACAGCGACGAGGAGGGGCGAGAAGTATAGAAAAATACCGCAGGGTGTAATGCGCGATTAAACGCTCATACAAATACGCAGTAGCGAGTATTCGTAGACACGACTGCGATAGCTATTGAACTATTACACGCTTAACTGGAATGAACTGACTGCAGTGGCGTGCCTTGCTGCTCTCGATGCGTGCGGTGTCACGACCTCAAGCGAGTAATCCCTATACGAATCCGAGAACACAGAGTGGTACAACTCTGTTTAACCCGTCAACGTTCACGCTGCGAGCGCAGAGCTCGACTCAGATTAGAATTATTTCTCTACCGCGTGATGATATCGCACGAATTAACACGTCCGATTCACCAAAATATATATACTCTCTAGAATATATATTCTCTAGAATAATCCATAAAATACAAGATTTCATAATACGAAGGAGTGAAAAGATTTTGTTCTACTATTATTTTTCAAATCTTTTTTATCTTGATAGAATTTTAATGAAAACATTGTTGAATGTTCCAAAGAAGATTTATATTTTTGTCGTATAATTTAGCAATACTTACTATTTGTATCGAAGCAATAACATCTAAATGAAAGTTGATAAAGATGTTAATACGTTATACGTATAAGATATACCTGTAACGCTGTATGCAATATCATAAATATTTTAGGATAATTGCAACAACAATTAAGAGATTTCTGTAAACTGAACATGGAGTTAATTAATAGGTAGATTAAGACCGATTAAGATAATTTTCGTAACGATGTTCAAGCAGAGGAAATAAATTTGCCAAACATATAGCCACTTGGAAGCATAACGCTTGGCTAGCGTAACGAGCGCGGTGTTTATCATTAATTAAATGTTTCTTACGTCGACTGTAACTGCAAAGGCAAGATGAGAGGAAGAATTCTCAGAAAAAGAGTCTTTCGCGGCACGCAGAAACCTATAACGAAGTTACGCCACTGTCGATGTTCGAAACGTTCGGGGGAGTGCGAGTGTCGCGCGGGGGTTAGTTATTTCACGGTCCACTCGCTCTACTCACACCCCTCAGAGGCGGCGGCGTCGGCGGCATCGGCGGCAGCCCCTTTCCCAAATCCACCCCTAAGAATTAATTCGAGAGAATCGTCCGGCGACCGACCGACAGCCACTCCTACCTTTTCGAGCGCCCTCGGATCATCTTCTCTCCCTCCTCTCAGATCTGTCTTCTCTCCCGTTGGTCTTCTTTCGTATTCTCGTTCGCGTCGATTTAACTTCCTTCTGACTTCTGCTTCAATAACACCGTCGTTTCGACAGAAGATCCGACAAAAGAGTCAAGATAAGAACGAAAGAATGAGTA
>Ga0157363_1007129_pt1 | contig 10573 bp, 5 predicted proteins | sample AttsexASBM1_FD_111477 | JGI IMG/M metagenome (GOLD analysis project Ga0157363, IMG submission 111477) | Fungus gardens microbial communities from leaf cutter ant in Ribeirão Preto, State of São Paulo, Brazil - Atta sexdens ASBM1 | ecosystem: Host-associated > Fungi > Mycelium > Unclassified ...
AAACATAAATAAAAAAATAATAGAAATAAAAATTAGAAAGTAGATATATACTTTTTAGTAAAAATTGTTTCAAAGTTAATTTCTTTCAAAGTTATTTTATAATGATCAAAATAGCAAAATGTTGTTACAGAAAAATAAAAAAAGCGTTTTGTTAGAGTTAAATTGTAATTAAATACTTACACATGCAATACAACAAGTTAATCTAATCTTTTTTTATGATATGAGCCAACGCATCTCACCCCTGCACACGTCCGATTTTAATCATTTTATCATAACAAATTACTATTGTTACTCAAAATACCATATATACTAACAATCATTTTTTTTTTAACTAATAATACATCGCTTAGATTACTTTCATAAAGGACATCAATATGAAATTATGAAATGCTCAAAAATTTGTCAAAAACTTGTCTACTCTTGAATCAAACTTTTTTCTTTTTCTATTGTAATTATTTGATTTAAATGAAACTTAAAGAGAAGTAGCTATGCTGTAAAAGAAATATTTTGCAGTAACTTTTCCATTGTTTCCTTTATCATAAATACATAAACGGAACGCAATGCCAATTTGCCTCTTATGTCAACGAGATCCGATCTTCCCTATGCTTTGCATAGATATTGAATTTTATAATATCATACAATTTTTTTAAGTTTAAATTTTTTAAATGCATTATGTTGAGAAAAATGAGTCCTACTTGTGCCTTAAAATAATCTTCGGGCTCCGTAGAAAGTACATCAACAGCTGCGATAGCGAGATGCATCTCAATAAGTTTAAAGGAAGGCCTGTTACGTGGTTTGGCTGACCAACACTGTTTTACCAGTAACCCATATCCCTCCGGACAACTGGTGGGAATTGGTAAATGAAGAGAATTGCTGCCCACTCCCCACATAACAGCAGAGGAATCCACATCTTTGTAAGGTATTTCGCCACTCAGTAATTCCCATAGTACGACGCCGTACGACCATATGTCTACTTTTTCTGAGCATGGTTCATTCCTGATTACCTCCGGCGCCATCCACGCCACCGTACCAGCAAAAGTCATTTTTGTGCTAATCTCATTCCATTGTCTACTCGTGCCGAAATCACTGATCTTCACTATTTCCCCTTGTCCTATTAGAACACTACAAATACGATAATTTTCTCGTTATTCTACAATTATTGTGGATTTTGAATATACTTTATCTACAAAAGATTGTCGTCAATTCAATTTATATCAATTTTTATTTCTAATTTTGGTCTCATATATAGATATTAAACTATGTCGTCTCATTCATGAATTAGCTAATAAACGAGAATAGATTGAAATAGCTATGCATTCGAGCGAATGTTAAAATAAATCTTTTTTAATCCGAATGTATTTTTATTTATTTCTAGGAATAAAAACACATTTCTATTCTATTCAATCTAAAAATAATGTCAGCCTTTTCTAGCTTCGTAAATACTTCTCGATTCAAAATTTTGAATAGGAAATGCAATTTTTTCAATCCAATTGATTCCAGTTGAATTCAATTAAATTCAATTAAATTCAAAAGAAAGATTTTTTTATTTAAAATATGCATTCGGATAGATAAAATTTCATTTCATTTTAATCCATTCTGATTTACTGGGTAGCTAATTTTGGAATCAATTTTTTCTTTTCTTAATAAAAATGTTAACCATATTTTTTCAAAAAATTTCAATATTCATTTTATTGTTTACTTACTTTGGACTTTTGAGATCTCTGTGTATAATTTTGTGAGCATGAAGGTACGCCATCCCTGCAGCAATTTGTTTTGACCATGACACCAATCTAGCAGGAGGAACCGGTTCTCCAGCTCTTAGAAGGTCATATAATGGTCCAAATGGACAAAACTCCATTATTATGCAATAGCAAGGAGGTTTTGTACACACTCCTCTGTAAACATCAAGTGAGAATTTAATAGTAAATATTATTTTTAGTATTTATAGTTCGACTTATATTTTAATATTATAAAAGAAAGTGGGTCTTACTTGAAGTGTACAATATTCGGGTGATTGAGTTTCCGCAAATGGCGTATATCAGTCTCTTTCGGTTCCTTTACCTTTTTAACAGCTACTATTTCCTTATTTAATTTACCACTAAATACTGCACCTTGAGCCCCAGATCCGAGCCATTGCAGCTCGCTGATTGTTTCGAAAGCTATCTCCCAATCGTCTGCTAAAAAAAGCAGTTCGTACAAATTTTTCTAAATGTAATTTACAAAAATCTTTTCAAAATTACAATTATTATAAACATTTAAAGCAAAAAAATCATATAATTTATAAATTTGATTTTAAATATAAAGTTAAATTTAAAACTAATCTTGCAGATTATAGATTTAATCTATTGTTGCTTCGAATGATTTTTAGAATAGTCATAAAACTCATTAAGAACAATGATGAATTATAAGGATAATACTTAGCCATTAATTTCTACTGCATGTAAAATAAAACAAAGTTTTATACAAAATATTTAAGATTTTCGGCCCACTGCAACTAATTTAAAAAGAAGAGAAAAAATAATAGGTAAAAAAGCCACATTGAAACTTACATAACTTACTTGAAAGACCCTTGATTTTTTCATTAATAGCAGCCTTCGATAGCATGGTCCAAACAGGACGCATGCATCCCAAGATGCCTTCGACCCAACTCGATCGTTGAGAATCGATGCTTTCCGTTTCGGGAGCGCATTTTGTCGCAGCGTCACTGGAGTTACTCGCGAAATTGAGATGATTACTATTGGGCAATTGAACTTCACGCAGTTCGGTGATTAGCCGTTCAGGACTTCCCGCGATTTCACTCAGCTGAGCCAGTTCCTCTTGGATGCATAGCATGCTGAAATTTTATGTATATTACATATTTCTGATAATAATGTCTGACACAAATCATTATTGTGTACGTTATTGTAATGCACATTTATCACAATACATTACGCTAATATTAGAAATAAAGTCTAGATATCGAAGGTAAAAGATTTAAATTAACCGATAATAAAATTCCAATGTATTATGCATAAGGAATACATACATATATTCCCAAATAAGTAATTGGAAATTTCACTCACAATTCAAATAATCGAAATGGGTAAAATTAATTACGAAATTAATTCCATTTTCACATATGCTTTATTTCAATATGTTCTTTGAATATCAGAATAGAATTATTCACTTTAAATATTTGTAATAACATAAAAATACATTATCTCTACTACATATTGTATTTATTTCAATATAAAAAATTATATATTATTAACACGTTTTATCAAACAAAAAGATTTATGAAATGTTTGATTGTTAATGTAATTCATTATAAATAGAAAAATATCATTCAAGATATATTAGACGTTTACAAATTACGATTATTCAATTTATGATGAACGATTCTAAATAATATATATGTTATATATTTCTTGAGAATTTCTTTTCTATTAGAAATTAATACATATTGTATCATTACAGTAAAAATTCTTTTCTTTTCCTTTCTTATGAATTTTAGATTTATTTCTCTTTTTATTTATTTTCTCAATTTTTTTTTTTTGTACAGAATAACTTTTATTCGTGCAGTGTAATATAGCAAAAGAAATTTCTATATTTTTGCTGTTGTTTTCTTGTAACAAATGAGAAAATAATTGACTTAAGAGAATGAGAGATTGTAGTTGCATTAAGAATCATCTACAAAAAGAGAAATCGAAAATTTATCTTTATGCGGACCAATGAACGATAAGAAACTACATATATATATTGCATGCCAGTGATATCAATCATCGAATGATCTTATTCAAGCCAATTCAGTAATGGATTTTTGATTATCTACAGATTAAAATATAAATAATCTGAGTATTTAGAGAATTAGACTATCTATACATATAAGTCTCAAAATGCCAAATTAAATTTATAAATCTCAAAATCCATCACTATTCATATTCAATACGTTATTGAATACAGCTGCAACCGTATTTGATATCATTAAATTATTATTGTTATTACATTATTTATTTTTACCACCAAATAGCACACGCGATGTCGATACAATTAAAGATATCGAATATTATTGCCGGAATCTTGGCATTTCACATCAGTTATCAGCTATTTGGTTATCCACGATAACAAATAATAATTCGTACGAGTAAGTTCATAGTAATTTATTTTTAAACATAATGATCAAAGTGAGATATGAGATATCACCCTCGATAAAACTTTTATAAATTTTAAAATTTATTTTAATAAATTAAATATTTTAAAGAAAAACAATACAATTTTATTTCTCTTTGTGTTGTTTGTTAACTCTTATTGTTAGTTCCTCTTTTCTTCGAAAATTCACTTTATCTGTTTCGTCTTTGTGTTTCAAGGACCGACAAAAGATGATATTATTCAGATAACAATTGTATTGCCTCGTTCGCAGACGTCTTTCCAAGGCTACACGTGGCAAAAGGTTTGCGTTTGTGTCAATGACTTTTCACAGCTAACATACTTAAGTGGTGGACATATTTATCTATATTTTTCTTTCTCTTGATGAATACGCTCATCTCAAATATGAGAAAGCTTTCATTACTCCAAATTAGACATCAATACCTATGTATTTACAGGAGAGGAACACAAAATATTTAATTAATCTCTTGAGAGAATTTTCGAAGATCAGAAAAAATTATTTTATATGATGTTTCAAATGTATTTATTTAAAATATAATGAATATAAAACTAGAATATTTGCTATTTAATTTTTTGTTATTTTTTACTATTCTCCAAGAAATATTTGCTTCCAATAGTATTGTACTTCATTAAACAGTCAAACGTTAAATAAAACTAATTGTACACACACACACACACACACACACACACACACACACACACACACACACGCACGCGCGCGCGCATGCCAATATCCTTCAAAAGATTAATATTTTTTTATAACAGATCCTTCGACTGATTTTTTTCTCTTACTGAGATATTAATACTAAAAGCTTCTTATACAGCTTTTTAGTTGAAGATAAAAACATTTTGTGAAGAATAAATTTTTGAGTTTTTATAATTTCAAAGATAAAGAAAATAAGCGAACGGAACATAGTTTTGTGCCCAATATTTTTGGCAATAATAGCTAGCTTTTATTTAAATTTAATTAAATCTTATTTTTCTAAAATTTTATTATAATATACCTAGATCTGCGTATAAAAAATATATTAGTCACTGTGCGTATATATGCAAAAATGATTTTCCCCAAAAATTTTTCCTACGAGAAACAATTACGAATAAATTTGTTAAAGAATTTCTCGGGAACTTATTGAACATCTTATGTGCATTGATATCGCATTCGCATCTTGGAGATTACAGAGTCACGTCCTCTATTTTGACTGATATCTACGATGCAACTTTTCATGTCTAATGTAGAGATTAATAATTTTACCGGCATTGATATCATCAACAATCGTTATCGAATGTTTTATTCGTTACAAATCGTAGCTAAAACCTTTGAGCGGAATGCAACAATATAGAATGCAACGCGGATATCGATCGCACTCTTTACGTCGCAACTGCATTACACATGTACCTATAGATATATGTTTCTAAATTTAATTCTCGACTGATAGTACGTCATGTTCTATTAAGTTCTTTAGTGTCTCATAGACAAATTCTTTCACACTTTCATCTTTTTTCAAATGTATCAAGTAGACACACGAAACAATAAAAGTTTCAAACAATTTTTCAATAATAATATTTACTTCACCTTTGTCCAAAGAATATGCAGTATTTATGTATCATAGAAATACAAATATATAGATTTATTTATGTAAAGTATATATGTATCTTTATCTGTATCCGATTAAACAACGTTATTTGTAGTAATGTACATGACAAACGAATGTTGGTTATATTATGAATTCCTTTTTTCTTAATTTCTTTTTTACATATATTAAAATATTATGAAACGATAAAATATGTAACAAATATTTGTTAGTTTTGGATTATTTAATATAATGGAAAATCGTTAATAGTTGACTTAAGGCTAAAACAACTCACTTGATAAAACTTTGTTTTTGTAATTAAATAAAAGAAATTTTTTTTTATTTAAATTCTTTGCTTCTAATCTATCTAAGATTTTCTTAAATATAAGAGAATTTAAATAAAATTTTATTTAAAAAATATATTGATTATTTAGGAATAATTAAAAATTTGAAAATAGAAACAGCAAAAGAAGGAAATTTTTCACTTTTCTTTTTGACGTACAATATAAAGCTAACTTTTCAAATTTCATTTTTTTTTCGAGATTTTGCAATAATTTCTTTTAACATACAATGCGTGAAACAATCTAAAATGAAAAACAGGAATTTCATACGCGCGCAAAGAGAATTACATAAATAAGCCGGAATGTTGTGTTTAAATTGATTATCAGCTGTTGATTTTATTGATAACCGATACGCGTGCGCGGAAAAACATTCAAAGTACGCGACAATTTTACTCAAATTTAGATATGTATATGTAAGTGATAGTCCCCGACTTTATAATGGAATAGAACTAACTGATCACATCGTGAAAAATATCAAAACTGCTCCGATATACAGACTGGCTGTATTTTCACGCCAACCAACGTTATCACGTCGCGTGCTCAAACGATGACAGTCTCGCTTGTTATACATATTATCGCTATATATCGTAGAATGTCAGTTGTATTCATTAGATATGTTAATTACTGCTAAAAGTCTGACGATAAAAAATTTTGATCTTATAATCGTAAGCTCCCAATACGAACATGTACCGAAACTAAAAAGAAAAATTGAAAGAAGGTATAAAATTGAGAGCAAAATTCAGACTTGAGAAAATTATTTATATTTTATAAAAGTAACTTCTTTTGTTATCTTTTTTTGTGAAAAATAATTCATTACTTATTTTTAACAAGTAATGTTTGTTATTATTATCATTACAAAAAATAACGAATCGTATAATTTCTTATTTTTTTACCAAATTTTGATGACTCCTTTTTTAGAATGGCAATAATCTTGATTATTAATTGACTAATTCAGCACAATTTATAGTGCTGTATAGATTAAAATAATTGTGATTAATTGCAATAGTCAAACATAATACTTTCTTTTTTTAAAAGAAAGTTAATGCACATATTTTTCCATACATATTTATTGTACATATACAAAGTATGATTATATTCATTATCGTTATCCAAAAAAAGTAACTGCTTATCATTAACATTACAAATAAGATAATATAAAGTCATCATTACCCAATTATTACTTAAAAAAAAATAATTATAATGATATTATAAATAATATTCTAATTCTGAAAAAAAATTTTGTTTCGGCAAAAAAGTTATATTTAGATATTAAAATATTTCAGATAAGAGATATAATTTTAACATTAATGCAAGTTTGATTTTAAGATAATTCTCTATTCCTTAATAAAAAATAAATTGAAGTTAATGTATCTTTGAACGATAAATTAGCAATTAAAGATAAAGAGTTTGAGCTCAAATTGTTATTTTTATGAAAAATAAATTGTCACGCTAATATTAATAATACGCCCGAAAGTGAATTCGTACGAAAGTGAACTCAGGGAGTACAGCGCCGTCATTCAGTCAGCAAATTAAAAGAAATGAAATAGTTACTGCTTTTTAAGAAAAAAAGGATGACAAAAGGTTACCTTTCAAATATTGAAATAGTACTAAAAAATGATTTTTCAATAAATTTTTAAAATAATTTAAACCAGTTGAGCAAATAAAAACAGTTGTTCTTATTTTCCTGTTTTGAATAGTTTAACACGTAGTAAATTTTTTTTCATAGCATGAACTTCAAACGAAAAAAACCATTGAACAATTAAGTTGAAACAACAAACAATTCATTTTAAAAATAATTATCCAGCAAAGAATGTAAATTGAATAGAAATTGATTTCTGGAAGTTTGCACTAATATTTTGTAGTCTTATTTTTGTAGTCTATGATTTTAAAATTAAAATTGCATATTAAAATAGATATTTTTTTATTTGGTAATTACAAATCAATTTAATATTTTAAAATTAAACTAAAAACAATTTTTTAAATATCGAACAATAAAAGTTCTCGCAAAAATTAAGTTTTGTTATTTTGTTTCTATCTGGAAAACCATGTCGCTTGTCTAGCATTCAGTACGCGAGATACAAAGTAAAATCCGAATGTTTATGGGATTGAGAGCTTGAGTACAACTGCATGTGAATGAGATTGTATCGAGATCGTCAATTCGGACAGATTGAATGCAACTGACAGGCGTTGAGTCTCCTTGTGAAATGTTATCTCACTCGCATTCAGCGATGTTCTGCGCGTGACATGAGAAATCACACGAACGTTCATCAGACCATACTAACTGATGCTGTAGTGAACAGTAAGAGAATAATTATTATCAGACGAGATATAACAAAATATAAATTACTTATAGATTTACAAATTTCAGGTCAACTCAGGAAAAAAAGTGACTGCAGTAATTCATTTTAAACGATTTTTTTAATAACTTGTAAAAAAAAGTGATATGAAATAATTTAAAATGACTGAATAGTAGCGCTGTCGGAGTGAGAGCGGCCTTGGAAACACGAGCGACATTGTCCTTGACAGAGGATTGCGGCGATCGCCGCAACTTCGAGATAAACGATTGTCTTCGGCAGCCTTTTCTTATCATCCTCCTCTTACGAATACCTACGTAAGAAGCTAAGCGTATGTAGGTAGGTACGCGCAAGAACCAACACGCCGTAAAATGAACGAATCGAACAAATGTGCATAGTATGTACATGCATCGTGGCCTTCGTATCAGCTGTCTGCTGGCGTCATTCAATGAGAAGCGTGCTGATCGCCGTAAACAAATACACAGACTAACGGCGGACTGATAAATTCTTTACATTATCTAACATTAGTTTATATTACGTCATATAACATATTACTCTTGTCTTTCTTTTTCAATTTTACCTTGTACTTTATTGCTACTTATTTAATGAGTTAATTTCAGTATATTATTTTCTATATTATACATCTAATGTATTGTAGTAAGCGATCGTCAATTGAGCACGTCGTATGATAACGCTGTCTATATATGTATAATTGTTTCTTTTATATTCCTTTAATTATTCTTAATTGCATACGTTGCATGTAAATTGTTGACTATTTCCTTGAAGTCTCCTTTTTTAAAAATATAACAAAATGTTGTAAATATTATTAATATTTCTATTTAATCACAATTTTGATATTTCAAAAATATTGTTTAATTTAAGCAACTCCTAGATATAAAAAACAGATTTCATTATATTATTTTTTTTATGTTAATATAATTTAAAATAAAATGTTTTATGAATTATACATTTAAATAATACTTTTTCAATATAATAATAAATAATAATTTAATATTCTATTTTCTCTCTCTCTCTCTCTCTCTCTCTCTCTCTCTCATATTTGACCTTCAAAAAAATTTTGCTTGCGAGATATCAATGGCCTAACCTCCTCTTAACAAATTTCTGGATCCAATGCAATATATCCGAAAGATGTATTTAAATTTATATTATAATATATTTGAGAGATGTATATAATTATTTATAACAATCTATATATCCAGATATTTTGTGAAAAACGACAAAATATAATATATTTGAAATCTGTCAAATGTTTTAAAACTCAGTTTCTGAAAAGATGAAGTACTTTTCTGCATCATTTTTTTGTTCCGCAAAAATTGCAAATTCACCGTATGGCTCGACGATACAAAAAGCGAAATTTGTATTTTTAACACACTTGAATCTCATATATATATATATATAACGTTGATTGTGCAAGCAAATGCATCTATATAATTATAATTTTATGGAAAATAATTAAGACATTATAGAAAGTTGACGAAATGCATCAATTTTTATGAAAGAAAAAAACATTCGAATATTTATTGTTTACTTTACTGCGCTGGAATATTTCCAGATAACCAGAAATACCCGCGACGCAAATTCAAAAGAATGAATCTTTTTTTTACAAATGCAGATGATGATATACAATATCCATTCTTTTGACATTCATGTAGTAACAACACACAGCATACTAGTCTAAAACTTCGTTTCTCAACGATCCAGAGAAAGTGGAGTCACTGAGCAGAAAATTTCGCGAAATGTCAAATTCTAATTTTAATGAAACTTTGTACACTTATATAAATGTAACTCTTATATAAATAAATGAATTTAGGAAATAGCAGTAGAGGCAAATAAACGTAAAAGATGAAATTACTTTCTATGTAAAACAGTTTCCAACTTTTTTCATTATATCTCAAAAATACTATTTGAGATATCAAAAATGTCTAATACAAAAATTATATAATAAAATTATGTCTATTTCTTCTATGTCAATAATATAAAAAAATAACGTTTCAAAATTTATATTTTCGAAATTATTTTTTAAAAAGTTATTGACGTAAATAAATAGAAATAAGAATAATAATTATGATAACAAATTTTCACATAGAATATTTTTTTGATATCTCGAATTGTTTTTAAAATACAATGAAAGGAGCTGAAAATTATTTTACATATAAATAAGAGATGATTTTTACCCCTTAAAACTATTTATTTGCCTGCT
>Ga0157363_1007130_pt1 | contig 10572 bp, 6 predicted proteins | sample AttsexASBM1_FD_111477 | JGI IMG/M metagenome (GOLD analysis project Ga0157363, IMG submission 111477) | Fungus gardens microbial communities from leaf cutter ant in Ribeirão Preto, State of São Paulo, Brazil - Atta sexdens ASBM1 | ecosystem: Host-associated > Fungi > Mycelium > Unclassified ...
ATGCAGAAATCCCTTCCGTCTTTGCCTTTCAAGCAGCTGTTCACAAGCAAACAAACGCTGTTCAACATCTCTCGGCTTCAATTCGTACGGCACCCAATTTCCTTGCTTCTGAATCATTCCCATAGCTTTGAGGCGTTTTGAAATGGCTTGAATCACTCCCAATGATCGTGCCAATTCTTCTTGATTTTGACACGAATCTTGCTCAAGTAATGCCTCCAATTCTTCGAAAACTTTCTCTTTTCCACCGCTATGCCGGTCTTCGACGTCAAAATCATCGTTCTTGAAGCGTTGAAACCACTTACGACACGTTTTTTCACTAATAGCGGCCTCACCATAAGTAATTGAAAGCATTCAATGAGCCTCAGCCGAGATTTCTTCATATTGAAGCAAAAAATTAAAACCTCCCGAAATGACGAGAATTTGGCTCGTAAACTGACATTTTCAATCGAGAATAACTTTATGATGCAGGCACAAATCGACTAATGTTTCTATGGGATTATGTTGAAAGATGCCCAAGTTTATTATATGGGTCTATGATTTATTTATTTCGACCACCACTTACCGCTAAAGCTATCTATAGGAAAACGGCGGAAGTAAAGTTGTACATCTAATACCTTTGGAGTTCTGGACTTAATACTGTTCGTTTATACACTATTATGTGCTGTAATTCTGATCATCTTTATTAGTAGTAATACAGATATGGTATAAATCGTGCAATATTTTAATTTGCGTTAAATTCAATTTAGTTTCAATTATTATCTTATGTATTACTTTACATAGCAACACTTCATCACAATTATATGGACAATGTATCTATGCGTTTAATAAGAGATGCAACAATTATACGTATCCAACACGTATACTATAAAAATTATCATTCCAAATATACTTTTTATCCAAGTATACTTTTTATCAAGATGAGATTCTCTCCTGAACTGACATGGACATGAGATGTAAGAGGAGATTCTTACTTTTTGCGGCCATATCAAGATTATCGGATTACACACGTTGTTTCTAAAATTTTAATTCTTGATTTTAACTTACAAGGAAAGTTTATCCCTCCCCCTTCAATTTAAATGAGCTTTTAGTATGTTGTTTTATGGACAAAAATAAGAGATACATATTTTTTTATATGCTGAGTCACACTTTAAAGGGATGGAAACTTCCCTTGAAAAAAATCGACCTTTTTCTTTCGTACCGAATATCTTAGAAACTATAAGAGATAGAAAAAATTTTCCAGAATGAAAATTGACTTTAAAAGTACTTTATAACTAACAAAAATTTTTGAAAATTATTTATTGTATCCCCCCTACCTATTTCCATAAATTTTTTAATTTTTATATGTCGAAAATCAAAGATTACTTTACGCTGAAAGTAACGATGTGTATTAAAAAAATCTGAACTTTGTCGTGCCATTCGGGTTCGCTTCACCGTTGGATATAAATAATCCGCGATGGCGAGGATTGGGTGCAAAGACACGTTTGGAGCGATGGTACATGTTGGTGGCGAGTGGCCACGAACGAACTCTTATCTGGTGAGAGATCGACGCCGTTTGAGAATGCCGTTTTGACCGGTGCGATGGTCAACGCAGATTACATCGAACCGCGGTAATTTTTAAAAGATGGCAATATAGTGAGGGAGACGCTGTAGAAACACACAATAGTATAAAAAGTGAACACTGCGTTCAACGACGAATTCGCGACGATCGATAAACGTGCTATAAGAACATAATTACAAAGACTAGTGAGATATATTGATGCACCGATATGTGCAAATGGTACAATTGGTACGTCATCGAATCCACATTGACATCGCTCGAAGAATTCCAGAAACGTGATTAGGCGTCGTGAATCAACTTGACTGTTAACATGAACAAATTAAATCCTAATGTGACGCGGGATATTATATCGAATGTGAACAATTTTTACTATGCTTGGGGACTACTGAAGATGGCTTGGATACAGCCGAAACGTTCAGTTCTTTATTTTATATAATAGATGAAATACAATCGAAATATGTTTGTAAATGATTTACGCACTAATTACCGCTTATCCAGACTGTTAATTGCACGTTTTTTATTTTATATTTTAATTTGTTGTTAATATTTAAAAACCAATTTAAATTAGTCTTTTATAATCATTTAAATTTTGGAAGGTTTACATTTTTGAAAATCTATTTTTGAACGTGGCCCTTTTCATTTTAATGAATTTTTAAGGATATATCATCTATTTTTCAGAGTATAGATATACGGAGCTTTCTAATGCAAGTATCATAAATGTATATATTTTCGATTCTTATCACGTAATCTTCTATAAGCTACAATTCATGAAATACAGTTTTAGAAAAACTATTGAAACTAATGAATAATATATACCTACGGTATATACATAAAAATATATATTATATGCATATATATTAGATTTAATAGTATATATGTAACTTATAATTATATAAGTCAATAAATATTGACCACATATTACATATCTATTTCAGATGCAACAGAATGAATTCTTCTGTTTCTATGAATTCTGTTCTATGAATGTATTTAAAATAAAGAATGGGCTCCTCTATCATCCATTCTCGTGAGGACAATCATATTTTTGTTGTTCCGATTTTAACACAACTTTTAATATTTACTTTGATTACAACAGAACGAATTTTTGTATGAATATAGATTTTTTTTGTTTGCGAGAAGGAGAAAAACCTTTATATAACCTCCCGAAGGAAAACTTAATCGAATGAGGAGACATCCAGGAGCCGATCTGATTATGCAGAATTCGATAAGTGTGCATTCCTCCTATATGGAAGGACACCGGACATTATCTACCTGTTAAAAAACACCTTCTATTCAGTAGAGATCATATTGGAACTGTCTATCCCGCATTTCATTAGAGTCTCCATTTCATTAGAGTCCAAATCGTGGAGTATACGCTCCCACCTCCACATTCCAGTGTACTTAAAGCTAGAATCCTATTCTATATTATATTAAATACTACCCTATGTACATTATATATACATTTTTATACATGTCGTCAGATCCCAGCTAGGCCTAAGGTAAAAGAGCCTTTTGCCTCTTGAAGGCTTGACATTTTCACTCTGTCCTTCTTGTGCATGACAATCTCGCAGAAATCTGCGAAGACTGTCCAACACATAACGGAGCACAGCCGCTCTGACAATGGAACCGTATGTCCTGTCAAGGACATCCGTATAAATCTCGTATGCACCTTTGATTTCAAATTTCCCCACGATTTAAACAAAAGAAGCAGTAATAAAAATATTTTTCAGAATCAGTTTTTACATTAAATTACACATTAAGTCGATAATGGTTAATTAAGTAATACTTTTTTTTTTAAATATAGTTTGTAACATTTGTCATTTTTTGGCATCTGTTTCGTAATTTCTCAAAATCTGGCAAATTATACAAATTCAATTCTTTCCTTAGGTCTGCTTGAATAGTAATAATCGATGAGCGACGGACAATAAATATTCATAGAATTTTTATCGAGAACTTTAATTTGATTAAATGTTTTAACTTTTCTGTTTCTCATCTTATTAATGTCAATCCATTTGACAATGTATCATTGTATCATTGTTTGTATCATACAAGAAACAGCTTTCCTTATCAATGTGCCCGTAGTTTCTAAAGCACCGTATTTTCTGTTATTCAATGAATGCATTTCAAAATTTCACAGTTTCAAGAGCTTATTGGAATCTATCATTACAAAGTCTATTGCCTTTTTCCGACTTTATCGTGTATTTTGTTAAGTACGTGTTCAAAAATTCTAATTTTCAAAAATCAATTTTTACATTTCCCAAGCTAACTTGATAGCCTGGAATATAATCATTGATAACCTTTCCGATTTCTTGCGAGAAAGATCATACAATCTGTTCTGCATAAAGTTTTTCTACTCATTATCGAAGTAATGACATCTCTTAAAATGAAATTGTCAGTAACTGGCCGAGGATCGAACCGACATTTTCTGTAAATATTCTTTTTTTTCGTATATATACAATATGAAATATGTTTATGATTCTGATTACTTATAATCGTTTCGTACAACATTGGCGAAATATTTTCATCTGGAATTTCGCATGTCACGTATTTTCGAATAAACGCAACAACTTCTTCATCCAGCGATTTTCCTAGCACTGGAGCATCTTTTATCTAAATCATACAATGCATGTGCTGGATACCTCTACTCTGATTCCAATCGCCAGAAATAATGAATAACCTCTCCTATTGGGTTATCAAATTAATAAATAAAATCAATTATGGCTTTAAATTTTATACACAAGAATCTAGACTTACTGGATCACATTAATTCGCTAATGCTTAACTTCTGTTTATCAGGATTCATGTCTCGTAAATATTCACTCAAATCGGACCATTTCCATTCACTAAGACTCAAAGTTAAAAACCATGTCGCCGGATCATAATGCAGAATCATGCATTTGACATTATTGGAAGGTTATCGCCAAAATTGATTCGTATTTCTCAGTTTTGCAAAAATATTCATTCAATTCGATTCCAATTGTCCGTCTTTCAATTCATTCAAGTATTTACCAGCAATATATCTCTCTTGTGGGTTAGCAATCCATATACCATTATAGTTTTTCAATTGTCGGTAATTAGCATCATTGAGAAGAAAGAACAGAGTGAATCTACATTTTTTATATATTATCGCGTTCTGACAAATAAATTCGGCAAAGTTTCTATCTTCCCACATGGTATCCAGATATTTATAACGATTATCTATTGGATATCTTCAATTTTCAACATTTGATAAAGCTTGAATGCAGATTCGTTATCAATTCTTTTCGCGGGCATTGGATATATACTGATCATTAATATTCTAAATCACTAAAAGTTTTTAGTGATTTGCATGAGGAAAGCCTTACATTTTAAAACGACTTGATCATTATTATCTTTGTTGTGCTGTACAGTGTTCTCAACCATCATTCTCACCATCTCGTCTATTTCATCACTATCGCTTCCGTCATGATCCGATATTCTGTTTCTTTCAGTTTATTATTTATAAGATCGTCAGACGACACTAGAAGATGAATTTTCGTGTAGTGAGGATTATGGTCTTTCAACCGTTGTAAAGTCTTATATACTTTATTAATATCCACCAAATTTTTCCAAACAACTTTAGACCTTTTAAGTATACTTCGAACGAGGATGTGCATTCAAATTTATAGGATTTTTCGGAGGACATACTTTATCCAATGTTTCTTGTAAAGGCAGAGATAAATAAAATTCTACCTTTGCAGATCATTTCTCTGTGCGGCATATGTTTGTTCGAAACACAATCCATCGTGCATTTACTTGGAAGCTGCTCATTCTTTTTTAACATTTTTTAATCAAAAAACATTGAAATCCGATAAAACATCTGGTTTTATGGCAAGATTATTCAAAATGCAAGCAGGAGGCACACGTCTCAGTGAAATTTGCTCAAACAAAGCTTACAAATGAATTCAATATCAGTATCGTGTTCTGTTATGTAGGCCATGAGATCTTTCAAAAAAGGTCTATCCACTGTTTTCCTCAATTTCTTAAGCTTAGAAACGTCTCACACATAATTTTTCGCATGAGATACAAGGAGACATATGATATCCAACAATTGCTTTTTCGCTTACTTTAACGCTTCATAATTTTGCGAGAAAATCTTTTCCTCGTCCAAATTAACATCTATTAAATTTCTTGGCTAACATTTTGCTTTATTCTTTAAATCATTAGAAATTTCAAGCAATTTATACATTATTATATTGACGAATCTCAAAGCTGAAAACAACTGACGAAATTTTTTATAATTGTTTATTAATTTATATAGATAGATATTTCTTCGAATATTTGTCACGAAAAGAAAATGAGACAAAGTATTTATCTTTGCAATATATGACTTACATAGCATTTCGGATGATGTCCTAATCTCGCATGTGAAACGGAACAATATTAAAATATTGTTGCGTTCTCATGAGAATTGGCGATGGAAGGGCCATTCTTTATTTTCAGTAATTCATACACTCCGGAATCTATAATCCAGATTTTGACAAATCATGAGTGCTTTGAGGCCAATCTTTTTGAGATACAGCATAACGCTGATTTCTGCACGTTGTCATATGACTGCAGATACAGCAATGTATACGTTGTTGTTTTGCTTATCTTGGGCCGCAGAGATGATGTCAATTTTTCCTGTCCTTGACAGGACATTGACTCCATTGTCGGAGCGGCTATGTGCTCTGTATGTGTATTGAATGGCCTTCGCGGATTTCTGCGAAGCTGTCATGCATAAGAAGGAGCAGGCCGACTGTGAGCGTCAGGCTTGCAAAGAGCTCTTTTAGCTCGGGCCTATCTGAAGTCTAATGACAATCATGTAAAAATATATATATAATGTACATATTTAGGATAGTATTTAATATAATATAATTTAATATAATATAAGGATTCTAGCTTTAAATAATATATTGGACCATGGAGGTGGGAGCATATACTCTACAACTTGAGTGTATCTTCATGAATTCGATCACGATGGCATTGTTTTTATCTTTCATCAAGCTCGGATCTTTTCTATTTGCGAGCGGAATATCATACACATTGTCGGCCGCGTAATCACTAGTGTCAAATTGAATATCGCTTTTCATAGTACCGTAGACATTGTTGCATTTGATAAATAAGACTATTCGTATTAGTGTACATAATTCTGCATTTATCATGTATTCGTAGTGAAATTCATATAAATATGTTTTAGATATGTCGATGATACCCACACATACCCACATATATCGATTTGTTGAACTTCGCTTCGAATGTCTATATTTTTATCGATCTAGTTCTCGGAAAAAACGCTTCTATCATGGAAGTTTGATTTCGCGATCATATCTTCTGTTCTAATGCGTTATAAGTTGTACGTTGACATAGCACATTTTTCATGATCTTGCCGAAAACCATTATTCATCAGTTTATATAAATTTTTTCGAACTCATTCTTTGCTAAAGTTCTAAATTTTATGTTGAGTTTAATCACGAAGCCATGTAAATTGCGCGAATATACGATGGATCTTTGTGTGGAGACTGTGATGAGTATATTACTGCAGATTGCGATAATCTATGACATAACTCTTCTATAATGTAGCGAAAAGTTTGCCTTCTCGCTTACTAAGTGATTCTCGTAAATCGGACAAAACGACAAATTATAATTTGTGTCATGGAGATGTTGCGGATACTTTAATTTCATCTCGAGAACATAATCCATCAATGTCATGATCTGATGTGTAACGTTAAAATTGTCTACGTCGTCGAGCCATCGAAAATTGGTTGACACATTATCCAATCGTACATTGTTAAAATATATCAGATACATCGATGATTTTGATAGATCGCATGTATGTACGATTGTATTTGTTATTGGCGTATGTATCTGTGTGAATATCAGCTCAAACTTTCGTTTATATCACGTTCAATGAATATGACCATGTCGATGTTCATAAAAAGTTCAAATTTTTGGTCGGAATACTTGAATCGTGTCCCACGTAAAACCCGATATGTATAACATTCCGGGATCGAATCTATAATTAACGATGAAACTCGCGGAAGTTTTCAAAGACCTCGCCCAATAACAAAATGTTTGTTTTTAAATATCGCTATATTCACTGGTTCGAATGGAGAATCGCTGTCACATGATATCGGTATGTGCATAATCATTCTCGGATATCGTGTCGTTCGTTAATGAACTACAAAACAATTCGCAAGACGACAAGCATAATTCGTCCAATTTTTCGTTGCAATACGGAAAAACTCCTTTTTGTGTCAAAAGATTAAAATTTTCTTGTGACAAATTACAAAATTCTCGTAGCAGTATCCGTAGCTTATTCTTGCTGAGAAAAACAATTTGTCCAAACTTGAGATGAGAAATTTATATGAATTTATATAAAGTATAATTATACGCAATTTTTTTGATTCGTTTTTGTTTCAATTTTTATCAATTATCAATTTTTTTGATGACGAAATGCGCGTTAAGTCAGATAAATTATAGAAAATTGGTATGCAACGTGAATCTCTGTAATTTAAATTGCAATTTGAGTATGTGGAACCTCTCTATTGCCCAATCAAGTGATAATGATCGCATATCGTCTGGCGCGATCGATTTTTCGCACACGTGGCAGTGCATAGCTTAAATTTTTCCCAGTCATCTCGCGTGAAATCTTCCATGGCTACATTCATCGAAATTATAGACACTGTGCGTTAGAGTTCTTTAGCAAATCACACTATACAATCCTTATCCAAACGAAACCGATACTTCGATGACGAGTCATCATATGAGCAATGCACGTAGTGCTGAATACCTTGTACCGTTGATAAAGCAGGCAGACATTAGCGAGTCCTTTTCTATCTTCTCCAAGGTACATTTCAAATCTGTGAACACAATAAATGGGATGCGTTCCTTTCTGCAGTGGTTGTTGAAGTGAGAGCTTATTTTTATTAAATATACACCTGTCACAAAAGTTTTTCTTGTTCTTCTTCTCATTTATTTGCGAACCTACAAAGCGGAACAGATCCTTGATTTATGCAAAACACATTGTGTTATCGTTGCATGGATCCTGCATGTGCAAAAGAGTGCCCCTTTTTCAATCGATAAGTTGTAACGGAAGAATTTCGTTTTTTCTCGATGATGTAGAACATTGATAGAGACGTTGAGATTTTTAAATCTCTTAATTTGACTCAGTGTCATAAGAAACTGAATTTCTTGAAGATTTAATACTGTCGTATAATGAGGATACGAGGATTCCCAGGATTTGTGTTACTTTTAGCCGGATATAGAACAGTTACCATTGACCGCATGATGCGTGCGTTGCCTAAAGATTGCACATTAATCATTAATCTGCTCTTTTTATTTTAATTTCTCGCAGTAACTCGATGTGGCATCCCGCAATGGATTATATTATTTACGTTTACGGTCAAATTTAGAATATACAATAGTTCACCCGTTATCGTGTTTCTGAAATTCCTCTGGCGATGATATCAGAATAGGCTCGATAACATGCGACGTGTACCACTCTTCTAAATCAGATGAATGAAAGAGTTCACAATTTTTTGTATTAACACTTTTATTTAACACACCTGAATATGAATTCACCATTAAGCGCGATGTTTATTTTAAGGTTATCATGTCTCTACAAACGTATCATATGCTTAAGCACTCTCGCATCTTCAAGGAATTGGCGAGGTTCGATATGTCCAAATTTATCACCGGTTAGTATGGCTTTCAAATGCCATTTCAATTTCACGTCATCGGAGTTCCACGCTGTACTCGGCATCCATTTGCATGAATCTTCCGCGCACCGAATTCTTTAAACTTTCAAGCCGCGATACGAGCGATCAGTGATTGTCTATTACCGATAATCCTGGACGATTAATATGATTCTGCTCTTCCAAAGATTCGATGAAATTATCATAACGTTGTTCTTATGCAAGAAACTCTTCTCGCATGTTCAATCGAATGGCTTGCGTCATCAAATCACGCTCTGTTCGCTCCATATTAAAATATACTCTTTTCATAATTTTTCCGCTAAAAACTTTGAGGAAAATTAAGAACTCTAATATAGTAATCTCAAAAAACAATTTCGAACTCAACTACTGACTCTGTATATCTTTTTCGTCTTATATAGCATGGGAGTTGGCATTATTTGATATGTTGCAAGTTCTAATATGTTTCCGAAGGTAATTTTATCGCAGTTATGAAGTCAAAAATATTTTGAAAAGAGAACATGGGAACAGACATGCTTTATTATCGATGGCACTTTATTATGATTCTTTAGATAAAAAAAAGATTCGATATCGTTAAAGTTATTCTTACTACATGTGTCATTGCATTGTTTAACGTAACTTTAACGGCAGTTATATTGAAAATTAACTCGTATATTTTTTTAAGATAAAGTAAAATTTCTACATTTAATACATTATCTAAAAACTCTTTTTTCTTTGAAAAAGATAATAGGAACAGATTTATTGTCGCCGGCGCCAATCTCTTAGATAAAAAAAAGATTTAATATTGTTAGAGTGCATTCTTCATTCATAGTATTAAGTATCCTTCAACCATGTTGTGATCATTGTTCTTCGAAGTATAATATGTATAAAAAAATATCTCCATTTTTTTGAAATGTGTACAGGAACATGGATGATACTTCTTTATGAAAGAAGTATTATTCGTGTCTTCAATCATGTTGTTTATGTTGGATCTCGAACATTGCATTATGAGTATACGAGTCACTGGATAGTGCAGGACGCAAAAGTTAATGAAAAATTTCGGCAATTTATGACTATTATATTCGCCAAAATTCCACTATTAATAAATGTGATGCGTTAAAAAAATTGTGTGAAATTTATGATGAAGTAGTAAAGTATATAGTATAACGCTATTGATAAAATTATATACTCTACAAATTGTAAACATCATTTTTAAAGTAAGAAATAAATTAAAATTTTCGTAAAAAGTTTCGTAAAAAGAAATGTATAATATAATACTTAAATATAATACTTAAATATAATACTTAAATATAATACTTAAATATA
>Ga0157363_1007131_pt1 | contig 10571 bp, 3 predicted proteins | sample AttsexASBM1_FD_111477 | JGI IMG/M metagenome (GOLD analysis project Ga0157363, IMG submission 111477) | Fungus gardens microbial communities from leaf cutter ant in Ribeirão Preto, State of São Paulo, Brazil - Atta sexdens ASBM1 | ecosystem: Host-associated > Fungi > Mycelium > Unclassified ...
ATGAATTAATTACTTACGTTAGTGACAGCCTGTAATATAGACTTTAATTGAATCAACAGCATTTTTTTCTCAGTGTAAAAACCTAGACAGCACATAAAATCTAAATTGGGCATAAGACGTTTATAAGATGTCTTTTAGACGGTTCTCACAAAAATGTCTTCGAGACGTTTTTTAAGATTGATATATTCGTAGTCGTGATTCTTTATTTGAGACTGTCTTAATTCTCTTAAGTACAGTCTTAAAGTATCATAAGCTAATCAAAAGCTGTATTAGCATCTTAAGACATTATTTAAGATTTTAAAATAAGAATGGATTATGAATATCTCTTTTAGACGTCTTTAAGGCGTCTTATGTTCCAATTTTGGATTTTATGTTGTCTGGAAACCATTATATTCAATCGCACAAGTAGGTTAGCTAATCATTGGGAAGAACAAAAAACAATATGGCTATGCATAAGTGGCACATTGTTATTTACAGAATGTCTCCTCCCATTGTCTCACCGTGCAACCAATGTTTATAAACGTTGAGATGAATCGTGTGAACACTCGCTAATTCATGGATTTTTATTGATTATCTCATTAAATTTTAAGAGAATCTCGCGAAATAGTATATAATTTTTCGATTTTAGTTTAATCCATTCCACTTGCTTGATGAGAAGTAATTCACGAATTATGCGACATCCTGTACATAAAGTTATTTAATTTGAGTAGGTCTATTCTTTTTCGAAGAAAGTTCTGAACTGGGATACACTGGTGCAATAAATTAAAGTGAAATATAAAGTGAGATATAATTTGTTTCATTCTAACTTATTGCATTAGTTCAGAACTAGTGCAGAATATTTTAAAAAAGAATAGATCTAATAATTTCCTGATTGTGCTATTTTATGTATCCTTATAAAACTACACAAAAATAACTTCAGTAATGATAATTATTAGCATAGGCAAAATCGTTATTTATTGAAATTTATTGAGCACAATTAGTTCTCCTTATATTTTACACAAGTAAATCTATATTAAAAGTTATTTTTGAAATTGTGTTTACATAGTGTCTTAAGTTTATTCTTTACACACACAAACACACGTGTACATATGCGTATGCTCGTATATTTGATGTATGTTTTATATTTAAATTTATTCTCTGTAATATCCACACGATGCATACTAACAATACATATCAAAGTCTTATGTTACACTGGCGCAATAATAATTATAGTTATCTGACAAAATACAGAATCTCTGATTTTGGCGCACAGCTACCGCCAATGACGTTTATTTCCTCTCTCATTCTTTATTATTATTATTAATTATTATTCACGTTCGCGAGAATCGCGAACCTTCCTCGCTATTATTACTTTACGAAGTAATATTTAAAAATTTAGATTACAAATAGAGCTCTGACTTTCGTCGAAGCCATTCGAACATATTTAATCGTTGATTTTTTATCAAAGGGATAATAATCTCATCATTTAAAGTGAACCAGAAAACTCACATACGTCAGAACACATCCATATTTTCATCGCTTATTCATCGTCATGATTTCTTCTGTTGTATTCTAAAAAATCTTATTTTTATGTAATATATACGGATCACTTTCTTCGTACAACTTAAAACTAGATAGCTATGTCTGATGCTAAACGTACGATCGAAAGAGTATGAAAAAATTATAAATAAATATATAATATTATATAAAAAATACCTCTACTCTTTACGTGTATTCTTGTTCTTTGATAATTATGACATATCAAGTTTCGTCTTATCGTTAACGGGGAGAAATTTTTTTTTACACGGCTGCGTTTTTTCTCTTTTAAATGCCGTATTCTGGTGAATGTGAGATCTCTGATTCCTCTAATATCTACATCGTATAATTTGAGACATTGAGCGAATACAGCGGAGTCTGTTAATCGATAGTGCATTATATTACTTACTATTTCGGAAAAAGTACAAAGACAAAGATTCAAGTTTAAATGCGAACAGAGTCTCTTCGTATTTCCTGTATCATTAAAAAAAAAAAGAAATAATATAAAAACTGTATAAAAATTGTTTGTAGATTGGTGCTATCTGGATTTGTAGAACAACACATAACGAACGTCAAGATATCACTTACAAACGACGTCCGAAAGATTAACGTAGAAGAATTTGTTTACACACTTTTGCAACGTTTCTTTTACGGTTGCATTATTCGGCATTCTTTTTTTTTATAATGAAGGTAAATATCAATTAGCTCATACTAAACTTGCGAACATTGCTAAATGTTACCCTTAACATAAAAAGGAAAAGGATTACAAGTAATTAACGCGAACGCGTTGCTCTTTATTACAATCGATGCCGGCTTTTAGCCACGTTTCGCCTTCGATGCGAGTCGTGGTGGTTACACTATACAACAACAATATCGAATTCGTTCGAACAACAGTTGCTTTCGCGCTACAATCTTATGAGTTAATCAGAATGAAAGTGATGTAAACTATTCTCAACATTCTCTTGCTAATAAATTAGATGAGAGAAAATAAGGGAGTAATTTTATCTTCCTTTAAATTGTTTCCTTTTTTTTTTACATCACTTCCATTATAAACTCATATGTCAGAGACGGGCGCGATTATTACATCATAAATTAATTTTCCTCGAATTTGATCTGATTGCTTACAATTAGAATGATCTAATAAACAGCTAAAGTATATTACTACTCAATAATTGAATTCTATTATATCGCATATCGTACAAAATTATTATTACTTTTTTCAATTAAATCCAATAACACTAGAATAATTATTTTGATCGCTAAATATACATATTTTAATTCACTATAAAGTCTATATTTTTTTTTAAACTCTCTTAATTAATATTAATAAAACAGATTATAAGAGAAAACTCTAAATTTTTTATTGTTTGATAAATTTTTACTTTCTTTCATAAACAGGATAGAACATCAAAACGGAAACGTTTAAATATTTTTATTTACACGTGGACATATGAGAAAGACTCAGAAAAAAGTCATATTATTTATTGAGGCAAATATAATGATACATTGTTTCAAATACTATAACTTTTCCCCAAGATGCTTTCTAAGGTGTTTACTCATAAAAATTCGTTTTTCGTTTAAATGTCTCATTCAACAAGGCATAAAATAATTTCTCTAGATAATCATTGATTCTTAACAATACTAACATACAAGGCAATTTTGAATGTTCAGCAGTACAATCATAATAATAAAAATCATAAAATTGATTTGCGATTTATTCGATCGAGTAAATGCAAATAAAAAACAAGCCCGTCTCTGTTATATGGCACCTTCGCGCATTACAAATCCTGCGCTCTGCTCAGTCTTCTCGAAGTGTCGCGCGTGACGAAGCTATCGTGAGGATTCTTTACGATGATCATCATTATTATTATTATCATTATTAGTATTATTATCATCGGACGTGCCCGTCGAGCGTTTCGTCCGACTTTTCGAGCATATCATTGCTCGATGAGTAGCTCGTAAGGATTCGTTGCGTCGACAATCGATCGCGATCCTCGGAATCGTACCTTCTCGTTTTATCCGCCTTCTCAGATTTCTACTCTGCTCTACCAGCAACTTTATATAATGCTCGTTCTGAATAAAACGGCCTACGCGCTATGTGAGTACTATACAGATAGTGGGTAACTATAAAACAGAAGAGAAATAGAAAACGTTTATCCCGTTGTTATAACGTCAAAGCTCATTAACGTACATTCGCTTGTTCCTTTAACGTACGCAGTGTTTTGTAAAAGTAGATGGGTCAAATGTATTGAAAGGATTCAAGTCTATAAAATGTCAATATTTCATTTTGAAAGTCAGATAAATTTAGAATTTACAAATTTGCTTAAATATTATTTCGTTTGACTTTGTACGAATAAATGTTCCATGAAATCGATGAAAGTTTTTTTAATGTATCTTAAAGCTAGTTGTTCCATCTTCAGATAAACTATAATAATTCTATTGGATAAATAAAAGAGTAAAAGAATAAGAACATAAAAGAGTAAGAGAGTAAAACAGTGAGCTGCAGTTTACCGAAAGGTGGCACAACTCAGCCTTAATTTTCTATTTAATTTTCTTTTTAATAAAGGACTTATTTTATAATTCCTCTCTTTAATTATATCTTCTTCGTGAGAAATAAATGAAATAAATGAATAAAATAAAAAAAACACGAAAAAAACTGTAATTAATGTGAAGAAAAGATTTGTAATTCGAAATAAATTTTGATTCTTTTTCAATCCATCTATTTTTACACGCTTATATATTTAATGATAACTTGTTTTAGAAATCATCTTAATTGAATTTTGAGGCAGTGTAAGTAAAATTTGGGGCAGTTTGATTTATTTTATAATACTTTTTAATATTTTTAAAAATAAATTCAAAATATAAAAAATAAAAAGTAAAATGTTTGAGAAATATTTCTTACTTCTTTTAAAAATTTATAAATTGATTAAAATTGGAAGCTACAGTTCACTGATAATAAAATATTGATTTAAAATTCTAATAATTAGAATAGGATATAAATGAAGCCATTTGAATATCAAACAAAAATTCCTAGGATGGTAGACAGAAGACACAAAACAATAGACAATCGCGCGACTAACTTTTTATCCTACCAATCACACTAAATCGTTGCGTTCGCAATCTATTTCCACCGGCGTTGTTTGATTTACACGCCGAGGCGGGCGAAGTGCTATTTCGATTTTTAACTCATACCTACGGGTACTCGTCAAAATCAATGTGTATATCAAATATTTTCAACAACCAGAATTCCTCTTTTCATAGAACTTTGAAGAATGGAGATATTATTGGTTCTATCGATATTATTTTTGTCGATAAATATTAAAAATTAATATTGTGACTTTTGAGATTCAATTATAAGATTTATTAAATATATATATATATATATATATATATATATATATATATATTATATTATATATATATATATAAAGTATGTATATAAAAATCTTTGAAAATAGACTCTATAAATTAAATTTAAAGAAAGGATGAAAAAGAGAATTAATATAATTTTTTCCCAGAGGCTGCTCTAAAATTTTCAGTTTTTTAAAATGGATTTTGAGTCGCCTTTTTCTCTGCGAAAAATCAAATAAAAAATATTCATGGATATTGTAGGTATGAATTAATAAAAATTGCATAGGAACTCACCATTTTCCGCGTCATTATGACGAACAACGGTGCTTTTTTTTTTTACGCGTAATTATTGCCAACTTTTCGATAATATTCATCGTATAATGAATTCTTAATCGGTCAATGGAACGCCTCTGCTCCAAGATCAAAATAGTGCGTTCGCCCCACCTCAAATTTTACGGACGGCTGAAAAACAGTTCAATTCTTTTCCCGACTCCAACCAACCACTATCACAAATCATTCGGTAAAGCGCATAATCTATATGTGTGTGTGTATATATATAATATATATATATATATACTCCGCGCGATTTCATTAATTACTTTCATCGTCGAACGAATCCTCTATTTATAACACTCGTAGTAAAGGTCTAACAATTTCTACTAATGAAGGGCTGCCTTCTTCGAAGAACTTCTCACTTAACACGTACATGGATCGATGTGTACTTTTATTTTCTTTTTCTTTCCAAGAGGGAAGGGAAAACATTAAGAGACGTTTAGGTGCGAAATGGAATTACGATGCAGCTTGTTGGAATCATGTCGTTGGCGCATTCGAGGAAGGCGGTGTGTCGGTGCGCCAAATTGAGCTGCTTGAATGGCTGATCGTAGTGATCTAGAAGAGATACAGATCGTAATTAAAGACTAGTTATTTCCAGTTAGAATAATATTGCTTTAATATCGCTTTTCTCGACTGATGAATCCATTGTAATTTATTGTTTGCTGCATAGATGAATGCCAATTTTGTCATAATTTTGCATTAACTGTCAAATGTTTTCTGTACAATACCCTTTCTTGAAGTCTACAATTACAAAAATTATAATTTTACAAAGTTACGTAGTTCTTATTTTACTTTTGCTACCGTTCCAAAGTAATTTTTTTAATTCTGTCAAAAAATATATATACTATGTGCTGAAATATGTATATAGATTTATAATATTTTGTACTTAAATTAATTCTCTCTGTTATACAGGGTGTATCTGAAATAACGCCCACTAATCATATAGTGCTATTCTTAATAAAAAACTGAGTCAAAAAGTCCTCTAATATTTTACAATTTTCGCAATATTTTTTTTTAGTTATCTAATGAGCAAAATGTCTACAATCAACAAATAAGACAATTTTAAGATATCTTTGAGAGTTCTTTAAGAAATTAAAATATTTCACAAAAAACATTGAAAGATATTTTCAAATTGTCTTATACATCGATTTTATCCATTTACTCAGCAATTTTTAGAAATTCATATCTCATTGACTATTATAAAAATTGCAAAATGGTAGAAGACTTTTCAATTTAATTTTTTATTAAAAATAGCACTGTATGATTAATGGACGCTATTTCAGATACACCCTGTATATAATTTTTTCTTCAACATTTTAGAAACTTAATAAAATAATAAACTGTAGAGGCTCTAACAAAACAGTTCGTTCATTTTTACAAGCCTATTACCTTATTGTCGTGTCCAATCAATGGTGTCTCCGCCGTAGTTTCGTCGCTGGAACGATTCATGTACGGATGTGGCGGTGGCACGTAAATCGGTTTAGAATGACTGGCGACTTGCGCGTAAATCGTCGGCTCCTGGATCGGCTGTCTGCGCGTCAAAGTCGACATAGGCAGCATCTGGGGCCGTTGGATGCTGGAGATTTGCACGGGCTGGTAGCAATTTGGAGGTATTCGTCGGTTTCCCCTTAGTGCTAATTCGACGTATGTTAACTCGGATCCCTGTTAAGAACAATATTATTCCCAGAATTTAAACAACATGATTTGATCGATTAAGAATTCAATTCAGATGTTCAATATCGGATTACATATATTTTTAAAATAAAAACCGATTAGTTGATTTATTGTAGCGAAGAAAGTGAAGTCACAATGAAAGTTATTTAAATATAGATTTTTTTTTTTTTTTAATTAAAGTGTAAAGTATTATATTAAGCTCTGTATTTACTTTAAAATATAACTTTATTATGATCAATGTGTTTTTATAAGAGGATTACATACACATAATTAGAAATTAATTGTGACTTCGGATTTAGATGTTAAATGTATTATTATTCTAGGTACATAATTACAAATTGTACTTACGTTGTTTGTTGTTGCGAAGGTATTCACTTCCGGGCGTTGCTGCTGCAGTACATATCGTGGTGATGTACTTTTGCATAATTCCGCATATGAATTCTCTATAATACAATAAAGTACAGAGATTAGTGCCCTTGTTGTACTCTTACACTATTAAAATTATATAGTTTATATGTTACAACTGATTATAAATTAATATTGCAATTTCTTGTTATACTTGATTATGAATTGATGTTGCAATTTCTCTCTCTCTCTCTCTCTCTCTCTCTCTCTCTTTCTCTCTCTTGTTGCAACTGATTATGACTTGATATTATAACTTCTTGTTATAACTGACTGATTATAAATTGACATTGCAATTTTCTTGTTTTTAGGAACTTTTATCCAAGAATTTTTACGCACACACAACTTAACTTCCATACATAAAATCAAAAGTTTTTTTTAGAAAGCATTTATTTATTATCTGCGTAAATTTATATCACTAAAAAATGAAAAAATTAAGACAGATATTTAATTTTAAATTATAATTAACATTAGTTTATCTTCAAAATACATGGAAAAAATATTTTGTGGAAATAACTTTCAATGACGATTGAATTTTGAAGTACCGATTAATTTTTTTGTTTAAATATTTGAATAAGTTATCAATAATTATGGAAGTATAAAATTAATTAAAGCAAAAAAGCTTATTTTGCTACAAATACTTTTTATCAATTAAGCAAAAAAAGCGGCACTTACGGTCAAAGTTAGATGTTGGAATAATACATCTACATTTGTACTTTAAATATATTTTAGGAAGATCAATCTGACTATCATATAGGAATAAATCAGTGTAAATCTGAATGAATATGGCATCCCCACGAAATTGTACTTTTAGTTTTCAATTTTTTCAGAAAAATAAAAATTCAAATTTTAATGTTAAACTATAGAAATTAAAGCCTTAAACGGTCTAGCTGGAGCTTAAATGCTATGATTCTTGTGTGAATTTATATACTACGTATGTAGAAACGCTCGCCGAAATGATTTTGCAATTTCTTGTTATATTATGAATTGATATTGCAATTTCTGTCTCTCTCTCTCTCTCTCTCTCTCTCTCTCTCTCTCTCTTGTTGCAATTGATTACGAGCATTTAAGATCCAGCTAAACCGGTTAAGGCTTTGATTTCTATGGTTTGTATCACACATATATACGGTCCTAATAATAATATATTATAATTAAAATAATATATTATATTGTTTAATGTTAAACCTTTCTAAAGTTGTTGGAACATTTGGTTTATGCATTACGAATTTATGGAAATGGTCAAAAACACATTTTTAGGGATCAAAAACACATTTTCGACTCCTTCTTTCTTGGAAATTTTACATGTGAAATAATTTTTGAGATCATATTCGTATTCAGCGCATTTTATTTACTAAAAAACAATTTTTCATGATAAAAAAACAAAAACCTTGTAAAGTGAAAAACATGTGAAGTACATAATAATATAACAGAAAAATGTAAAATTATATAATTGATTTCATTAAACTGTGAGCAGTAGATCTTAAAAATGAAGAAAAAAAATGTGAGAAGTATACTCTCCACTGCTTCTCAAAGGGATAATTTAGCTAATCTCTAAGTAAAACATTTTAGCGATTAATAACGATAATAATAACTAATAACGAGAATGATTTATTTTATACTGGGTGCGCGCATTTATCATGACCCAATCACTGGATAAATCAGATAGAGGAACATGCTGCGAAGCGGAGTGACAGGTACTCTTGCCTACCGTTTGCATGTGGTATTATATCGGGATTCTTCTCGAAGCTCTCGATGCTATCGGTACTGAGGGGCAAGGTCGACGATTTGTCAAGCGGAGACGAGGCGCCGGTTCCCGACGCCGCCAGGTTCGCCATGCCGCCGTCGTCATGAGAGTCCTCCTGAGATCGAGGTCGATAGCGAAGCTTGACGGCCAGCACGATCACGAAGATTACCAGAAGCAATCCCGCTGTGGCTCCCACCACGGCACCCAATAGCGGACCCGACAGCGACAGCATAACTGGCGTGAGGGCTGCAAATTGTGTCCAATTGTTTCGGGGCGAATACGAAGAAAGGGGGAGGACAATAGCGGAGAGTGTTCAAATTTCGAAGGAAAGTAAAATAGTTTCAATAATGTGCTCCGTTAAATTTTACAATAATTAGAAATGTTTCTATTGTCATTCGACCAAAACGCAGGAAACATTATAATAATCAGTTCGTTAAATATATCTTTTTCCTTAATAAATGAATTTTTATAGAAAATGTTCCATTTAAATTTTTAAATTAAATATTTAAGGATTAAGGATATTTTTATATTTATGTCGAAGGCTGCAAATGATCTATGCATTCTTTAAATACAAGGAACAGCGTTGCCGTTTCGCGTCTTATCGGATATCGAAAACAAATCCTTATCTTGCATATTTTTAAGAGAAATGTGTTAACAAAAGATCGCGGATGAAAAATGCATGAAATACGATAAAAGGAACTGCTTTGCTACGTCGCGATTTCCTCGCAAATGTCGATTCGATTATGGATAAAGCATTTTCGATATGAAAGCGGCTTTACCGTCTCTTTTGTATGGTATGTAATCCTTATGGAGAAAACTCCGAGTTTTTGTTTACAGTTCGAATACTTTTATCGTGACTGACCGAATGAAGACAATCGCGTTGCCAGATTTACAAAGAATCAAGTGCGCGAATTTGATGTTTCCACAAGAAATTTGTCAAGTTTTTTTCATGTAATTTTTTTCCATGTAATTTTTTTCTCGCTGTCGATAATTATTAAAATAATTTTGCTCACGATAACTAATAACAACCGTTGATTTTTTGTACAATTTTTTTATTACATCCGCTAGGAAAAAATATGTTGCGACATGAGCTCATAAAAAAAAAGAAGGGAAAAAATATGCGCGTCTCGCGTGTCAGAAATATTTATAAATGAGTGTCGTGCATAAATTTATATATGCAAATTATGACAGATTATGATGATCGCGTGAAGTAATGTATGCATTCGTCACACTTTCTCATAATATGAGTAGCGTTACTCGATAAAGAGAGAAGCTCGAGGATTACTTGAGAAAGATAACACTCTTTGATGAAGACATGAGCGACGACAGGGTGAAATGCATCCATGTTTTCGACTCTGAGGATCTTACGGATACTCTGTCTTTTTGTGCGATTAAAGTCCGTGAAAAGTATATCTCACAACATAAATCTAACTCGGAAGCAGGAACACCATGCCGCAAACATAGCATCCTAGAAGCATCCTGTACGCTTCTGATCTGTTGAAAGTATATATATATATATATATATATATATATATATATATATGTGTGCGCG